>Ga0164297_10001875_pt1 | contig 21526 bp, 3 predicted proteins | sample GEODES058metaG_FD_113539 | JGI IMG/M metagenome (GOLD analysis project Ga0164297, IMG submission 113539) | Dystrophic lake water microbial communities from Trout Bog Lake, Wisconsin, USA - GEODES058 metaG | ecosystem: Environmental > Aquatic > Freshwater > Lake | place: USA: Trout Bog Lake... | reverse complement strand
TAAATTACCTTGCACATCACCAAGAAGACTACCTACAACACTAGCGCCTGGATAGCCAATGACTTTTCCAACGGCGTCAATCATAAGTGTACTATCTACTCCACGTAAGCTACCTGTTACATTACCAGTTACATTGCCTACTACAGGACCAGTATGTGTTCCTGCTGTGTTACCAGTTAAGTTTCCTGTTACATTGCCAGTTAAATTACCAACAATATTAGCTCCTGGATAACCAAGTTGTTTAGATGTGGAATTCCAAATACGTGTGCTATCTGTAGAATATACATCCCCTGTTAGTGTACCAGTTACAGGTCCTGTAAAATTACCAACAACATTAGCGCCAGTATAACCAATTTGTTTTGAAGTGGCATTAACAATTATTGTAGAATCTGTACCTAATACATTACCAGTCACATTACCAGTTACATTACCTACTACAGGACCAGTATGTGTTCCTGCTGTATTACCAGTCAAGTTACCAATAATGTTTGCACCAGTATAACCAATTTGTTTAGTTGTAGCATTGATAATAAGTGTTGCATCATTAGCACTAACATTACCAGTTAAATTACCGATAATATTTGCATTGGTGTAACCAATTGTTTTGTTAGTAGGAGTAGTGTTAATCATTACAGTACCATCAGTCGATACTGTATTTCCTGTAATGTTAATATTGTATAAGCCGTTGTCGTTGTAGACAAAATCTAATGGTTTATCCGCAACATTTGTCCACTCTACTAAATTTGCTACCGCGGCTAATTGAGCTGTTCCAGCTGCATTTGAATAATTTGCTGTATCTGCACTAGTAGCATGTCCATAAAAATTAGCAGCTGTAACAGAAGTCGCTGTAATGCTTCCAGAACTGTTAATATTTCCAGACGAAATTACCGCTGTAGATAAATTGTTTACAGTCGTATTACCTAAACTATCACGTCCAACGATTGAATTAGGAAGGTTAGCTGTAGTTGCTGTAACATAAGCGCCGCCTAAATTTACTGTATCAGTTTTTTGTGCAATAGAGTAAACATAACCTGCATAGATATTTTTAAATTGTAATGTACTACTACCAATATTATTAGTTGCAGTTGCGTTTGGTAAAATATCATTTCCAGTAAGATTTACTGTGCCTGTGTTGTTAGTACCTAAAGTTAATACATTACCAATTGCTTGAATAATAGAATTATTAGCAACTAATCCACCTGTTGTAAGACCTGCATTAAAAGTTGTTAATGTTGGAAATACTGTATTACGTAAAGGAGCATAATAACTTGGAGGATTATTTCCTAAATTATCTGCATTTGTAGATGTACCATTTAATTTAAAACTAGTGCTTAGTGTTATGCCAGGATATATTGTTGGAAAATTTGCCACTATACCTGCATCTGCTGGAGTAAACGCAGCGTCTGAACTAATAATATATAAAATTTGGCCGTTTACATAGGCTTGTTGTACTGGATGTGTTACAGCTGGAACTGCTGTATCAAGCAATCCTGTTGATATCATTTGTGTTGCACCAAAACCTGTAACACTTTCAGGTCCAATACGTGTATAACTAGTTCCGTTAAAAACATTTAACTGGTTATTTACGCTGTCATACCATAAATCGCCTACAGTATGTACTGTTGGTGCGCTAGCACCGATATTGCTAACTGCTAGAGTTTTCCATGCGGCGCCATCATATACATTAATTTTTAAATTAGTTGTGGTTGTATCGAACCATAATTCGCCTGCAATTGGTTTTTTAGGAGGTTGCAATCCGGCAAAATTTTCTAATAGCCAAACAAAATTATCATTTAAACTTTGACCATAGCCGGCATAATTTTTTCCAATTAATGTAAGATCCAGTACTGTGCTGATTGTTCCATCGATAACCGCCGCTACTGGTGTTCCATTATAATTGTTTATTGAGTATGCCATTCTGTTCGCCCCTTATATTACCAAGTTGTTAATGCTGATCTTTTCCATGTGTTTGTCGACGTACACACATAAACGTAATTTGCGTCCCATGCAATTTGTCCTGCCACTCCTGTTGAACTACTAGTAGAAGGAGCATTTCCAGCTGCAATTCTAAATGTTCCGCCCACATCTAAAGTTGCTTGTGGATTATTATTATAAAATCCAGCTTGCTGTAATTGTGCATTAATAAAGAACGCACTAAGAGAACCATTATTTGAATTATTTAAATTAATATCAAAGTTTTGATTTGCTGTATTTGATTTAATCTGAAATGCTTGCGGTCCTGCATACTCGGGTTGAACACTGATTTCAATGTCGTTTCCTGGTCCTAAAATTAGTTGTATAGGTGCTGTAATTGATAGCGCACCGTTGCCAGTACTGTCAGGTGCAATAACTGAAGATCCAGTTGTCTTTACTAATGCACTAGGAGGATATAATGTAGTGCCATCAGTTAATGCATTAGCTTTACTTGTTAATACATTAAATTCTAAATTAGCAAGTGTACTAGCATTAAATCCAACAACTACGTCTCCAGTAAATTGAGAAAGAGGACTTTGCGGAGTAAATGCATCTTTACTGAAAAATCCCATTAGTATGCCACCAACATAAACATTAACAATCGTGTGACTAATATTGTTAACATCTAGAATGTCTGTTGGAACTTCAAAACCGCAGACTCCTTGACTTTGTGCATATACTGGACCCGCTAAGATGTCGCCTGTGCCTGCATTAAAATGTAATTGTCCATTGACACTATCAATCCACAAATCTCCAGCTGAATAAGAACTTGGAGGAGTTGAAGAAAACGATGTGCCGCCAACTGGCGTAAATGCGTTATTATTATAAACTTTTAATACAGCATTTTGTGTGTCATACCATAATTGTCCTTGAATAGGATTTGATGGTTGGGTTGTATTAGCAAAATTTTCTAACAAATGTACAAAATTATCATTTATAAAAAGCCCGTAGCCTGTGGCATTTTGTCCAATTAATGTAAGATCGGTGGATGTTTGATTAATCTGTCCATCAATTAATCCGCCTTGTATTAGCTGATCACCATTAGTTTTTAGTATTTGATAAGCCATTATACACCGACTCCAGTAAAGATAATATAGTTTATAGTTAAGTAAGGATTCATTATACTAATTGGTTGTCCAGTTAATACAGAACCAGTTGTTGGATTTACAACAGGGCCTGCATCTGCAAGTCCGCGATTTAAACTAGCAGATGGAGTAATTCCGTAACCTGCTCGTGTAGCCGTATCTGGGTCAGAATCTGTTGATGTATCGCCAACAGCATAATATTGATTGTTTCCAGTACTCTTTAAATTGTGAGTATGTTGTGGTAACTGACTTGTACTTAATGTTACTGTAGAAGTTCCTGGACCTGTTGCACCGTCCGATCCTGATCCAATATTATCTGCTGTTACATCGGTTACACGATTAGCAGCTGTTCCTACTGTAGTAATTAAGTTATTAGCATTTCCGCTACTAGGTACAGTAATATAGTTATTCATATTATCTGCGCCTAACGGGAATCTTCCACGTAAGTCAGGAAGTTTAAATGTTCCTGCACCTTTTAAATCAACTGATGTACCGCCGCTATATGTGTAGCCAATTATTTTGTAAAGTGCATTATACGTTTGTTGTAATACTTCACTACCATCACATAACAAATAACCAGCTGGAATAGCTGATGCTGGACCAGCAAACGGGAATATACATCCGATTGGAACTAACGGTACATGATTAAAGAACGTAGTCTTACTCATTTGTACTAAAGATTGTGTACCTTGCTGATATACTACTAGTTTGTCTGGAAATACTGAAGTAAGACTTGACGAATCTGTGGCTGTTACAGATTGTCCAGTAATAAATGTTGACGATAATTTAGTATTAAAAGTAGCTGTTCCGTTGACAGTTGCACCATTAAAGTTAATTGCGTTACTTGTTACATCGCCTGCTAAACTAAAAACTGTTGGGTTTGCTAACTGTGTGGCAGCTCCGTCTACGGATCCAGAAAAATATCCAGAAAATGTACCGCTAAATGCACCTACAAAATTTTGTGCATAAATGTTTCTAAATTGTGCTGTAGGAGTACCAATATCGTATAAAGACGATGCAGAAGGTTGAATTGCTACACCACTAGAATTTCCAACTGTTAATTCTCCACTAGTTGTAATATTTCCGCCAACTGTTAAATTACCAGTTATAGATGCGCCGCCTGCTGTAGCAATACTTGTGCTACCAGTACCTGTAATATTTAAACCAGTACTAGCTTGTACTGATCCAACAACATCTAATGCCGCTGTTGGGTTAGGATTGTTAATACCCACTGATCCATTTGCACTAATGTGAATTGCATCTGTAGTAGTTCCTACTGAAAATGCTACGGTATTATTTGTATTGGTAGAATTAAAAATTGTACCAGTGCCTGTAGTTTTAATTTGAAAACTTAAATCACTTCCTACAACTAAACCGTCATTGCTTCTAATATTCAATACAGAATTAGTAGTATTTGTTCCGCCAACGTAAGTTGTTAAAAAGTTTGAACTTGAAACAACTTTATTATTCACTAATAATCCATTTGCAGAACTGGCTGTTCCCCAAACTCCTGCTGAACTTCCGCTATTAGGATCAAGATTATTAGCCGTAGTATAAAGATTAACGCCTTTGTTAATTGCTGTAAATCCTACTAGTGTTTGCTTTGGAGTAAAACTATCTTGACTTATAATTGCAACTCTGTTATTATTTGAATATAAACTAATAACATAGTGTGTCAAGTTATTTGTGTCAACTATTTCTTCTGCTTGAGGTCCAGTGTTTGAACTTGAACTATATTGTGGGCCAACTAAAACCCAGCTTGAACCAGACCAGACATAAAGTTGACTTGTGTCTGTACTAACCCATATATCTCCAGTGTTAGCACTTGCTGGAGGACTAGAGCTATTGGATTTTTTAATAGCACCTGCTGGATTCCATGTACCAGCACCATCATAAACTTTAAGAAAATTATTAACGTTATCGTACCACAACTGACCTTGAACAGGTTGCGGTGGAGATGTTGGATTTGCAAAATTTTCTAATAAATGTAAAAAATCAGTAGCAACAACTGATGCATATCCGCTATAACCTTTACCAACAAAAGTCATGCTGGTAGTAGTATCCAAGCTCTGATCTTGTACTGTAATCGGCGGCTTGTTAGGGTTGTTAGTTTCTGTATAAGTAATAGTATAAGACATCTATTATACTCCTACTAAACCAGTTAAACTTTGAATACGTACAGTATAATCAACCTGTATTAATCTGTTTAAACTCTTTAACACAGGGTGAAAAATAACGTGAGTTAATAATAAACTTTGACCAGAACTACTATAGCTTTGTAATCCCAATTCGTCAAATACAAATGTGTTTATTCCATCGCTGTTTGTATCATATGCAGCTTGGCCGCTAGGTTCGCCGTAATCTAACAAACAACTTACAAAAATATCAGTATAATTTTGTCCAGTAGTATGGCGAACTTCAGTAAAATTACGAGTTGGATCAGTATTTGTACTTGCGTTAGGATCGACTATTTTTTGATATGTTTGATTGTATAAACTTGCATTGGTTCCAGACGTGTTAGGAGTAAGATAAGTGATAATTCCAGTAGGATCAATGCTGGTTCCACCATTGCCAAATGCCATTTGGTATACATAACCACCAGATGTACTGTTGGTCATAGCTTGGACAATGGCGACACTCATGTTTTCATAGTGAATAGCGTTACGCTTATTAATATAAACTTCTGCTGAAATCGGGTCATATATCTTAATATGACCTTCAATATGAATTCCCGTTACGTCTTTAGTCTGCATATCAATCTCTCTTTATCTTATATTTATCAAGTACTTTAATCTGGTACTTTAATCCTTAAATCCTGTATACCATACGCCTGGCGATGACTTAATAAAGCTGGCAATTGAGCTAGAATCATTAAGAATATTCACTGGATTGTTCTTATTTCCGTCCCATGCTGTACCAGTCACTTGTACTACAGTAATTTGAGTACCTTGGGTAACTGGTTTAGTCAATGTTAATTCAGCACTTGTGCTTGAAACATTGGAAATCTCAAAATCAGCAGGGTAAGTAACATCACCAGCAGGGCTATATGGTGCTCTAGTCGCATCAAATACTTGATACGATGCTTTCTTTAGACGTACCATATCATTAGTACCGCCTACAAATACTTCATATAATGAATTATAGTTAGTAAATGATGTGCCAAGCACCGATCCTGATGTCAAAGAATATGAGTTTAACACACCATCTGCTATTATATTTTGTACAGAAACTGTATCAGTATACGGAATTGTTGAACTAGATCCGATATCCTGAACGTAAGTGCCTACACTATATGATGTACGAATACCTGTACCCAATGTTCCACGGCGTAACTGTGTTAACACATTGCCTGTAATACCAAAGAACTCGATACGTTCGCCTTGAATCTCAATTATACCAGGTTTGTTTGTACTTGGATTAGGCACATCAAACCCACTGGCATCGTCTACAACAATTTCAGTATCATTCCAATTTAAAATTTGAGCTAGTTGAGTTTGTTTATTTGTAGTTAAACGTTTATAAACTACTCTATTAAGCATGTCTTTAAATTGCATATAAGATATACTGTTTGAAACAACATTAGTACCAAATGTTACAACTGAAATTATATCATTGTTCTGTATAATATTGCTTATCATCTGAACTGTTTGTTTATCATCTAGCAATACATAAGTTACACCAGGCGTTAACATTACATCGTTCTTAAATATCCATACATATCTATCATCCAATACTGGACGATCTAAATGTATAATACCTTGGCTGACATCTTTAAAGAAATAATATTGAACTGTGCCCGGAACAGCTGGTCCTGTAGAGTGAACATTAACTACTGTTCGTTCTACATCTACAGAAGAATTATTGTATAAACTTAAAATTTCTATAGTAGATGAACTATTGTAGGTAGATCTAAATTTAATTGTTTTTGCAACATTATCTACAGTATATTCTGAATCAGTTGATATTGTCATAATCATTTGATTTCCAATATTTGAAGAATATGCAGCGTTTAACAACGTAACAGTAGTTGTAGTTGAATCATATGTGTAATCACTATCTAAACTAAGTTGTTTACCGCCAATATATACATTCACTTCTGAAGATTTTACATTAAGTGCGCTAAATGGAATCTTAGAAAAATCAGGAGTATAAGATTTAACGTTAGATTCGATAGTGAAATAGACACAAGTAGGAGCACGTAATATTCCGTTGTTAACAATAACAAATATACTTGGCTCAATTGGTAAAGAAGTACCAATTAAATTAGTAAGAGGATAAGTTCTAGAATTGTTTCCAGTAATAACTTGTCTTTCAGTTACTGTAAAATTCTGATTTGCGCCAGCTGTTATAATATAATTTATAACAGCACCTTTTGCCGGAGGGGTAGCAAATCGCAAACCAATGATATTTGCTAATTTATAAGACTTATCAGTTTTAAATAGTGTAGGAGTTACTAATGCTCCGTTAAGATACACTAACGATGTTACGGCTGTTGACCATTTTGCTTTAGATATAAACTCTGTTGTAGTTCCATCGCCGATAAAATAATCGTTATCTAATATGTCAGTACCGCTTACACCTATACCAAATATAGTTACTAAAGTACCTTTAGCTGGAGCTGTAGTAAACTGAACTAAATTGTTTTCAAAATCAACTGTATAATCTGTTGTGATGTTTTGTACTTGTAATCCAAGTTTAACAATTAATGCATCTGGACTGTTTATAGGTTCAGATATTGCAAATTCTGTTGTATAACCATCACCAAAATAGTTATCAACTTTGATTTTTGAAGACCCGGTATTAATTCTATCGTATACCTTAATGGCTAATGTATCAACTACTTGTCCCGGCACAACTTCTTCCGGTGCTGGACTACTTGTAGGTGTTACTAAACCATCGCCATCAATCACAATATCATCTGCTGCAAGACCTGTAGCGGTTGAATATGCCAAATCTCCGCCAGATATCGAAGTGTCATAATCCTGGCTTGGAGGAGCAATCGAACCATCACTAGTACTCTTACGTAAGATAAATTCGTCACCTTGATTAACAGTATAAGAATTTAGTAAAGTGATTACTGTTTGTGGTAATCCACTAACAAATTTTTGTATGCTGGCTGTAGCTGTAGCTGTTTGGAGACCTGAACTAATTGTAATTGTTGGATTATTTAAATATCCTCCGCCAGCATTTGTAAGTAGAATAGATTCTAATCCGTAAACAATCGATATTGTTGCATTTGTTCCTGAACCGCCTATTAATGTTTGCTGTGATCTATCTAAAGATCCAGTAAACAATGTAGAAGAAACAACAGATAATGTATCAATTGGTCCAATTGGGGGTACTGTGTTACTAGCAACTCTAGTAACTTCAAATATTACAGATCCGGTTGCTGTTACTGTCGTAGAAGTTTGTCCACTTAGTAGTGCTGTAGTCTGTTTAAAGTTAACTGTCCAGGTGCTACCTGCACCAGTTCCGCTAATATTACCAGTAATATATGTAATAGCATTGCTAGTTACAGTACCTGCACTAGTTTGTGTTGCTACACTGCTAATATAAGTAGTTCCTAAAATTGTAAGAGAAGTATTGATTATATATACACCCACACCGCCTGCTGTACCAGACAGCTGAGATGCTATAGTTACTGTACCTGTTGGTATACTAGTACCAGAAATAGTCTGCCCAACCGCTAGTGTTCCGCTTGAAACACTAGTTACAAACATATGATTACCAGATCCAGTTCCACTAGAATTGCTTATAGTAGCAGCAAAACTTGCTAATGTAACAACTTTTGAATACGATACAGTAGTATCTGTGGCTGCTATTACAGTAAATATTCCGTTAAACGTATATGGTAATATTCCTGTAACTGTAATCTGTTGACCTATTGCAAAAGGAATATATCCTGTTTGTAATGCAGCAAAAGTTAATGTAACAGTACCAGTTGTAACATCACATGTTGCTCCAGTAGTTGTAATTGAAGGATGACGTTGTGCAATACCTGAACCAGTTAGTATCATACCTACTTGAATTGTTCCTGTAACAGATCCAACCGTTAATATACTATTTGAAATTAAAGAATTGGACAATACTGATGGAGCAATGCCGTCGGCTGGCTGTGCAACTAGTATGTCGCCTACACGATAGTTAACACCATTGTTGCTTCCGTTATAATTTACATCAATTGTTGTCATTACAGCTGAACCAGTAGCGGTATATGACGGGGCATTTAAGTCGCTAGGACTAAATGTAATAGTTGGCATTGTTACATATCTACCAGAATTTGTAACATTAGTAGACAATACCGGGAATGGTGTTTGCATTACAGCATTTTTATTAGTTTGATTAACAGTTCCAAACTTAGCATCGTCTAATCTTACCGGATTTATAGTACCTGTGATAACAACCGAAGAACCTACTGTTAACGGTTTAAGTAAATCAATAGTACCGTCGCTAAACACGTTAACATCTATTGTTGGTTCAAGTGTTTTTGTAAATGTCACTTGTGTATTATCTGGAATATCTTGGTAAACTATTGTATTTTTTACAGCAGTAACACTACCATATGTAGTCACAGATGCTGTAGTTGTACTAGCAAAACTTACACTATTTGTAGTTGCGGCTGTTACCACGTAAAGGCCATTATATTTGTCTGGAATAAATCCAGTAACACTAATTAAACTACCAACTGCGTAAGGAACAGTCAACTTAGATTCAAATGTTATAGTTACTACAGATCCTATTCCAGATAATGTTAAAGCATTTAATGTTGTGGTAGGCTCTAATACACCAAGACTTACAGTATTAGTTGTAGAATTTACATTTTGAACTACAGCATTATAAGCAATACACGGAATTTTTCTACCATTTATTGTTTGATATACACTTGAACAAGTTACTACATCGTTCACAGATACTCCTGAAACAGAAGTAAGTGTTAAGAAATTGCTTCCTGGATAACTAAATCTAAAATTCATTGGAAATGCTGGAGGTGTACCTAGAGTACGAACTGAAGTAATAGCTCCAGATGTTGCAGTAACAATTACTATTGTTAAATCATTAGCCGGAGTTGTTCCGCCTAATGCTGTTCCTGAAATTTTAATACTGTTAGTAATAGATTGATTTATGTTTGCAACATATCCATTACCACCATTAACAACTGTTGCAAGATAAACCGTATCAGTTGCTACAACATTAAACACAGCACCCGAACCTGGAGAAGAATTTAAATTTGTACCAGTTAAATTAATGTATTCTTTGCTTGCTGGATTGCTGTCAGGTTCTGCGCTAAGAGTTAATGTAGTCGAATCAACTACTGACGCAACTGTTTGATTTGATGCAAAGCCATTACCAATAACAATCATTCCTGGAAGAATTCCAGATGTGTTTGCAACTTTTAATGTTGTGTAATAACTTCCAGATGCTGTGTAAGTTGTAACAATACTAGTAGTTGCTACATTAGTAACTCGAGTAACTACTGGACTTGTTGCTACAATATTGTAAGTATATTTTGTTATTGTTGCATCAGTTATCTGATGTGTATCTGTACTAGTAGAAGCTTTATAAATGTTAATTTCTGTTCCAAGATCAGCGACGTATGGTAACGGAATTGACTTTGTTCCAGCCGCAACAGTTACAAAATAATCAGAAAATGTGCTATTAAAATTGTCCCACTTGTCTGAATAATAAGGAGTTGTTCCCCAGCCACCGCTGGTATTGAATCCTAACCCAACTACTTGCACTCCGCCGTAGTCGACTCCAGTCATTAACTGTCCTAAGTCTTTACCTAATTGCCCTGTTACAGGATTATAATAATATTGTATGCGATCTGTAGCAGAAAGCACTGATTGGTCAACAATATAATTAACTATAATCGTGCTGTTGGATGCAGGAGCATTTACAAAAGTAATTGTACCCGAGTATTGAGTATAACCATTAGCTGTTGATGATACAATTGCCAAAGTATATAGTTCTCTTAATACAGGAACACCGTTTACGGTTACTGTTGATTTTCCTACAGTAACATCCGGCGCCCATGTTAATGCAAACTGTACTTTAGATCCAGAGCCAGTAAATGTTTGGGTTTGATTTAATGTTGATAAAACATAATTAGAATTAGTTCTATCAAATTTCATGCCTAACAATGTTGATCTTACAACACTATTACCAATAATAGCAACAGCTTGAGCTTGTGTTCCACCAATACCAAGGCCGCCACTAATGGTAACTGTTGGTGCTGATAAGTATCCACTTCCATTTGTTACTAAAACAATTCTGTTAACTACACCGTTGGCAATAAAAGCTGTAGCTGTAGCTCCAGAGCCACTGTCTCCAGAGAATACAACCGCAGGAGGAGTTACATAACCAGCGCCGCCACTTACTAAAACAATTTCAGTTACAACAAATCCAACATTATCTAACCAGAATTTCCATGGGTAAGTTCTAATTGCTGTATTATCTGCATCAATTAAACCATTAGATACAGTTGTATTAATAGGAACAATCTTTGTTGTATAAATTGGTTGTAAATCAAAATCACTAACAGCAGTTGAACCAAGATCTAAGTTAGCATAGTTACTAATGTACTCACGCAATTTAGTTTTATATGGCTTAACTTCACTTACATAATCTTCAAAGTTAGCAATATTATCAACAGGATAATTAACTGGTTGATTTAAATTACCTACATTGTGTGTAGCACGTACAAAACTTGTCTTGAACGCCCAGTCGATGAATACTTGCTCGCTATGTGCATATTTGATTGCAGCAATAAACAAATCTAAATAATTTTGTTTTAAATCTCCAATAAAGATATCATTTTTAATTGCATTTAATATAATACGCAATTCTGTAGATGCAACAACGTCATATCCATTATCGTAAATGTCAGAATCATATCCAATATTTGTTGTTTCAAAATTATAAAGTTTACTACTTAACTGAATTGTTCCGTTTTGTATACCAATTACATTATAACTTTGTGTCCAATCAATGCTTGTACTATCGGCATATTTTTCTAATAACAACCATCCGCCAGCATTAACTGTAGAAACTTTTACAAGTTCACCTATTTTAGGTTGTATTGAATTTAATCCAACAAGTGTAGATACTAAGTAATCTGCTGCAGTATATTGACTATATCCAGTAGCATACCAATCTGCATAATTCCAATAATTTCTTACATTGTACGCTTGTGTTAATATACGCGACCACACTCCTGCTCCGGTAGTAGTTGAACTTGGAGTCCAAGAATATATACTCCAATTGCCGGTTGCTTGACTGTCGCTAGATACTAACACACAATAACTTCTAACAATAATTACAGTATTATCTGGATCATAACCAATGCCACCATTAGCCACAACTACACCAGTTATTTTACCATTTGTAATAGTTGTTGAAATTTTAGCATTTTTTCCGTTACCTACTATCTCAACGCTTGGTCCAATACCAGTATTACTACCGGTTCCGTTTCCGTAACCGCTACCTGCAAATGTAATATTAACACTTGTAATAGACCCATTAACAATAACTGGAGTTAATTTTGCTTGTCTAAAAGAATTAATGTTAACATACGCTAAATCTGCATCTGTGTTTTGTGTTTGGTCGTACAACCCTGTAACAGTTGTAGGGGTTGTATCATAACTTTCTAAATTTTTAAGATTGTAATTTTCAGTAATTTGTGTTTGTAGTAAAGTAACGTTTACTCTTTCAACAAATTCTTTCAAAGCTTCGATACGATTTACAAACATTGATTGACGTGGTCGATTTTCAATACCGTAACGTAGTTTAACAGGTTGTTTAGGATCTGGCACAAGTCGGCCAACACTATCAACACCGCATAAACTATCAAACCATTTTTGTTCAATAGTTATAGGTAAATCAACATTAGTATCATCACTGATTAAACTCCAATGACTATGTACATTTTGATCTGTCTTGTCTGTCAGCCAGTATTCTACCGCTAACACCACATCTTTATCTTTCAAATATCCTCTAGCATTTACTAGACTAAAACTATCTGATCCTAGTAATGCAAGGTATGTGTATGCTTGGCCACGTGGATTTGCAATTAGCAACGAAACATTTAACGCAGACATGTTTCTGCCCGGAACATTAGGCACAATATTTTTATTCTTAACCCAATAGTAATAGGTATTAACAAATTTCTTAGTTATGTTATTGTATTTTTGTGTAACACAATACGCATTGTTTCCATACAAACTCTTGCCACTAATTCCCAATGCTAGGCCAGCAGGAGTATCGGCTTGTTTGTCCCAGTCAGCTGGTAATAGTTTTGTAGATATCCACTCGTATATGTCAACGCTTGCACCTGTGGCTAGCGTATTCCAATAGTTATTTCGATAACTTATATCATCGATATATGCATTTACAAATTTAGCTGTAGAAAGATTCCACCATAATTTACCTACTTGATTGGTGGTCCAGAATGTTGTAGCATCTGTGTTAACTGGTGCATCATTTGCAGAGTAAGAATAAACAGCCGGATCGTAGAATGATTTGTATTTGATTTCTTCGTCAGCAGGTCCTGGGATTTTACCTTGATTTGGATCTACTACATCAAGATATGTAGATAATGTTCCAAGTGCTTTGTTATACAAAAATGCTTTCTTGATTTTTTTAACATCAGCAATGTCTACTCCGGTTTGATGTACAGTCCAACTGAAAGCGTTTGCTGGTTTAACATAAGAATACAATAATCCCGATTCAATGTATGTACCATCTGTTGCATAAGGTGCGCTTACAATAATTTGATTATTGCAAACAGCTAAACCAACTCCGTATCCGTCAGATGCTGTATTGGTAACTGGTAAACTTTCACTGAATACCCAAGAAGTTGCGTAGATATCGTATACATCGACTCTGCCAGTTCCAGGTTTCTGTTTTACAAAATCAGTACTTGCCTTATCAAAGGTTGTTGTATTTTTATCTAACGTAGTTGTAATACTTGTGTTACCATGCTCACTATAAACTACTAGCGTGTTGTAATCATTCATAAAAGCAATTTTACTTCCAAAATTGCTATAAGGTTGTGGGTATTGATTTACTATTGTGTTTTGTAAAGTGTATACTCCGCCGCCAGTTGATTGGTATGAATATATTGAAACAACACCTTGTGAATTTGCAGAATAATCCGAAATTGCAACATACGTACCGTTGTCAGAAACAGCAAGCCCTGCTCCAAAAGTTGAATCGTTGCTAGTAATTGAGTGTGTGGTATTAGTGTTGAGATTGATTACATATACGCTGTATGGTGACTGAGTCGAATTTGTTGCTATGGCAAGTGTTGAACCGTCCGCACTTAATTTAATATTACTACCAAAATTATTTCCTGGAGCATATCCATCAAAAGTGCTACCATAAGTCCATCCTTCGGTTACAAATGTTAATAATCCGGAAGGAGTCGAATCAGGAGCGGCACTTAATAATACAGTAGCTGGGCCAATAATGTCAGTAACATATTGTCCTGATGTAAATCCTGTACCTTGTACAAACATACCGATACTTGGAAGAGCGTATGTACTTGAAGTTATTGAAAGTTGATATGGTTGTGAAGTTGTAAAACTTCCAACAGGGTTATAAAATGCTGTTACAGAATTAGTTACCCCGTACATTAAAGAATATACTCTGCCTGTATTACTACTGTGTCCTGTAGCAGAAATATATAAAGTGTTTTCTCCAAATTCTAAATTAGATCCAAAGAATTCGTTGTCCTGAGGAGACGAACTTGCAATAGTGTCTACTAATGTGTAGAAATTGTTATCAGATTTTTTATATAATGTAACAACACCTTGTTGAGATAACGAAGAGTTTGCAGATTGTATTTGTAATGTTGCTGTACCAGTTCCTTGATATGCGTAACCAGTTCCTGGAATTCCGCTTGAACTTGTCGCTGTAGCTACAAAAGTTGTTCCAACAGCATTAGGTGTTGAGCCAGTTGCACCAACATAAGCAAAATTTGTTGTACCTGGATATATTACAACATAAGTTTTTCCTACTACAAAGTTTCCATCAGTTACTAATCCGGTAGCAGTAGCCACAAACGTGGTTCCTATGTTGTTGTTTGCTGCGCCAAGCAACGTAAAATCAGTTCCTGACAAACTGGTAATTTGATAAGTGTTTCCTATTTGGAAACTTCCTGTTTCTACATTACTACCATAAGTAGTAATAGACGCTGGAAGATAATTTAATTGTGTCCAAGCGGTTGTTCCAGAGACTGCTGAATATCCATATACTCCTCCGCTAGTTACTTCTAATGTTAATGTTAAATCATTAACGACATCTTTGCCGCCAAGTTGACTTCCTTTAATTACTAACTGGTCTCCTGGCAAATAGCCCGTACCGCTAGCAACGATTCCACCTGTTGGAATACTATATATTAACAAATCTCCGCTGTTATGAGTTGCCACATTAAACAATGCGCCTGTGCCTAAAACTATTGTTCCGCTAACATTAGGCGTTGTAGTTGCTAATAATACTCCATTTGATTTACTAGATGGAATTCCACTTAATACAGTTATACTAGAAATTCCTCCAACAGAATTTAAACTTGTTACTTTTAATAGTATGTCATCATTAGGGCTACTTCCTCCAAACAATGTTCCCGAAATACTAATTTGATTGTTTAACTTATATCCAACACCGCCGTAACGAATGTTTACTTGATAAGTTCCGTTTGTAGGGAAACTTACACCATTAACAGAAGTTGTACTAGTAGGAACTACTAGTACATCAAATATTGCACCGTTACCAGTTGCATTGACCACTCCTGATAGATTATTATATTGATAGGATAGTGCATTAGAAGTTTGGTAATAGTGGTTATTATATGTTACGATTGATCCAGCACTATATGTCCATGTAGGGTCATATACTCCAGAATTATGTGTTGAAAGACTTGAAGAAACGCCTCCAACATTTTTAAAACCAATAGCTAACCAAGTGCCTTCTGGGCTAAATTTTATCGAGCTAGGTAAAGAATTGCCTGAATTCCAAACCGGAGGTATTGAAATTGTTTGGTTCTCTGACCAACTAGAGTTAATTCCCGACTTATAGTAAATTGTTACTCGACCTGTGTTGTCACCAGATGCTAATAAATTTCCAGTTTTAGATACATCAAGTATACTACCGAATCCAAGATTACTTGCTGGATACTCATTAATTATAGGAGATTCATTATAAACACGATTATATTTCCAAGAAGCCCAGATACCATCGCCTGGAACTGTATTGTCGGCCCATATTAATTCGCCATTGTTAAGTTTTGTTGTCAGAATAGAATCTATACTATTCATGTCTGTAGAACGTTGACTTATTAAAGCAAATACTGTAATGCTACTTAATTGTGTAAACGGTTGAGGGAATCCTTTAATATCCGCAGATATTGCTATTGAATTTAACGTTACTTTTGATACTTGGTAAAAACCTGCAAATTTACTTACTTGACTGATGCCAATATACGAGCCTGCACTAACATTAACAATATCATTACAGGTAATTGTTAATACTTTTGCTGTAGAATCATATGTTACGTTTTCAACTGTTAAATTGATATCAGTAAATCTGTAAACATTCCAAAAACCGGATTGTGGACTATCAAATGTAACCCAAATATAATCACCATTACTAAACTTTGTAATATCTTGACTAGTAATTTCTGATAAAGTGCCTAGTGTGATATGCACATCGGAAGGATTTACATAGCCTGCACTACGCAACAAAGGTTGATAATTTGATAATACTGGAAATGGTGTAGATGTGTAACCAGCAGGTTTTAAATAAATGTCGTTAGATGTTTGCTGAATAATAAACGGACTAATAGACGGATCTAAATTAGTAACTAATGCTACACCTTGAGGATTATTTTTAAATTTGTTTTCATCTAATACAAATTCAATATCTTCAAATGCATTTGCAGCGCCATATTGGCCAACACGCAATGCCCACTCTTCATAGAATGTTAAACTTTCTGTATTATCATTGCTTAGTACATTAAACAACTTATTAAGAACGTTTTGTGTTCCCTTTTCACGGATCATTCCTTGATAGAATTTAAATTCGCTAACATCGTCTTGAATAATATTTTCAAGGTATTGACGTTTTTGATATCCAATTAAATGTTGAGCAATTTTTTGTTGTTGACTATCAAAACTATCTACTTCTAAACTATAAAAATCAGTAAATTGTGTAGCAATATTTGTCCAGTTAGGAAGAATTTGACTAGATGGTTTACTGTTTAATTGTGTCCACATTGTTGAATCAAACGCACTAGTGCCAGGCAAGAATTCGTTGGCACTATAATAGTAGCCTTGATAGGAAATAATGTCTCCCATGTTGTAATCTTTCCATGGTTGCCATTGTTTAATTGTTGCAGCATCAAAGATAAATCCTGGGATATCTAATCCGCCATACCAATCAATAGTTACATATCCACTAACTTTGATTCGTTCTCTACGATAGCCACTTGGAGGATTGTAAATAACATCATTAAAAATGTCAGTGTTATTAAGAATAATAACATGTTCGTTTTGTATTAGATAAAAACTAGCACAATAAATGCCTGCTGTTGTTCTTGGAGCATAGGTTACACTATTACCATTTCTATAATTATCTAATTCGTTAGGAGTTATAGGTGTTCCGTCAACTTTAAAAATTTCGTAATTATTAAATTTATTACTAATATCATCTACTACAGTTAATGTAGTTTTAAACGAAATAGCAGCTGCACTAGGACTTAAACTAATGACACTTGCACCTACATTACTTAATCCATCTAATTTATTAAAATCATCAGGATTAAATTCAGGGCTTGAAGGAATATTTGTTATTGCACTATAATAGTCGCCTTCGTATCTGACTATTGTACCGTAAGCGATTGGTTTATTTGGCAACCAATCGCTCCATTTATCTTGGCCTGAACTCCAATTTTGTGTAGTCCAGAATAAAAATTCTTTTGCACTTGTTGTCCAGTTTGCTACTAGACCAAGATTACTATTATAATCGTCGAAAATAAATCCTTGGTCTATTAGATATTGTTCATATCCTAATAAAAAGTCAACTACTTCTTGTGCTGTTCCTAATTCAGTTCCATATGGTATTGTTAAAACTTCAGTACGGTCAAAATCAGTTCTAAATTGAGCGTTTACACCGCCAACTACAGGCAATGAAGATAATACTTGGAAATATGTTGACTCAAAAGTAGCACTTGCTGTATTAGCTACAACTGTATTATAATATCGACCGTTATAAACAACAATATTTCCTGGAACGTATTGCTCGCCTGGCGTCCACTGTGTATAGCTTCGGCTAATTCCGCCAATGTTAATGTTTGTCCCAGATTCGATATAGTTGTAATAACTAAAATAAGGTTGTGTTCTGCTGTAACCTTGTATTTGATAACCGGTTGATAATTTAGTAATGCGAACACCGCTGTATGTTAATCGCATAACTGGGCTACTAGTATTTAAAAATACCTTATAGTCTTCTGGAGGAATAAAAATACTTCCAGTACTCATTGGTGTTTTAGATTCTAACAACAAATTAAACTGACTTTGATTAGTAAATGCTCCAACACGATAGCTCAATTGAGGAGCCATGGTTGCTAAATCATTTGCATAACTGTTGTAAGATTCGATATTATTACTAAAAATGTAATTTAAGATAAGATCAACTACATAGTTGATAATACCTGCTGTTTGTGTTCTAGTTTTATTACCGTACAGATTAGGAAGTTTAATATCCGAAGGTGTAATGCGTAGTCCCGTATCAGAATATATTAATTGCCCTGCTTTATTTCTTACAACACGGCTTCTATCTATCAATGTTCCAAATGTACTAGCAGGAGTCAATAATAAACTAGTTGCCAATACACTGAATGGATAATGGCTACTACGTCTCCAAGCAGATTCTACTGGAGCTACATCCCCAAATACAAAGTCACTAGCAGACTGATCTGGTTTAATTAATCCACGTGCCAAACCAGAAGTAGTTGGATCTAATAAATTTCCAGACTCGTCAACAGGAATATGTTTTAACAAGAAAGGTTTTGCAAATTTTGTTGTGTATGTAACAGGCACACCTGGTTCACGAATTGCACCTAGACTTATGTCTGTCCACATTGGTAAATTATCGCTAGTATACGGAGCTGGTCCATATAAATCAATCCACCAACTTGGCATTACGCTGAATCCTAACATTTCCCAAGGAGTTAAATGAGGTCTGTCAGTGTCCAGTAGCCAACGATAAATTCCGCGCCAGTAGCCTGGAACATTAGTTCCATCAGGTGCTAGACTGGTTGAATAATTGTAAGTAAACGGATTACTTAGATTGTAACTTAATGGTTTAGTAAAATCACTTCCAATTAATCCAGTCCACTTGTAGAAATTAGGTGCTAATACTTGATTAAACTCTGCTAAACTATAAGCATTGGTACGATTGTAACTTGGAATAATTTCTGCAATATCAAAAATATCAGGATTGTATTTTACTTTAATGTTATTATAAATTCTTGTTTCTAATTCTAAAATTAGATCGTCTCTATAATCTCCGTAAGCAAGTACAATGCTACCATCGTGTCCTTGTATTACATTTTGCGGTGTCAATAATGTAGTGTCTAAATAAATTTGAGGAACATACGCTGGCCAGATTCCTAATTTAGTTGGAGTTTCTGGAACAAAGCAACCGTCTGTACTGTCATATTCATATGTTGTTAATACATCACCGTTGTTAAGTACAACGCTTGAATCAACAACAAACATTGATTGGTCATTGAATACATAATCTCTTCCGTACACTAACTGTCTAGTAACACCATTGGTTGTTTGGTATATACAAACAGCTTTATTAGACAATTTATCTAAATTGAATACGTTAGTTAATGGGTAATGTTTGACTCTATAATCAACAACATCAATATTTGAAACTATAGACGCACCGTATGGCACCATATCACTAAAATAATAAGGTGCGGTATTTGGAAAACTTGCATTTAATTTTGCTAAAATTAAATCTACCATCTTAACAGGTGTAGTATCAACGCCTAAGGAACTTGCTACTTTTAAAAATTTACGTTTAAAATTATTATAATCGTCGCGAGCTGTTTCAATAGCTTTAACTACATTAGTTGACTCACTAGTCATGTGATATAAACTTAGACTTAGAGGTCCGCTATGTTGTACAAATTTAGTACCGTACTGTGTTATGTTTCCAAGGTCGCGTAAATTACTTGTTCCTGGAAATACTCCGACAAATGTAACTCCGTTAACGTCATTGGCTGTTTTATTGTAAGAAAGATTATCGATGTCTTCAGCAGAATTACCGTTTTCAGGATTATAAACATTATCTATAATACTGTTAACATGATCGATAACTTCTCCTAAAGTAAATGTACCTATCACATCATTCATAGGATTATTTTGAAGATTAACTGGAATCTCGTAATATCCTTTTGAGTTTAATGGATAAGTTGAATATACTTTAATTGTTATTATATCTGTCAACGCAACTGATTGAGAGAATACTACCTGATAATAAGAAGGAGTAGTAACAAGAGACCAGTGATCAATTGCAACTCTGTTTGAATTAATATAAACTCGTACATCGTCTTGGTCTAATGCTAGCTCAGATACCGATGCATCAAAAATATCAATATTAAAATTATTAGTTAAACCTGAATTATTGTAAATTCGTAAAGCAGCTTGCACATATCTAGCATTGCAAATTTGCCAACCATTTTGATATAATAGGGTACCAGCATAATCTTGACTTAACAAGTATCCTCGTTCTATTTTCACCGAGACAAGATTAGTTGATTCTTTATACTGGAATGTGTCTGTTGCAAAATCAAAGTTAAAAACAATATCTCCAATATTACTAACATTTTGATAGCTTAGTGGAAATCCTAATACTGTATCTGCCGTGCCTTTTCCAACTTTATAAGAAAATACAGGTGTTCCAAGAAATGTCGAACCGCTGTATACACTAGTATCACCATAGCTAACACCGTTATCATCAACAACATCAAATAACGGTGCTTGATTTGTATTAGTTTTTTGTTGGCCTTTTACCCATGTTGTGCCATTAAACCAATACATTAAACTTTGGTTTGTTACACCAAATTTAATTATAGCACACTGATTAGCCGATGGTGTTTCGACTTCAACTAAGTGTATTTGTTTGCTTGTTGATAAACCCAAACTATCGGTTAAGTGTTTTACATCTATAAATTCTACTTGATAGATTTTGTTTACTACTAAGGGATCGGTGTCTGCAGTGACTAAAATTCTTTGGCCGTCGATTAATTGTACTCCATCGATACTATAACCCAAGGTTCCTTCTATCTTTGAAAAAATATCAGTTGTATAATTGTCAATTAAGTCAACGTCTGTAATTGCAGTTGTTCCAAAATTAAATAATTTTAAATCTGCTGAAAATTCAATAATTGGTCTGTT
>Ga0164297_10001874_pt1 | contig 21529 bp, 10 predicted proteins | sample GEODES058metaG_FD_113539 | JGI IMG/M metagenome (GOLD analysis project Ga0164297, IMG submission 113539) | Dystrophic lake water microbial communities from Trout Bog Lake, Wisconsin, USA - GEODES058 metaG | ecosystem: Environmental > Aquatic > Freshwater > Lake | place: USA: Trout Bog Lake... | reverse complement strand
TCAGAAGAAGAAGACGGAGACGGAGAAGAGGAAGAAGAACAAAAAGGTGGTGCCGAATTATTCGATGGTGCCGAACAATTGGATCATCAACCTTTCAATAAAAATAAAATATTCTACAATAAAAGAGAAGAACGAGAACCTTTATTATTTTTAAAAACACCACAAGGTAAATTTGATTCCTATGCAAGAGTTTGTCCAACCAATGCAAATCTACAACCAATTATGTTAACAAAAGAAGAAAAAGATAGAATCGATAAAGAACATCCGAATTCTTATGGAAAATCAGTAAAATACGGAACAAATCCAGAAAAACCTTATTATTATATTTGTCCTCGTTATTGGTGTCTATTAACAAAATCTCCTATTTCTGAAGAAGAATTTAAATCTGGAAAATGTGGAAAAATCATTCCGAAAACAGATAAAAATGGAAAACCTATCAAAAAAATTCCACCAGGTCATTATGTTTACGAATTTACAGATGATAAATATCATAAAGATAAGAATAATAATGAATACAAACAACATTACCCTGGTTTTAAAGAAAGTGATAAACACCCAAATGGATTATGTATACCATGTTGTTATAGTAATTGGGATGCGCCAAAACAAATAAATCGTCGTAAAGAATGTGAAAATCCACAAAATGTGGATAAATTACCAGATGTATCGAAATATCAAAATATAAATTATATCATGGGCATTGATAAATATCCAATACCTCAATATCGTTGGGGATTTTTACCTCCATCTTTGGAAAATTTATTTCAAATAAATCATTCCCTCCTTGTTTCAAAAGATAATGCGGCTCTTATAAAACCAAATACCCCCATTTTATTAAGATATGGTATGGAGCATAATCAAAAACAATCATTTATTGGTTGCATTGCAGATATTTACTCTTCCATCAAAAAAATATCGGTGCCTTCCATAAAAGAAATGCGTGAAACTATATTACCGTCCGCGATTGATATCGACATGTTTTTACAATATCATAATGGTTCTCTTCCTACTATATTTCAACCTAAAAGAATCGAAGAAACCAATGTTTATGAAACGATTGATGCATCTTATACCATTGATGTAGCCACTATTGAAAAACACAAAAATTCCGTCTTTTATAAAAGTATTGATTTGAATCAAAAAGCACAATCTGATTTTTTAACAGATACGGTTGCTGCTTTTGAAAATTTCTTACATTTTTTAAGAGATGAAACATCAGTCATTGATCATACTTATTTATGGGATATCGTTTCTTCGCCAAATGATCGTCTTTTTCAACATGGATTCAATATTGTCATTCTACGAATTTTAAATAATGATATTACACAAAATATAGAAATATTATGTCCAACGACTTCTTATTCCAAACATTTTTACGATGAACAAAAAGAAACCATTCTTTTATTAAAACATGACAGTTATTATGAACCAATTTATTTATATGAATTAAAAGAGAAAGTGGTCTATGCAACAAAAAGTTTTTCAAAAAATACCATCCATCAAAATATAACTAAAGTTCTCGAATCGATTCAAAAAAACATGAAAAATTGTAAACCGTTATCCAGTATGCCGAATAAACCTTTTACAATATCTCGAAAACAGACGATTTTATTTAAAGAAAACATTCCAGTTTCTAAATTATATGACCAATTGATTTCCATAAACTATATTGTCACTTCGCAAATTATGAATTTTCAAGGTAAAATTATTGCATTATTCGTAAAAAAATCGGAAAAAGAAAAAAATATCTATGTTCCTTGTTTTCCATCGGGTGAATTAGAGAATGTTCCGATAAAATACATGGAAAATGATAGTGATTTTTGGAATGATTTTGATACAACGATAAGTTTGTTAAATAAATTATACCTTGATTCGAATGGTAAAATTTTATGTAAACCTGTTTTAAAAGTCGTTCATGATCATTTGATTGTAGGTATTTTAACGGAAACAAATCAATTTGTAAAAGTATCCGACTTATTAGATAGTTTACATTCTCCGGATTTACCATCGATTACGAATTCAAATTATATTGTTGCGGACAATTCATTGATCGCATCAAACAAACGAGATATGGATCGTATTCAAATCACAAAAAAAATTTCATTGGAAACTAATTTTTATACTGCCTTTCGTAGCACCGTAAGAATATTATTAAATGATTATGGAAATAAAATATATCGAGATCAAATTTTACATTTTATTAAAAAATCAAGACTACCGTATAAACAAAAAATTCGCGCGATTGAGAATCTATTAAGAAAAATGGGTGAAGGGTTTTTCTCCTTTCAAGAAATGTCGGACGAATTTTTATATACATTATCTGATATTTCTACCTGTATCTCAGAATATGAAAATAAAAAATACTGTTTTTATGATGATAAACATAGACAGAAATTAATTTTACCGAAAAAACATTTAATGAGTGGATTTGATAATGAGGAAAGATATTTTATTCGATTAGCAGATGAATTATTAAGATATAATCGTATTCATGCTTTTATGTTTCAACCAAAAACTTATTTGAATATCACCAATACAGAATATAAAGTAAAGGAAGACGAATTTATTATTTTACAATCTTTATTAACCAATGAATATTTTGAAGATTTCGTTCCATTTGAAAAAAGTAAATATATTACGAATATTAATTATGATTTAGCAACTCCAGCGATTTCTACACAAAAATACAAAAATGTTTTCGATTTTTAGTTTTTTGACTTTATTTGTAATTTCATAATATTTAAAAATCGATACAATTCCATCCTGGTATTGAAAACATGCTACCGTGCCATATTTTTCCTTCTTGAAACCTTGGATAATATACATCGGAATAAAATGCCAAATATCCAATACATGCTGAAAAACTACCATGTGATAGAATAATATGTTTATTTGTCGATGCAAATTGTATGGTTTCTATTTCATTCCTTTCAACCATTTTCGTCGTTGGATATTTTTTAAGAATGTTTTGACATATTTCATGATCGGGTTGATCACTGGATATATATAATTGATCAAAGGAAATTTGGGAAAGTATTTTATCATAATATATAAATCCTGGATTCATGTGCGCGACATCCCCTAATCTTATATGTATAAAACAGTCATTGTTCTGATTATATCTATCTTGAAAAGGGTTTTGATTTATTATATTTTGTTGAATTATTTCTTGACGAAAATAGTTATATAAATGATTTGTAAAATCGTCGCGTTGGAATGTATTATGTTCAATAATATATAAATTACTTTCGATATCATCATATTCTAGAAATTCCATAATATCTTCTTCTTGAACTGTCAAATATCGATTGTATTTTTTTTCACCTACAAATAAAGGAATACCCAATTGTTTTATTTCATTATAAAAAGAATATTCTACCCATAAATTGTTTTTTTCTGCAATCATACTAACCGCAAGATTTCGTATTAAATGATTACAAAATCTTCCTGTGCAATGTATTGTTGTTGTCATTTACGTAATTGAAAAAAATAATGTTTATATTCTTTTTTCAATTTATCAAGAAAATTATATTTTGTATTCCCCAACACGAATAATATTATCATACATTTTATTATATTCATCACTGTTGATTTCCACATTTTTTATCGATTCCATTTTTTCGACTACCGTGCCTTTGTAATAAATGTCGTCTTTGATAATACGATTTAATGTTTCATCTTTTTTGATGAATTTATATAATTCATTTTTATTTTCTAAATTTGGGTATACTATTTTATTTTTTAGAGGATACAATAAATATTTGAAAGCTTTTATCGGATAATTATCTATAATCAAATTCATTTTATAATCCATTTCATTCAATAAATATTGAATCGATTGTTTTTTTAATACATCATGTGTCTTATCTAAGTGATGATGATGATACCATATTATACTATAACTTAAATATATATTTGATAATATATCTGACATGTTTCCGGATAACATTTGTTTCGATTTAATTTTTCCTCCTAATAATGCAATAAAATTGGAAAGTATACTAAATTTCAATGTCGCATTGTCTGTTCTTTTTTCCATACAATTCTCATTATATTGATTCAATGGATTGATCAATCTCAAATAATTACGACCGATCTCGTATACCATAGAATTGAAATTTGTACGAAATTGTTTCAAATCATCGTTTTGTATACTCTCAAATATTGGAAAAATATATGGATGACTTTTATTCAGTCCTTGTCCAAAAATAATAAGACCTCGTGTAAGAGTGTTTGACCCTTCTACGGTGATTCCAACAGGAGATGCATTGTAAAATTTTGTAAAAAAATTGTTTTCGCCCACACATATTGCACTTCCAGCATAAATATCCATTCCATGATTCAATATGGTTCTTGCTCTTTCTGTAGTTTGTTGTTTCATAATCGCAGTTATAACAGATGGCGTTGATCCATTATCTAATATATGATTTGTAAATTGAACGGAACAATGAATAATCCAATTATTCAAATACATGTCGATAAATTTTTCTTTGACTGCTTCCATATCCCCAATATTCATATTGAATTGTTTTCGTAAATTTATATAATTCATTATTGCATAGGTTATGTATTTCGATGAACCATTTGCTGTGGCTGGTAAACTTACACCACGGCCTACTGCCAAACATTCCATCAACATTTTCCATCCTTCCCCTATATTTTTTTCACCACCAATAATTTCTGAAATGTCTAGATAAATGGTTCCTTTGATTGTTCCATTTGGAAAACCAGAATTGTTTGGATTATGATATGTTTTTTCCAATTCAGGATAATAGTCTTTCTCAATCAATGCTAATGTTATTCCCGTTTTTTGACTTTCTAATAGTTTATTTGGATCGGTTAAATTGAAAGCGATTCCCATTAAATTTGATACAGGAGCTAATGTTATATATCGTTTGTTTAGTGTGACTTTAATTTTGATTTTATCATTCACCATTTCCACGACTCCAGTGTCTATTTTTCCTACAGCATCACTACCATTATTTGGACCTGTCAACCCAAAACATGGTATAAATGTTCCTTTGGATAGTAATGGTAAATAATATTTTTTTTGATCTTCGGTTCCATAATGTTGAAGTAATTCACCTGGTCCTAATGAATTTGGAACCATGGTAACAACACCTAAGGATGGATTATAGGATGATATTTTGGACAATATTTTGGATTGCGCAGTGATAGAAATACTGTTTCCTTTGTATTTTTTATCAATAATCATACTTAAGTAACCTTTGTTTCCTAAATATTTTAGTTTTTCATGAATATTTTTATTTGGATACATGTTTTCTTGACCAAATTTTTCTAATAAATCATTGGTGGATTCAATAAAATCTTTTTCTGTTTGTGTCATTTTTTTTATGGTGGAAGAATCATATAATTGTTTGTAATTTATTTTTCCTTTGAATATTTCTCGGTCAATGGAAACGCCACCGGATTTTAATGCAATAATTTCAGTATCTGAAATTTTTGGTATGATGGATTTTACTTTACCAAATAAATACTTGTACATTTTTTTGACTATAATTATATACCATTATTTTTTTTAATATTGTTTTTTCATTTATTTTTTTTTAATATTGTTTTTTTTGTTTTTTTTGTTTTTTGATTTGTTTTTTTTGTTTTGATCGGTCTAATATTCTATACAATTCCATCCTGGAATCGAAAACATATCACCATACCACATTTTTCCCGCTTCATACATTGGATAATATACATTGGAATAAAATCCTAAATATCCAATACATGCTGAAAAACTACCATGTGATAAAATAATATGTTTGTTTGTCGATGCAAATTGTATGGTTTGAAATTTATCATAATCAATTATTTTTGTGGTTGGATATTTTTCAATGATTTTTTTGCAAATATCATGTTCAATCTGGTCACTTGAAATATATAATTGATCAAATGGAATCGACGAAATCGCCTTGTCGTAATATACAAATCCTGGATTCCAATATATTGCATCATCTAATCGTAAATGCACAAAACAATCTTGATTGTTGTTATATCGTTCATTATATGGATTTTTTTCCATTATTTTTGTTTTTATATCTTGACGATTCAAATATTTATATATTTCGTTTGTCGCTTCTTTCGTTTGAAATGTATCTTCTATCATTAAATTGCATTCTAAATCATCATATTCGAAAAAATCTGCAATATTGTCATTATTTACTACCATAAATTTTTCGTGTTTTTTTTCACCCACAAATAATTCAATACCTAGTTTTCGAATGTCTTCATGATAAGAGTAGGTTACATGTAAATTGTTTTTTTCTGCAATCATACTAGTAGCTAAATTTCGAATCAAATGATTTCCGAATCTACCACCACTTCCACCACCTCCAATCGTTGTTGTCATAAAAAAATAGTATGATTATATACATACTATTTTTTTATTTGGTTTTTCTGTTTTCTGATTTTTCTATGTTTTTCTAAAATCCCATATCATAATTATCATCCGTGCAACCTCCATCTTTCGGTTTAATCGCGGATACATGATTTTGAATTTCTATATTTTTCTTTGAACATATATCGGTTTTATCTTCCATGACTCCAAATAATCGTTCTATTTCTTTCTCTTCGTCTTTCATATTCACTTCGGTATCTTCTATATTTTCCATCGCTTTCTTATCTAAAAGTATATTGAAACATCCTGTTCCAAAATAACCTTTTTGACCCATCATAACGCTAGCAGAAACACCACGCATGTGATCAAAATCCGCATGTCTTGCTGCATTTAATAATACTTCTGTATGAACTTCAAAGGTTGATTTTGAAATTGGGCCAATATCATCATTCAATATACCTGAACGGAATATGGATACCATATTTTGCGTTGATGTCATACGATCACATAATAAACTTAAATGGTGATAATTGATATAAACATCACTGAATTCCATCACTTCTACAAATTCATTATAAATAATTTGTCTTGCTGCTTCAATACCTAATACATCAAATATTTCTTTTATATCATTACCATAAGTTCTGGTTGGATCAATAAAATCAAGTGATAATACTTCCAATAAATTTGTTCCAGTTGTATCTAATATCCATATATCTTTTCTTACATATTTTCCTTCATCTCTTACTACATAATTTTGTAATTTTCTTGGTAACACATTTTTAATACCTTGGACACCTCTTAATACTATATTGTTTAAAATGGTGTCTTGAAAATTTCGTAATAAGTAAATATCGTCGGATTGGTCTAATGTATCTGGTAATCCTTTTTGTTTTTTCGATTTATTCAATACACTACTATTTAATCGAATACGGAAAACGAGATTGTTCATATTATAATCAGAATATACACATGATATTTCTTCACTATAACTATTCGATATTGCAAAATGAATATCGTCCATGGTAATGTTTTTATCTAATAATACTTCTGCATCCATTTCCATACGAATAATCCATTTTGATTTTGGTGTTGCTGTCGTTGTGTTTTGTTGTGATTCTTCTAGACATTCATTGACTAAATTTTCAAATTCGTAATATTGTTCTAATAATAATCTGTCTTCTGGTATATTTGTTTCTTTATCGTTCGGATCAAAACATATTTGCACAGTTTTGATTAAATCAATTAATTTTGTATGTTCTAACATATTTGCATATTGTGTTGCTTTTTCTTGTTCTGTTTCATCGATTGATTTTAAATGAACGGTTAATGACGGATTTTTTGGATTTTTTGTTAATCTTAATATTTCCTCGATTCTTGGAACACCACGAGTTACATTGGATTTTGATGCGACACCAGATAAATGGAAAGTGTCAAAAAGATTTATACCATTATAGCAGTCAAATGTTCGAGTATCTTCAACGGTTAAATCATATGCATAATTTGTTGTATTTGGAACTTCTTCTATGGAAATAATTTGATCGAATTCAGTATCCACAAATCGTTTATCACGAGGTTCCATAAATAATTCACCATTTATAATATTTGGAACAGTTAAATAATTTTTATTATATTCATATTGAAAACTTTCCTTCAATAATTGTTTTGCTTTTTGTTGTTTTCCCTCGATTTTCATATTCAAAATACTGGCTAATTTTTGACCTTGTTGATTTCGAACTTCTAATGTATAGGATTGTTTTGATCCACGGTTATTTGTTTCTTGTTTTTTTGGTGGTTTCTTTATTTGTCCAATAATATCCATATTTTTCAACATGATTTGAATATCTAATAACATTTTATAAGAAACAGAAGTCATGGTTATGTCGATCGATTTTTTTGAATCATCCTTTTTTCTTCGTTGATGGACACATCCATTACCTGCAATATACGCATCTAAAAATCCAGATATACATTCACGATTGGAAAATACAATTTTATCACTTACAAATCTATTATGACTTAATTTTCCGCAAAGGTTTTCGAATATACGACATAATACTGTATTATTAATACGAACATCTTGTGTTTGTAATTTATTTTCATGTGTATATTTTTTTGTCGTAATATTATGTTTTTCACACCATCTTTGTATTGGTTTTAGATATTCATCATCATTATTTGATATAAATACTTGATGTTTTGTCATACAACCTTCTGCTGCGTAAGCGCCTACGAAATAACCGAAATCGTAGTCTAATGTAATGTTTTCTGGAATATCACAAGAATTGATTAATTTCATATACACATTTCCTGTAGGTGGTAATATTTCGCGTAAATTCAATATGAAATTTTCACAATAGTCTAATGGTTTTTTTGATACTGGTAAATAATCGCCTACTTTTAAATCTTTTCCATTAACACCTTGTATTTTTCCATCGACTAATTGTAAGAATGATTTTGCTTTGGTTGCAATGACTTCACGATTTCCTTTTGTAGTTACTTTTAACATTGTATTTGTTCCATCTTCATTCACTACTGGATGTCTTGTCACTGCTTCTATTCTACGCCATACGGTTTCTCCATTTTCAGTGGCAGATGGAACTTCATAATATTCTGAAAGTTCTGCATAGGTAGTATCTTTGTTTTCCATATAATCGATTTTTTTCGATGTTTCAATTCCTTTTTCTGTAAATTCACCGATTTTTACTTTTTTTATTTCTTTCTTTGAATTTCGGACAAGTATTTCGGTTTCATAAGTGACGGAATTCAAAGTAAGTTGTGTAGAAGGTTCACCTATTGCTTGACCTGCTACTACACCAACCATTTCACCTGGATGAACAATCGCTTGTTTATATTTTAATACAATTGTTTCCAGCAATAATATAAGTCCTTTTTGATGGAATCGTCGATTGACTAATAAATCTTTTGGACTTAGATAATAGTAATATAAACATTCGAATAATTCGGTTGGTGGAGCAAAGGTGAATTTCTTTAATTTTTCAAAATAATCATCAATTAAATGAAATGCTTCTAATGGTGTAATATCGACCACTGAATTTGCATTTAAATTTAATTGACCTTGAATATTCGTAATGATATTTTGAAATGCAACCGGTATTTTGACCGTATTTTCATTTTTATAACGAAATAAATCTTCTACAATTTGATTACGATAAATTGTCATCCATTCTATATATATTTTACATTTTTCTTTTGTTTCTTGTCTTTGTTTCTTTAATCGCGTAATCGTTCCTTTTGAATAAATGTTTAATAAATCTGCATGTTGATCATTAATACCCATGATATCATAATGTAAATAGATATCTTCAATACTCATACCAACGAGTGGAACAGGTTGATTTTCTGATTTTGTAGAATCGAACCCATCATCTCCATATGCAAATTGGATGATTTTTCCCTTGTTATTTCTTACTGTCATGTCATATTCTACTTTTAGATCTTCCAAACCTTTAATTAATCTTCTTTGAATATAACCTGTCTGACTTGTATCACGGACTTGTAATCCATTTGCTAATCCAAAATTTAATGTTGATGGTATGGTTAAATCGTATACTTTTGGATGATCTTTTACATCTATTAAATTTATTTCAACAATCTTGTCTAAAACAATATCATTATAAGTGTCATATTTTTTATTTTTTGACAGTTTACACATTTTCATTTTTTCATTTTTTGTTTCATCGAATAATGTTATTTTTTCTGAAAATAGTTTTGCCCATTGAGCACAAATAGATATTTTATTGTTTTCGATTTCAGCAAATATTCCAAGTCTTGAGCATAACATTGCAATTCCTTCAGATAATCTTTTGGATGATGAATGTATGATTATATCTTCCTCTTCGATGATACCATTTTCTGATACATAACCATTTAATAATCCTAGTATGAATGTTTCATTTGCAATATATGCTTCTGTTGGTATGTGACGACCATTTTCAACGAGTTCGGATAAATACTGAATAAAATCTTTGTTGATTTCCTTGTTATTTATATAATATTCTATGAAATTTTGTAGATGACTATTTTCACTATGACATTTTATATTTCCATTTTCTATTGTTCCCTTTTCTAAAAATAATCCAATAAACATACCATTTTCTTCATTTAATTTTAATTTATCATTGACAAATCCGTTCATATCAATATATTCTAATACGATTGGCGGTTTACATAATTCACCAGTTACTGGAACACAATCACCTACTTTTATATCCGTTGTTGACATTTCATTGAATTTTTTTGTTTCTTCATTCCAGATTAACAGTGATTTACTTTCTGTAACAATAACACTTTTTCCAGCAGAAGTTTTAATTTCATATAATTGGTCACCTGGATCATGTCTTGTAATTGCAGTAATTTCACCCCATGTAACATTTCCATCTGCATCTGTTGTTGGTATATAAACTTCTGCAATATTCATTAATTCCATTTGTCTTTCTGTAAAATGTTGAACTTTTTCTGGTGATTTTTCTAATTGAACATCTATCCATTTTCCTATTTCAATATATTTTGGTTTATCATTTTCAATAATAACAATTGGCGTTTCCCATGTAACTGATTTACATGCGGTATCAATTAAACCAATACGACCACCCATTGCATGGAAGAATAATTCTGGTGCAGTTAAACCAGATATATAAGAATTTTCAATAAATCCACGAGCATTCGGTGAATCATCAAATTTACTGAAATGTGGTAATGTTCTACTATCAAAACCGTATGGTATTCTTTTACCATCGACATTCTGTTGACCTAAACATGAAATCATTTGTGAAATATTGATTAAACTACCTTTTGAACCTGATTCAACAATCATCAGAAAACGATTATCTTTACTCAATGATTTACGACCGATTTTACCTGATTGTTCAGTTGCTTTATTCAAAATATTATTGACATTTTGTTCAAATTCCGCAAAATTTGTATTTGCTGAACTATTTTCAAATATACCCAAATGAACTTTGTCTATTAAACTTTGAACTTCCTGTTTTTGTGCTGAAATGACTTGAATGATTTTTTCTTGTGTTTGTTTATTTGCAATCAAATCACTTATACCAACACTAAAAGAACTTGATTTCATGTATTCGGTAATCACATTTTGTAAATCATCGATGAAATCGGCTGCTGCCATATTACCAAAATCATTAAAGATACGATGAATAATACCTTTTGTTGTTGAACTTAATACGGACTTTTCTAATTGTCCACGAATATATTGGCCATTTCGTATTTCTAATACATTGTTTGATGTATTGTAATCTTCATCTTCTTCAAATAATTTCGTCTTATATTTCATTGTTAATGGTGATAATATTTGGGATAAAACATCGAAATTTGTCAATGTCTTTCCTTTTAAACCTTCTACATTTACTTTTGGAAACATCATTAATAAATTCATTGCATCCCTTGGTGTAAATGTGATTCCTGGTCTTGTAAATCTGTACGAACCTAACAAGGAATCTTGATATATTCCTATGATCGGTGCATTACTTGTTGGTGTTACCATTTGGTATGGTATTGCTGCTAAATGTCGTAATTCTGTTTCTGCTAAGACATTTTGAGCTGCATGTAAATTCATCTCATCGCCATCAAACTTTTCACTGCATATATGCTAACAAAATATAAATTATTTTATTTGTAATTTTTTAGCATATATTCAGCAACCCTCCAAGCTTTCCAAGGAGGAAGGACTGTATCTTAAGCGAACTCGGGATGGCTAATCCTTCATCGTTCACCAACATCCGTTCAGTCTCTGAATGCCTGTCATATCCTACCATAGCGGACTTAGACAGTAACACTGCTGATTACCCAATCTTTCACATTATGACCATTGTTTTCGGCAATTAACCGAGTTCCTCACAAAAGTTTCCAATTGTGAGTGGTAGTGAAAGCTATAAGGATGTCCCAGCAACAAGATGTTTCGCAAATAAATCAATATTATACCATTGAAGATTTGAATCCGCACCCCTACGGGGTGCTCCATCCAAATCTGTAAATGGTAACTTTGTTGAAGAATTATCCACTGTGCGGATTGAATTCTTCAACGGTGTAAATACTTTTATTATATTAATTATTTATTATTGATTTATTCACTAGGAGGTTACACGCTTTTCACGCCTCCTGTTGCCGACCCTGATGGCGCTTGGTCGATCGGCATTGTAAGGTTTTGTCATATGATGTTTTACAGAGCATTTATGCAGTCATAAATACTCACCTGATCTTTCGAATCAGGATCAGACTGTATCATAAACAGACTCAGAGTGATTCGCTCTTCATTGTCCATCAACACCCGTTCAGTCGTTGAATGCCTTCCATGTCCTATCATAACGGATTTAGGAAGTAACACTGCGGATTGCCTATTTCATATTCCAATACTTGAAATAATCATCTATCACTTTATTACCATTGTTTTCGACTATTAATCGAGTTCCTCAATATATGTTTCCAAATATGAGTGGTAGCGATAGCTTTAAGGGTTCCCCGTCATCAAGGTGTTTCGCTTCAAAGGAAATCCTACATTTCCTAGAAACTAGGGAGTAACACGCTTTTCACGCTCCCTGTTGCTGACGCAAAGTTCATCAGCTACATTCATTCTAAAAGTATCACCGACTTTCATAACTTTTACAATATGGCTCATCATACTCATACGATGTAAACTAGGTTGTCGATTAAATAAAACCGCATCACCATCCATCATATGTCGATGAACAATATCGCCGTTTTCTAATTTTATAGAACCACGATCTACATATCGTAAGGAGATACTTTCCCCATTTTTTCTTTCTAATATTTTAGCACCAGGATATACATCCGGTCCATTTTCTATTAATTTCATCAAGAAATCGCGATTACGATCATTTACAGTAATTGGTTTCGTAATATTCATCGCAATCTTTTTTGGAACACCTAATTGTTTGATAGACAAATTCGGATCACCGGTAATGACAGAACGAGCACTAAAATCAACTCTCTTTCCCATCAAATTACCACGAATACGCCCATTTTTTGAATTTAAACGCCCCATAATACATTGAAGTGGACGACCAGATCGTTGTGCCATAGGAACAGCACCTTTCACTTTATTATTCACAATCATCGCAATGAAATATTGTAATACACTTGTCATTCCTTCAATTACATTTGGTGATGCATTCGCTGCAATCTTTTCCAATAAATCACGGTTTGTTTTAATAATATTACTGTAAATATGTGTCAAATCATCTTCTGAACGCTGTTGTGCGTCATGTTTTACAGAAGGTCTTACTGCTGGTGGTGGAACTGGTAATACTTGACAAACCATCCATTCTGGACGAGACCATAATGGACTGAATCCCATAAATGAAATATCTTCATCGGAAATTCGTTTAAATATTTTTAATACAATTTCTGGTGTTAAACGCATATTTATTTTTTTACTTTCATCTTCTGTGTCTATATTTTCCCAAATGGCATATAATGTAGCCATACCTTCCAATTTTATTTTATCCGGTTGTTTACATCCACATCCATCTTCAATGGATTCGCCACATCTTTTTACTGATTTTGCTAAATTACTAATGTATTCCCACTTATCTTCATTATTCATTTTTAAAATATGTTTATGACGATTTTTATTAATTAATAATTTACTACATTTGAAACATACACATCTACAGATTTTCATAATTTCTTTTATATGCTGAATAAAGAATACTGGTCTTGCTAATTCAATATGACCAAAGTATCCTGGCGTATCGATATATGTGAACCCATCTGTTGGACAAATGATACCTGGTTCTAATACACCCATACGCGGGTCAAATAAACCACCGACTACCGGTTTATTGTTTATATATGTATCACGCGAAGTCACTTCCACAACAGAGTTTTTGCGGATTTCTTCCGGTGATAACATACTAAACTGCACACCAATAATTTTTGATGGAGGTTTAAAATCGACCAATTTAGTTCGTTGTAACGACATTTTGAGAATTACCTAATATATATAATATTAGATTTGTTTATATTCTTTCTTTTCAATTTTTTATTCCAAATTTTCGTATACTTTTTTTTACAAAAAAATTGAAAAAGAAAATTCATAAAGTATTCTTCATAACATTCCATTCATTGTAAAAAAGATAAATAATTCAAAATGTCACCTATTAAAAATTCAAAATATGAAGTAAAACAAAACGCAAAAAATAACAAGAAAAACAAATTAAAGAAAAATGATGCGGACTCTGATTCCGATTCCGATTCCAATTATGATTCTGAAGAAGAAAATTCCGATGATTATGAAACTGTTTCGGAATCAAGTGATTCTACCTACATAGCTTCTTCTAAAAAATCCAAAAAAAATAAAAGAAAACAAGAAGAATCGGAATCAGAAGAAGAAGAATCTGATTCCTATGAAGAAACTGGTTCGGATGATGATCAAGAAGACGATGATGATGATGAAGAAGAACCACAAGTAAAACATTCCGAAATTCAACAAATTATTTCTAAAATATTTCCATCAAAATACATATCCGATAAAGTAAAAAAAAATCAAAAATCAGAAAAATCCGAAAATAATAAAAAAAAATCGTCCAAGAAATCTTCCAAAAAGTCATCCAAAAAATCAAAAAGATCGAAAAAACAAGAAGAGGAAGAAGAAGACGAAGAAGAATACGATTCAGAATCTTCTTATGATGAAGATGCTGAAGAGGATGAAGAAGACGAAGATGAAAAATACGATATTATATTTATTGAAGGTGGTGGTCAAGATGAACATGGTTGTGAATATAATGATGCAGATGATCATGAAGATTGTGACAGTGATGATGAAAAAACATTCATGAAAGAAACCTATGAAGTTCTTGAAAAACCACCTTCGAAAAAAGAGAAATCCAGTAAAAAGTCTAAAAAAGAGAAATCCAATAAAGAAAAGGAAAAAGAACCAGAAGAAATCACAGATGTAGAATCCGAATATTTAGATTTGGTAGAAACCAAAAAACAATTAACGAATCAATTACAAAAAAAACCAAAAAGTAAAATATTATTAAATGCGATTGATGATTGCAACAAATCCATTAAAAAATTAGTCAAAAAAGCGCGTATAAAGAATGCAAAAACATATCATAAATTAATTCATGAAGATAAACAAAATACAGATGAAGTCGATTATTTTAAAAAGAATTTATCCAATAAAGAACAATTAAGAATCATGAAAGATTTAAAAGAAGTCAATAATTATATTAATATTGATAAACCTTATCGATTAGCTTTATTACAATCAACTATTCCACCTAAACTAAAAGCAGTCGCATTACAAAAATTAAATGTTTTAAAATATATGGATCCTGGCGATAATGAATATTATAAAATCAAAAATTGGGTAGATACTTTTATGCGTATACCTTTTGGAATATATAAAAACTTATCCATTAAAATGGATGATGGTGTTGATAAATGTCATGATTTTATGGTGAATGCAATGAATACATTAGATAAATGTGTCTATGGTTTGAATGATGCTAAAATGCAGATAATGCAAATGGTTGGTCAATGGATATCGAATCCTAGTGCATTAGGAACAGCCATCGCTATACACGGTCCAATGGGTACAGGCAAATGTCACGGATACAATACACCTATCTTAATGTATGATGGCACAATAAAAATGGTTCAAGATATTGTAGTAGGCGATCAAGTTATGGGAGATGATTCCACACCAAGAAATGTTTTATCATTAGGCCGTGGAATGGATGAAATGTATGAAGTAATATCGAATAAAGGTATCAGATATACAGTAAATTCAGAACATATTTTATGTTTAAAACCTTCTGGATTAAATCGTGTAAAAATAATAAAAAACAAAAATGGCACAAATTCATCATTTAAAAGTGTCTATTTTCATCCAACCAATTGTAAATTTCATTATAAAACATTTCCAACATATGAAGAAGCCGAAAGACATATAGAAGAATTAGTATCAAATCAAGAAAAAGATATAGTAGAAATATCTGTCAAAGAATATTTAAAATTACCTGAACATATTCAATCTACATTGAAAGGTTATACAACCGGAGTAGAATTTGAACCAAAACCTGTTTTATTTGATCCATACATCATTGGTGTTTGGTTAGGAGATGGTTGTTCTTCCAAATCACAAATAACAAGTCAAGAAGCATCCATATTATCTTATATGAGAAATGAATTGAAAAAAGATAATTTAAATTTGAATTATATAAGTAAATATGATTATACCATTGCATCCGATATTTATAATCGACCACATCCTGGAATTAGTAAAAAAACTGGATTTGAATATGAAAATAAAAATATCTTTTTAGAAACACTAAGACATTATGAATTGATTAATAATAAACATATTCCATATGATTACAAAACAAACGACAGAAATACTCGTATGCAAGTATTAGCTGGTTTATTAGATACAGATGGTTCATTTGATATTGATGGCAGATATTATTCTATTACTCAAAAAAATAAAAGATTGTCTGACGATATAGTATTTCTTGCTCGTTCTTTAGGATTCGCAGCTACACAATCCGAATGTGATAGTTATTGTATATATAATGGTGAAAAAAGATATGGTTTATACTACACTGTAAGAATATATGGTGAAAATATTCATGAAATTCCTACAAAATGTCCTAGAAAACAAGCTAGTTATAAACCTAGACAAAAAAATGCACTTGTTTCGCAAATTAGTGTTATTCCAAAAGGAATGGGAAATTATTACGGTTTTGAACTAGATAACAACCATCGTTATGTTTTAGGAAATTTTACAGTAACACACAATACTAGTTTGGTGAAAGAAGGTATCAGTAAGATATTAGGTAGAGAATTTACATTTATTGCACTTGGAGGTGCAGGAGATAGTAGTTTCTTGGAAGGTCATTCTTATACATATGAAGGTAGTACTTGGGGTAAAATAGTTCAATTATTAATTGATAGTAAATGCATGAATCCAGTCATTTATTTCGACGAATTAGATAAAATTAGTGATACGCCTCGTGGTGAAGAAATTATTGGCATATTAACTCATTTAACGGATACTTCTCAAAATAGTCAATTTCATGATAAATATTTCTCGGATGTTGATTTCGATTTAAGTAAATGTTTATTCATATTCAGTTATAATGATGAATCAAAAGTCAATTCTATTTTAAAAGATCGTATGTATCGTATAAAAACAAAAGGCTATGAAGCAAAAGAAAAAATTATTATCGCTCGTGATTATTTATTACCAAAAATTCGTGAACAAATTAATTTTAAAGAAGAAGATGTCATTATTCCGGATGAAACCATTAATTATATTGCAACAAAGCAGTCATTAACTTATGGTGAATCAGGCGTTCGTAATTTAAAAAGATGTTTAGAAATTATTTATACCAAATTGAATTTATTCCGATTAATGAAAACCGATTCTGATAACATATTTGCAAAAGAAATTGATTTGAAAGTTTCCTTTCCATTCACCGTGACAAATAAAGAAGTCGATGTCTTTATTAAAAATGAAGATACATTAAGTCAATCCATGTTGGCCATGTATTGTTAGCATGTTTTGAAAAACAAAAAAATAAAAACGAAAAAGAAAAATAAAAATAAAAAATCTATCTCCACAATGGAGATACATTTTTTATTGAGTGTAAAATCCAGTCAAATAAACATCATAGAATGGTGGTAAATAATCATTTTCGGATATTGAAATTTTTTGTATGATGGAATCCTCATTGAATAAACATTTGGTATCTTTGATTTTTTCTTCAATTCTTTCCACATTCGTATATTTTTCATCATTATATTCTTGATGCGTAAAATTCTGAATTTTATTTTGTATGAATTTCGAATCACCAAAATAACTTAAATGCCATCCACCTTTTTGAAATATGGTGCATTGATTATAATGTCTTATATCATTACAACTGATGGATAATTCACAAAAAGTACCATAGGAAACCACTTTTGCAAAATACCATTTTTGACACTGTTTTGAATTCAAATTATAATAATAAAAATCTTGTTCCAACCTGTGTATTTTTATTGGAAAATGAAAATCTTTGTGTTTAAAAATCGTCAATAATTTTGGATCAATAATTTCATCCAAATCAGATATAAGAAGCACATCTTTTTCATCCAATTCGATTTTTTCAAACCCTTTTTTTATACAATCTCGTTGATAATTTTCATTTTTCCATTGTTCTCCTTTGGAAATATCTATATTTGGATATTTGTATGGAAAATCATCAACAATAATATGAATGATTTTATCCTGAAATTTTGCAAATTGTTCTTTGTTTTCTTCATAAAAAAGAGGTTTTTCTTTACCAATATGTGTATGTGTTGATTCTACAAGTATAAAATAATCTACAACATCATATAATATAGATAATCGGTAATGTAACATTTGCAATTCATTATAAAATATAAATCCATCGATGATTTTCATTTTGTGTTATACAATACAATATGGAATAATTTATTTGATTTACCGAATAAATTATTTTTTTAGTCGTTGTCTCTGTCGTTGTCTCTGTCGCGGTCGCTGTCGCGGTCGCAGACGCTTATGGACCAATTTCACTGTCTTTTCCGGTTGAATTACCTCCACGAGTAACTAATAAATTCATTTGTGTTTTATCTAAACATAATGGTCCAAGAGAATTGGAATAACCGACAGGTGGACAAGATAAATTTCCTTGTGCTTGTGAGTATATGTCTATTGGTGTTTCTGCACTGTAAGGTGCAGAATGTAAACTTTCAAATCCTTCAACTTTTGTTCCTGGAAGTGGTAGTGTATTACCGACTTCTGAACTATAAGATGCTGGACTTAATGCTGTAAATGCTTCATATTTATGATTTTTATAAAAATAATTGTCTTTATAATATGGACTGAATTTTGTGCATGAACATCCTAAAGACATGATGATAACAACGAATAAAACAATACAAACAATCAAATATTCGAATCTGAATTTCATAATTGGATGAAAAGAATATAAATAATCATGAGATAATATTTTTACTAAATTTATTGGAGAATTGAATTGAATCTTTACATAAGTATCGGAAAAATATATAAAGAAATCGTTTGTATTTATTCATCTAAAAAATGCAAAATCCGAATGGTAGTTTAGATTTGAAAAAGTTCATGACAAATAACGCGGACGATTATGTCGACCATACCGAAAATATTCGTGAATTAAAACATAGCGTTCAAATACGCGATAGTATTCGAAAAATCGAACAATTAAAAAAATCCGAATTTTTATTAAGAAAAACCGATATGGAACAATTTATTGAATTATGTCGTAGTGAATGTCGTTTTTTATATGATCATTATACCGATATTTTTAACAAAATTGTTCAAGATGAAATCGATTTACGAATTATGACCAAATTATTAATGGTTTTAAAAATGATTGAAGATGGTAAAGTCGATCAACATGATGGTTCCGTGATGGTTGGTAAAATATTAAAAGAATTATATGTAGATAGTGCATTAAAACGATCCGAAAAATTAGACAAGGAATATGCACAAGAAAAGGAAGCACCATTTGAAGGAAAAAAAATATCATGGAAACAATACAAAATGACGCAACTTTGATAGATGTAAAAAATATATTTTCATAAATAAATTAGAGATTATCTCGCTAATTTATTTACCTACAAGCAAGATGCCAACATTTGATCCAAAAATAGTAGAATTTATCAATAGTTTACAAATAGAATTATTATGTAATGAAGAAAGATGTGTCGATATTGCTATTCTAAAATTAGCAGTCAATCCATCCAATCCAGAATTATATGAATTCTACAAAACATATATTGATAAACATAATTATTCTATGTTACATGATCCGTATCCAAATGCTGGATTTGATTTATTTACACCCCACGATTTCATTTTCAATGAACGATATGCGTCCAAATTTATCAATTTAGAAGTAAAAGCAGAAATGATTTCCATTTATGCAAAATCAGATTCTTCTGAAAACTGTGGATTTTATATTTATCCACGATCAAGTATTTCAAAAACACCTTTGATGTTATCCAATCATACTGGTATTATAGATTCAGGTTATCGTGGTGATTTAATTGCTGCATTTCGTTGTTTTTCAGATTCTTATATTGTAGAAAAAGAAAGTCGTCTTTTACAAATATGTCATCCATCATTGAGCCGTATCCTTGTATGTTTAGTTGATGAAACCGAATTATCATCGACCCTTCGTGGCAATGGTGGCTTTGGATCTACTGGTAAATAATCATTTTTTCCTTCTTATTTTTTCTATTTATCTATAATAAATAGAAAACAAAACATCCATCAAAAATGATAAAAGAGACAGAAAAAAAGGATAAAGAAAAACAAAAAACAGATAAAAAAGATTCTGAAATTATACTCGTTTATAAAGGTAATAATTTAACAAGAAATTCTGTAAAAAAATATCAAAAAGTGATTGTTCTCGATTTAGATGAAACCATTGGATCATTTGGTGATTTCTATATTTTATGGACAGGTATAAATAATCTTCGAAAAAATTCAGTCAATGATTCTGAAAAAGAATTCAATGAAATATTTGATTTATATCCTGAATTTTTACGATATGGTATTTTAAATATACTTGATTTTTTACATTTGAAAAAAAAACAGAATGAATGTGATAAAATATATTTATATACAAACAACAACTGTCAACCTCCATGGGTATCGCTTATTGTAAAATATTTGAATTATAAATTGAGTGAACGAATTGGTCCAGAATATTCAGATTTATTCGATAAAATTATAAGTGCCTTTAAAATAAATAATAAAAAAGTGGAAGTTTCGAGAACAACGAATGAAAAAACATATACCGATTTTATAAAATGCACCTTACTTCCGAGAACAACCGAAATATGTTTTATTGATAATACATACTATAAAGAAATGATCCACGAAAAAGTTTATTATATTCAACCTCGAGCATATTATCATAATATGTGTATCAAAGACATAATACGACGATTTATCATATCAAATATTGCAAAAAAAATATTTCATCATGATAAAATGGATGCCATTAGTCATTATTTACATGATTGGTTTGAGTTATATTATGGAAAAAATATTCCCGTTTTTGAAAAAAAATCAAATGCGATTGATGTGGTTGTTGCTCAAAAAATGATGTATCATAT
>Ga0164297_10001873_pt1 | contig 21540 bp, 17 predicted proteins | sample GEODES058metaG_FD_113539 | JGI IMG/M metagenome (GOLD analysis project Ga0164297, IMG submission 113539) | Dystrophic lake water microbial communities from Trout Bog Lake, Wisconsin, USA - GEODES058 metaG | ecosystem: Environmental > Aquatic > Freshwater > Lake | place: USA: Trout Bog Lake... | reverse complement strand
TCAAACTGGATATCCAGTCCAAAATCCCGTTTGACGGCACTGGCCCACTCTTCATCGCTTTCTACCCCACCCCATTCGATCAGTTGTTCATCAGTTATGGATTTACGCCAATCGAGAAGCCCCTGCGCGTCTGGGCCTGCCGGATGACGCAGGGTTGCATCCCTAGAATCCACAATTGCCACTATTTTCTCTCCGACGACCGAAGGAAGTGTTGGATTCTGCAACGAAGCAACAAAAAATGCCCTTAAACGCCTTCCCTGGGGATAGGTGTTGCTATATTTCCGGGGTGCTGCCTTGGCGAAAATCGGAGTCGCGATCACTCCCGGCTCGACAACGGCCACCAGAATTCCGAATGCTTTGACCTCTTGAGCAAGAACCTCGCTCAGCGCTTCTAGAGCGAACTTCGAGGCCGTGTATGGAGCTTGTGGTGAAAGTGCGACGCGCCCAGCTATAGAGGTTACATTCAGGATGTGGCCAGACTTCCTCTCGCGCATGGAAGGCAGGACCGCTTGGATACAGCGCAATGCCCCAAAGAAATTGGTTTCCATCACCTTGCGAAACTCAGAAATATCAACTTCTTCCACCGGGCCGCCGCCGCCAATTCCGGCATTATTGACGAGCACATCGATGCTGCCCTTTGCAGCAAGTATCTGTTGGACGGCACTCCTCACGCTTTCATCCGAATCAACATCGAGCTGAACAACGGTTATGGACAGATGCTCAGTTGCGGCAAGCTGTGCGAGTTCTGGAGACCCACTGGGGTTACGCATGCCTGCGAAAACTTCATGGCCAGCGCACGCCAAGGCTACTGCGGTGGCATAACCGATTCCAGTGCTACAGCCAGTTACCAAAGCGGTGGGCATAAAACGCTCCTTAGTCGGGTTGATTCAGTGAATGGGGTCAAAGGATTGCCAGTATAACTTGATCACCTCGAAAGGGGGGAAACCAATAAGTCCCTTTTGAAAACAGCCCGGGCTCTTGGATCAGAATCCTGGTTTGGTGGTCTTACGAATCAACGTTCTTACTCTTAGCGATCCGAATTTCATTTCCAGGTGGGGTCTGATCGCAACTCAGCCAGAAGTGCACAAGTGCTCAAACCTTCTCTTGTCCAAGCACCTGTTCTGCATCTAGTTTCTGGCTACTTCACGTTGGGTAGCAATGATCCGTTGATCCGCTTCAGCTCGCCTACCAGGAAGTCGATGTTCGTGAAAGGATCGCCACCGGTACGCTTCCAGCGGACGCTGCCCTTCTTGTCGATCAGGATCGTCGAATGGAGTTCGATCTCCTCAAAATCATCATAAGACGAAAATCGGCGAGCGTTCTCGTGAGCTTTGTCTGATAAGAGGGTGACGTTTACTTTACCGAGGGTCGTGGACTCCTTGAGCTTGGCAGGAGTCGAACTACAAACTGCGAGCACCACCGTATCTTGAGCTTCGAAGTCAGAAATTCGGTCGTTAATGGACTTGAGCTGACCCACGCAATGAACGCATTCATCACCAAGGAAGAAGATGAGCAAGACGTTCTTGCCTGCGTAATCCCTGAGCTGTACCGGCTTGCCTTTCACGTTAAGGACCTGCAGGTTGGGTGCCTGGAATGGACGCCAATTCATCGGTCCCATCGCGTCGAGGTCCTTGGGGCGATAGATTCGCTCCGGCCTTGGGGTTTCAGCGATCGGCTTTGTTGTCATTCCCAGCTTCCGGACGTCCTCCAGCCATTTCAAATTTGGATCGGCTTGGGACCAGACATACTCCAATCGGCTCGCATAGTAAACCGATTTCTCCTGATGGCCCGCGGCATGGTGGGCCAGAGCAAGTCCAGAAAGAGCGAAGCCGTCGTTTGGCTCCTGTTTGAGCGCGCGTTCATAGCACTCGATAGCAAGTTCGTTTTGGCCACGCTTGCGATAATCGTCGCCTAGCAAGCGAATGATAGGCCATGGCTGGCTGGGAGGGTCGCCACCATAGTGTTTGATATCGTCCTCTGCGGCATCGAGTAGAGCCTTCTGACCTTCCAGAATATGCCCATCGGAAAGGGCGACCAATCCTTCGGCCGCGTTCACCATAGAGTCGACCCCTTTTCTAAGGGGGCTTTCGGAATCCTTGTTGGCGGCGTCAATTTTCACCTGCACCGCCTTCAAATCTTGCAATCGCTCTTTAGCTTCTCGTTGCTTGCCAAGACCGTTGAAGGCCAGGGTTTCTGAGAAAGCTTGGTCGAGTTTGCCGAAATCGTCTTTGTCACTCCAAGTGACGACACCTTTGGCCAGAATCTGATCCCACTTCTCGAACTTGATGAGAGCTCGGACCATTGCTTGGTGGCCTTCCAATACGGAACGTCCTGCCGTTTCAGAATTGAGGTCTGGATCGCGAGGAGAGGCTAGCATGTCGCGAGAGCCTTGGAGTGAGGCATCCAACATCCCGAGTTGCTCTTGGATATAACAAAGGTAATTCCGATTGTGGGGATAGTTCCAAGTCTCGAACGGTAGGGCGAGCCGGTCATTCATGTATCGCAGTTCGATTCGGGTCGCCGAATCCATAGCAATCGCGGCCTCGTGCCACATCCCGATCTTGGTGTAGATGTGCCCCGGCATGTGGAGAGCGTGACCCACCTCCGGCGCGGACTTACCATACAGCTCACAGCTCCGGATCGCCTGCTCCGATGAGATCCCATCCCAGTTGTGAATACTAGCGTGGTGAGCGCCGGGGTGCATGGGGTTCTTGGCAAGCACTTGGTCGATCAACAGTTGGTTGGCGAATGCGCTGCCGTCGCCGATATTGAAGAGCGCAAGGTGAGCCTTTGCCTCGATGTCGTCCGGATATTTGATGACGATTTGCTGAAGACGCTCTACAAGGAGCTTCCGGCCCTCCTTTACACCTGGGGCGGTAGCTTGCGCCCACGCCTCAATGTACATTCGCTCTCGGTCGGTGACCTTATCTTCTCGCCGGACGGCCTCTTTCAGAAATGCCTTGTACCGATCGAAATCCTTGTCGTCGAAGTTTGGCCCACCCATCGCGAACCAATTGAATCCGCAACGGGCAAGGCTCCAATATGCCATCGCACAGTCAGGATCAAGCTTCAGGCACCAACGAAACGAGCGCTCCGCTTCTTCGAACCAGAAGGAATGAAGCAGAGCGTTGCCCTGGTTGAACCACTTTTGGACTTCAGGATTCTTGGACGTTATGGGAAATGGAGCTTCGCCAATCCCGTTCATGGCCCAAGGTCGAGTCCGCATGCCAGAGTCGAAGGCGGAGCCATGACTTGAATGACCCGGCTCATCATCGGCGATTGCGGAGACTGAGACCATCAGGAGGAGCAAGGCAAAGATATGACGCATGGTGTGCCGACAGTATAAGACGGCACAAGCGGAATCTGTCACTTTGCAAATGATTTGACTTTCACATTGCAAAAAATTTGGCGTAACCAGGTGTAGCGGACCAACTGGCGGCACTGTCGGCAGACGCAGAGGATCTGTTCAGTTCGGCGACGAAGGGCTTTCGATCTCCAACTCAGTTATTGTTCTGCTAGAGCCTCTTGGTTCAAAAGCCCTGATTGTCATCCGAAATTCCCTGGCCTATTGGCTACGGCCCCAATGGAAGGTCTTCAAGCTGTCAGCCAGAGCTTGATCCCATTTAGACATCGTGCTTTCAGGAGCGGTCAGTGTAAAGAGGACCACAATTCCCTTTTTGGAAACGATGAATTGTCGTTGTTCGGCGATCTTTCCGCTCTTGCCCTTTCGAGAAACCATCCATGTGTAACAGTCGGAATCGGCAAGAGTGTACGGCTCCTCTTCCTTCAACGTGGTGTTGGGTTGATTCAAAATCTTCTTCAGGATGTCTTTTCCAATCTGCTCGGAAGTCTGGCGATCATTGGTGCCGCCCTTGACCCGCAAATTGGTTTGAAAGCCATCTTCCTTCGGACCATTGAAAACTGTGTCGCCGCGATCTTGCTGCTTCTGCTCTTCAAAGCCTTCTGGTGGAGTGTAACTCCAATCCCCCGCATTGCTGGGTGATCCGGATGTATTGGCGGTTGCTTCTGGGTTCTGAGGTGAGGAGCAGCCATACGAGATCAGCGCCAAAGCAGCACCCATTATTGCGAGCGAGATGATTTTCATGGTTCTCACACAGATTACGGACTTCATGCCCTCATCCGTTACGATGATTTTGTCTCTCCTTCTGATCCGGTTAGAGAGAAGAAGTGTGGGAATGGTGTGAATGCTGGAAAGCAATTCTTGTTTTCAGATGTTTTGGCCACGTACGTCAGATCGTCTATGGGGTGGGGGAGACTTGGATTGTTTTTTCGGGAACCCCTCTCCTACCTTTCCCCATCAAGTCTTCGACGTTGACAGGGAAAGGTCCCGGACTGATTTCTAGCTCGCCGTGGGCGAGCTAGAAATCAGAGGAATTCAAATTGTCCGTCCGCGGAGGACACCTACAAAACCGTCGCTAGATTATTTGAGCTGGGGAGACTTGGCTCTCCGATCTTATTTCTTGGTCCACTTGAAAGTGGTGAGCGACTCGTGGAACACGTCGTCCCACTTATCAAACGTCTTGGTTCCAGTCGTCAGGGTCAACATCACACATATCCCGTGATCGTTGAGGTACACCTGCCTCTGAGATTCAGTTCCGTTAGCCACAGTTCCGCGCACTGTGTAACCCTTCCCACCTGGCAGATCATAGGGAGCTTGTTCTTGAACGACCAACCCTTTAGGTGGCATCTTGGCAATCGCTTTCCCCACTTCGGCGGCAGTTTCCTGACCGGCGAATGACTCTATCACGACATTGACCCGATACCCTTCCTCGTCTGGGCCCATGTACTGACTGATTCCTGGCGGGAGTTGAACTGACCGCTTAACGAATTCCTTGGGAATGGAAATAGACCATCCGTCCTTCTCGTTGGAGATCAACTGGGATTCTTTCTTAGAGCAACCGGCGGTAAGCAGTATAGCCAAAATCGGAAGGCTCCAACTAATAGGGGACAAACCGAAAGTGTGCTTGGGGCTGATTCGTGGATTGCTCATGCGGCTAAGGTTTACCCGAGCCAGTAAAGAATCAGCCCAATGCAGATTACTTTTCGCGCCTAACGAAGGCGTAAGCGTTGTGATCGTGGATCGATTCGTGGTTTTCAACCTCAACCTCGTACGTTCCAACTCGATCATGTTGGTCAAATGCCAAGGAGACCTCGCGGACCATGTCTTCGACAAATCGAGGGTTCTCGTAGGCTCGCTCCGTTACAAACTTCTCATCTGGGCGCTTCAACACTGGATAAAGCTGGGCACTACCGGATGCCTCAATCATGTCGATCACATCTTCCAACCACAAAAGGCCACGAGCCTCAATCTTAGCTGTCACGTAACCTCTTTGGTTATGGGCACCGTAAGATGAAATCTCCTTGGAGCAAGGACACAGAGTGGTGATCGGCACGTTGGCGTAAACCAAGAACTCGTTGACAGCGCCACTTGCAGCGATGAAGCCACACTCGTACCCCATCATTCCCACCTTGCCTGTCACAGGAGCTGCCTTCTCTCGGAACAGAGTGAACTTCACTTCCAAGTGGCCAGTTTCGGCCTTCAGCTTCTCCCGAAGTCGGCTGAGGATTTTCGGAATTGTCTCACCGCTGATCTCGTGATTGAATTCGCCGAGAACTTCCAAGAACCGGCTCATGTGGGTCCCTTTGAAGTGTCTGGGAAGATCGACCGTAAGAGTGAAATTCCCAACCGTCTGTTGGTATCCCCCTTCTCGATTACGGACATTGATCGGATACTTCACGTTCCGCACACCGACCTTATCAATCGGGATGTTGCGGCCATCCAGACTGCTCTGGATGTCGACTAACGGAGTATCTGCGTTGATTTTCTTCCCGGTGACCTCGGGACCTGATGCGACGTTCACGAAGCCTACTACGGATCGACTTTATGAAATATCTCAAATCGCGGTGCTGGAACACCCGGAGGCAGCAAAGGAAAAGACGCAGAGAGTTGGATTTGGATCTAGAGACAGCAGGTCCCAAATGCCAGTGGATCACTCTCTGAAACGATCCTTGGTAACCCATCTCTCCAAGTTTAAGTTGCCGAAAGCGTAACGATAAGACGCCTAATCCGCAAAGGCCGGCAAACCGATGAAAGCCGCTTCCAATACTTCCATCGTGTGCATGATCCGAACCACGTTTCCACGCTCACGAGCGGCTTGTGCAATCCATGAATGACAGCCTGGGTTGCCAGTTGCGACAATATGCGCCATCGTCGAGGCGATGTTGTCGTACTTCCGGTCCAAGAGCGTTCTCGCCATCTTGGGCTGAATCACGTTGTAGATTCCAGCGCTTCCGCAGCACATATCGGCCTCTGGAAGAGGAACCAGAGTCATTTTCGGAATTGCCTCTAGAAGGCTTCTCGGCTGATTGGTGATCTTTTGGCCATGAGCCAAGTGGCAGGCATCGTGATAGGTCACTCGGGCATCGAATCCTTTCGCACCCTTCAATACATCCGCCAAGCCGTTGTTAAACAGAAATTCTGAGGCGTCAAATGTCCGACGGGCCATCTTCGAGCCACCTGCTGTCTGTTCCAAAAGGTGATCGTAGCCTTTCATCGTGCTGGCACATCCGGCTGAATTCACGACAATCGGGATTTCTGAAGACATGGATAGCAACAGTTCAGTCGCCATTTCTCGGGCATTATCGACGTATCCGTAATGGGCATGAAGCGCACCGCAACAGCCTTGCTCCGTTTCGACAACCTCGTACCCGATGCGTCGAAGGAGTCGGCGAGTCGCTTCATGAACCCGAGGATACAGGACACGCATGGCGCACCCTTCCAAAAGATAAACATGCCCAATGACAGGCGGCAAATCGTTCAGTAAGAGTGGGGGTAATGTGCCTGACTTTTGGGGCTTTGGTTTTTCAGCTTCAGCATCGGCACCACTGAGTGCCTTCGAGATAAAGCTCGGAAGTTTTTTGCCTGGGAGGAGGCTCCCGATGCCAAGCTGGGCTCGGAGGGTTTTGGTGTTGGTGGTCGAGTTCAGGAGCATCAATTTTGTGAATTGAGGCTTCTTCTGCTCCACCAAATCTCTTGCCATTTCCAAAATGGAACCGTACTCCACGGCACTGGGACAAGCCGTTTCGCATGCCCGACAACCCAAACAAAGGTCCAAGTGAGGCCGAACATCTTCTTGCCAATCGATCTTGCCGTCCAGAGCGCTCCGAACCAAGTAAATGCGGCCCCTCGGGGATTCCAATTCGCTCCCGGAGGTCACGAAAGTTGGGCACGACTCCAAACAGAAGCCGCACCGGATGCAATGGGTTGTTAACTCTTTAAGGTCTTTCATGCGGGTTAAACGATTCCCATTGCGCCGGGATTCAGCTTGCGAGACGGGTCAAACATCTCTTTGGTTCGAATCGTCAAGCGAGATACCGCCGGATCCGAAAAATCAAGATTTCGTCTACTCAGATCAGCCCTGAGAACCCAATCTCCTGCAAATCGGCGTAGACTCTCACCCGGTCGCACCAGTGCCCAGAGCGTAGAAGAGGCCTCGTCAAAAGCAGTCAGAATACGCCCATTGGCCTGAATGGCGGTTTGGAAATCGGAAGGATACACCCGTTGGATCCAATTTGGAGCTTTCCCCGCCAAGGTTGCTGAGACCTGGACTTGATGCTTGGGCAACGCTCGTAAAGGATAAGTCTTAAAAACGACATTGCCGATCACGACAAGGGTTCCCCTGGCACCGATCAACAGTTTCTGGACATCATAACCCGCGACGTTCTTCACAGCTTTGCTTCCGCACTTAGCGATCGTCCCATCTGCCTGAACCACCGTCATGCCCAATATCCAATCTCGCCAAGTTCCACACTGGCGATGTAAACCATGAGGGAGGTTGTATCCAATCAGATTCGCGATGCTGTCATCGTAGAAAGCAGTGGCTGTCCCTTGCACAGAATCCAGCTCTGGAAAGGGCAAACACTGTCCCTGCTTGGCCAATTCATCCTGAAGTTCCGATAGACGCGTGCCAGCACGAACGACCACCACCTGATCGGAGACATCGTGCTCAACGATCCCCGTAAATTCAGATAAGGATAGGAGAGTTCCACTGGGATTCACGGTGGCAAATGGGTTCGACCAATCTCGACTGTCGTGCCAGACCGGCCCTTGGATGGTCCTGAGCATCTGGGACATCTCTTCAACTGACTTGGGAAAGAGCGTTGAGTTGGACATCAGCAAGCGATCCCCTTCCACCGCTTCTTAAACTCGACACATCCCTTTTGGTTGGGAAGAATCTTGCATGGATTGCAAAGCATTCCGTCGTTGAAAATCCTTTTTGCCATCGCCTGGAGTTCCAGGTCCTCGGGGCTAAACATGAGCGGCATCAGGTCGACCTTTTCTACTCCGATTCCGTGCTCGCCAGTCACACTTCCACCCAATTCGATGCATCGGCGGATGATCTCTTCACCCGCCTCCACAACCCGTTGGACCTGGTTGGGATCACGGTCATTGAAGTAGAAGCACGGGTGGAGATTCCCATCCCCGGCGTGAAAAATGTTGGCAACTCCCAGGGAATATCTCCAAGCAACGTCGTAAACGAAATCAAGCATCTCCGGCAACTTGGATCGAGGAATGACGCCATCGTGAGTCACGATGCTGGGGGCCAAGCGACCCATGGCACCAATCCCTTTCTTTCTCACTGTCCAAAGTTTGGCCCGTTCGATGTCGTCCTCAGCAATCCGAATTTCAATCGCCTCGTTCTTGCGGCAAATTGATTCCACCACTGCCATTTCCTTGGCAACCGCTTCCGGTTCGCCATCGCACTCGATCAGGAGCATCGCTTCTGTTCCCTCCGGATATTGGAATCCAAACGCCATACTGACGGCGCGTAAAATTCCTCGATCCATCATCTCTAATGCGGCAGGAATCGTTCCCTGAGCGATGATATCGGCGACAGTCTGGGTGGCCTGTCCGACCTTTTGATAGGCGATCAAGGCCGTAGAAACTGCTGTTGGAACTTCCATCAGCTTTACCCATGCTTCGGTTACAATTCCGAGGGTGCCTTCACTTCCCACGATCAGGCCGATGAAGTCATAGCCTGGTGCGCCTTCTACTTTGCCACCGAGCTTGAGGATCTCACCGGTTGGGTCGACCATAGTGATGCCCAGAATATGCTGGACGGTGACTCCGTATTTAAGAGTGTGGGGTCCGCCGGAATTCTCTCCGATGTTGCCACCGATCGTTGAAACAGTTTGGGAGGAAGGATCGGGTGCGAAATACAGTCCCAGATGTTTCACTGCGTCTGAGAGTTTCTTGTTGGCAATGCCACATTGGGCTAGCAAACATCGGTTCGCGCCATCAACCTCCAGAATCTTCATCATTTTCTTGGTGGAGATGATGACGCCACCCATTGCGGGCAATACTCCTCCGCTTAGGCCAGTGCCGGCCCCTCGCGCAGTGAACGGAACAGAGTTCTTGAAGCACCACTTCACCACTCGGGCGACCTCTTCCGTCGTAGTCGGTAGGACGACGGCATTGGGGCTACTCTTTTCGACTGTGTAGGCGTCGCAATCGTACGCTTTGGAGGCGGCAGAACCACTCAGAACCGCTTCGGGTGAGAGTAAATTCGCCAGTTCTCTCACGAGATCCGCTTCCGAAAACGCCATGTCTTGATGCTACCGCACAGGGCTGGTGATTGGTGAATAGGAACGGGAGGCTCGGAAAGGCGGGAACGGTAAGGATGCCGATTAATCTCATTCCCTTGATAACAATCCCATTGCTTTCTGTTGGCCTGAGTCCGGTATCGAGCTCTGACCTGTCTCTTCCGAGGCCACACTGTGTTCGAGCGAAGTGAGTATTGGCCGAGGGACAGGTCGTGCGAGATTGTGTTAGGACTCGAGTCAACAGAAGGCAATGCGCCGTCCGCGGAGGACACCGTTAAGAGAAAAGGGCAGAAGGCAATGTAGCGCTGAAGGCGCGACCTAAGTCAGCCCTGGGTGACTGCAAGGAACCCAGGGTAAAGATGTCACCTAATGTCGGACCCCTGTAAGCGGCGACATCAAGGTGACGTAATATCACTGGGCATCTCGGATCAAAGATCCTCGCTGACCAGTGGCACACAACATTGGTGCTTGGACGAATCAACAGAAGGCAATGCGCCGTCCGCGTAGGACACGATAAAGAGAAAAAGACAGAAGGGCGGAAAGTCTGAGCGCCCACGGATGGGCGCTCAAAAGGAAAGCAAAACGAGCGGCATGATGCCGATCGTTTTGCCAAACAAATAACTCTGCGAAACAGGACGTTTCGCAAACACGCACAGGACGTGCCTGGGGAATGGGCGGAATGATCGCAAGTTAACAATGCGGCGTTCGTAGAATCGCCGAACCCCTTCCCGCCCAGACTTCGTTTCACTCCGTCGGTCTGCCCTTCCCCACCAGACTTCGCCTAGGCTACGTCTGGCTTCGCGACTCGCGGACTTGAAATATCGCAGGGACGGGCTTTCGGGAACGTGCATGATGCCGCTCGTTTTGCCAATCAAATAGACCTCGCGAACCAGGATGGTGAGCCTCGATGCACAGGACGTGCACCGAGAATAGGCAAAAAGGCGGGAACGAAATTCGCGATGCAAAATGTGAATTGACCGCTTCGCGGGCAAATGCACCCCGTCCCGGCAAAGCGGGGAGAACCCGCCAGACATAATATCCCCATGAAACGCTCCCTCCGGTTTTGGCCGTTCTTGGTGAGCATCTATTTCTGCGTCAGTGGTGGCCCTTTCGGATTGGAACCGATTATGAAAGCAGGAGCCGGGATGGCACTCCTGCTTTTGCTACTCACGCCAATCTTTTGGAGCACTCCAGCTGCGTTAATGACCGCAGAACTCGCCAGTGCGATTCCCGAAGAGGGTGGCTACTATGTTTGGGTCAAACGTGCCCTCGGTCAACCGTGGGGATTCTTATGCGGTTGGTGGACCTGGGTGTTTTCTTGGGTGGACGCTGCGATCTACCCGACCCTATTCGTAGCGTATCTCGGAAGGTTTTGGGGTCTTGTCGGTCACAGTCCCGCCTTCGACTCCAGCCCGTGGCTAAAATGGTTGGTCGGACTCGCAATCATCATCCCAATCACCATCCTCAACTTGCTGGGCACGAAACGGGTCGGAGAAGGCTCGATCTCCTTCTTCATCCTATTGCTCACTCCATTTGTCTTGCTCGTCCTGTTCGGAATTTCCCAATTTCTGACCAATCCTGGGGCGGCAACTCATCCCTTTGTAGCACCTGGTTCTGACTCCGGTGCGTTTAGTGTGGGGTTGTTCGCGGTGATGTGGAACTATCTGGGATGGGACTCCATGTCGAGCGTCGCTGGTGAGGTTGAGAACCCTCAAAAGAACATTCCGAAGGCGCTGATGGTGGGGGTTCCGTTGGTTGCTCTGACCTATATTCTGCCCACCCTGGTTGGTCTTGCCGTCCTAAGAAAACCCGATCAGTGGGACGAAGGTGCCTGGGTCCAAGTCGCTATTTCAGTCGGTGGGCATTGGTTGGGAATAGCCATCGCTGCCGCCGGGATTGTTTCGAGCGCGGGAATGTTCTCTGCAACCCTTCTGGCGTGTTCCCGCATCCCCTTCGTGTTGGCGCAAGACGGTTACCTGCCGTCGGGGCTCACCAAATTGCATCCTCGATTCGGCTCTCCGGTTGGTGCCATTTTGGTGAGCGCTTGTTTTTATACCGTGTTCAGTTTCCAGTCGTTTAACGACTTAACGGTTGTTGATGTGGTGGTTTACAGCGCGGCCCTCACGTTGGAGTTCGTTGCTCTGGTGGTCCTGCGAAAGAAGGAACCCAACTTGGAACGCCCTTTCAAAATTCGGGGTGGGTTTGCGGTGAGTATCTTGGTGGGACTGATCCCAACCGTTCTCATCATGGCTGCGGTAGTCAATCGATTCCAAGAGAAAGGGAAGGTGGCAATGGTTGTTTCGATATTGGCTCTGATGACAGGACCCATTGTTTACGGGCTTGGAGCATTCAGCCGGCGTAACAGGGGCGAAGTTGCTTCCTAGCCTAAGCCGCTCAAAATTAGAAATCCAAATCGCAAGTCAACCATGAGAGTTATGTGGACGCTCATGGCGTTCTACATTGGCATGGTGATTCTGGTCTGGGTGGTGGTGACATTATTCGTCAAGAATCGCCCAACCGGTATGACGCAAAATGACCGTGATGTGCTCAAGTTCGTCACCGGCATAGGAATCCGTGCAAAACCGGGCGAAGCAGTCTCAATCCTTGAGAAACTTCCGCTTCCAAGAATCCAATAGCCTGAGCGCTTCTAGCGGAGTGAGGGCATTCACATCCAGCTTTTTGAGTTCTTTCTCCATTGGCGATTGCTCGATTTCAAACAACGAAAGTTGGAGCTTTTGATGAGTGGTTGGAATCGCTCTGGGAGCATCCGACTTATCTTCGAGTTCCGAGAGAATCTCGCCAGCCCGAGTCAGTACTGGTTGCGGAACCCCAGCCATCCGAGCCACGTGAATACCATAGCTGCGGTCCGTTCCTCCTGCTAACACACGATGGGTCCAAACCACATCGTCTCCAAACTCCTCTACCGCGACCCGGAAGTTGGCGATCCCAGGAATCTGCTCCGCCAAAGCGTTCAATTGGTGATAGTGCGTCGCAAACATCGTCTTGGCACCCAGTTCGGCCAAGTGCTCAATCATTGCCCAAGCGATGGCTAACCCGTCGTACGTAGAGGTTCCTCGCCCCACCTCGTCCAGAATGACCAAGGATCGCTCTTGAGCGTGGTTGAGGATGTTGGCGGATTCCACCATCTCAACCATGAACGTACTCTGCCCAAGTGCCAATTCGTCCTTCGCCCCGATACGGGCAAAAATCCGATCGCAGACCCCTATTCGGGCGGCTTTAGCCGGAACGAAAGAACCCACCTGAGCCATCAAGACGATGAGCGCGTTTTGGCGTAAATAGGTGGACTTACCGGCCATATTGGGCCCGGTAAGGATCACAATCCGGGTTGGCTCTGGACCGACGCCCAACTCGGTATCGTTCGGAACGAATCCTGAATTGGCCGACTCCACCACCGGATGTCGTCCCCCTTCAACCACCAAGACATCTTCTTCCACAATCTCGGGTCGGATGTATCCGCGGCGAGAGGCCACTTCTGCCAAAGCTGCCAAAGTGTCGATCTCTGCCAAGGCTTTGGCCGTTTGTAAAAGGGATCGAGCATGCTCGGCTACTCGGATCCTCAATCGGTTGAATAGATCGGTCTCAAGCGCAGTGGCCTTTTCTTCGGCACCAAGCACCAACGATTCGTGATTTTTGAGCTCAGCCGTGATATAGCGTTCGGCGTTTGCAGTCGTCTGCTTCCGGATGTAATGGTCAGGAACCTTCTCGCTATGAACCTTACTGACCTCAATGTAATAGCCAAAAACCGCGTTATAACCCACTTTCAGGTTATTGATGCCGGTCGCTTCCCGCTCAGACATCTCCAAGCTGGCGATGTACCCCTTACCGTTCTTGCTCAGATCACGTAGCTTGTCCAACTCCAAGTCGTACTCTTCGCGGATGACTCCACCATCGCGTAGGCTATGGGGAGGGTCGGTAACAATCGCCCGATCCAACAGTAACGCGAGATCAGCATGATCCGAAATCTTTTCTCTGAGCTCTTGAATCCGGCCCATTCCGACTTTGCGGAGCGGGTCAGACAACTGCGGCATGGCCAGCAAAGTATTCCGAAGGGCTGCCAAATCTCGAGGGACGGCTAGGCCATTGGCAGCTCGGGAAACCAACCGTTCCAGGTCGGAAAGCTTGCGAAGTGCATCGCGAAGGTCGCCTCGAACGATCGCCTGACTGACCAATCGCTCGACGGCATTCTGCCGAGCCTGAATCGTGACCAGGTCCAAAAGCGGCTGCTCGACCCACTTACGAATTAAACGGGAGCCCATCGCCGTCACGGTTTCATCCAAGACACTGAGAAGGGTGTACCGTTTACCACCATCCATCATGTTTTGAGTGAGTTCCAGGCTGCGGCGGGTGGCCATGTCCAGGGACATGAAGCCATCCACGCTGTACGTGGAGAAGCTGTCGATGTGGTTCAGAGACAGATGATTCTTCTCAGCGTAGGCCAAGATCATCGAAGCAGCAATCACGGCCGTAGGCTTGTCATCGCAACCAAAGCCCTGCAGGTTGGTGACCTTGAGCCGTTCAGCCAACTTCTTGGCTGCGCGATCAAGGTTGAGCGGTTGGGCACCCGTAACTGCGGCACCGAGGGCGTTCGAGGCGACATCCCCATATCCTTCTGCGTTCGGTCCGACCAGTAGTTCGGTCGGGCGAATTCTCGCCAATTCTTGGAGCAAGTTCTCCTGAGTCGTCTCGCCGATCAGCTCCGTAGCCGTAAATTCTCCTGTGCTTGAATCCAAGATTGCGAGCCCGGCTTTGCCATCTTGGACGCAAATGGCGGCAAGATAGTTATTCTTGCCCTCACTCAGCATGGAATCTTCCAGCAAAGTTCCGGGAGTCAGAACGCGCGTAACGCCCCGCTTGACCAACCCTTTGACCGTTTTCGGGTCTTCAAGCTGATCGCATAAGGCAACCTTCAGCCCTTTTTGCAGCAAACGAGCCAGGTATTTCTCGACCGAATGGAACGGAACACCGGCCATTGAGATGCGACCATTGGTCCCATCTTCTCGTCCCGTCAGGGTGATTTCGAGCGTAGCAGCAGCAGTCTCAGCGTCTTCGCCGTAAAATTCGTAGAAGTCACCGACGCGCATCGCCAGCAACACACCGGGGTGCTCCGCCTTCGCGGAGAAGTACTGCTGCATCATTGGAGTGCTGCCGGTCACGCCAATAGTATGATTTCGAGAAGGAGCGAATCGTGACCCTTCGTTCGTATTACATCATAATATTGCTGGTTAGCGGGATATGGGTAAGTTACTGCTTCGTTGGATAGTGTTGGCTGCGTCGGTCTTCGGCGCGTCGCTGGTTACCCATGCCCTCCAGCTTGGTTTCGAAGTCGATGTTAAATCGCTTGACGGTGCGGTCAAGCTGCTGATTGGGGTGGCCGTCTTAAGCTTCCTCAACGCAACTCTTGGCCGGATCCTCAAATTCGTTACGATTCCTCTGAGCTGCATCACGTTGGGACTCTTTTCCCTGGTGGTGAACGCAGTGGTCCTCTGGATCGCAGCATCGCTCAACCTTGGATTTAAGATTACGGATACCGGATTGAAAGCTTTCCTTGCTGCTTTTGTGGCAAGCCTCCTGATTTCGTTTATCAACGGAGTTTTGGGGATCTTCCTTCCGGACGATAAGGATGATTAAGAGCTACCGGCTGCGAAAATTGCTCGCACCGACCGTCGGCTTTCAAAAAGCTGCAGGGATGATCGTCCTTGGGCTCATTTCACTCCTTCTGGGCATTGGCCTTGGCTTCAAACCACTCGTCAAGCCGTTTGCGAACTGGCTTGCCAAATTCACAGAGACCGGTTTGTCACGGCTTGTTCCAAGAGACCGTATCGATTTTGCGGAATGGATTCTCGGCCTCGTCTTCCTGCTCTTGGGGATCTACCTTACGTTCCGAGCGGTTCGCTCCCTGATCAACCATATCATCGAAACGATCAATCCTGGCCTGACGGCTGGCAAAGTCGATGTCTACGTGAGAAGGCGTCAGTTGGCCCAGGGACCTCGAATCGTGGCAATGGGCGGAGGCACTGGACTTAGCACTCTACTGCGTGGATTGAAGAACCACTCCAGCAACATCACCGCAATCGTGACGGTTACCGACGATGGAGGCAGTTCTGGAAAGCTTATCCAGGATAAAGGAATGATCCCACCGGGCGATATTCGAAACTGCTTGGTCGCCTTGGCCGATGCGGAAAAGTCGATGACGGACCTGTTCCAGCATCGCTTTAAAAATGATAGCGGCACACTGAGCGGCCATGCCATCGGAAATCTGTTAATCGCTGCATTGGTGGATCAGGCAAAAGGAGATTTCGAAAAGGCGATTGAGATCGCCTCCGATGTTTTGGCCATCCGCGGCCGCGTGGTGCCTTCAACTCTGGAACGAGTGCAGCTCCGCGCCGTGCTGGAGGATGGGGGAGAGATCACCGGTGAAACGGCGATCGTTGCGGCGGGACGTCGCATTCGAAGAATCCACCTGGATCCCCCGAACTGCATTGGATATCGAGATGCCGTCGATGCGATTCAAGAAGCGGACCTCATCTGTATTGGCCCCGGTAGTGTGTACACCAGCGTCATTCCAAATCTCTTGGTGCCTGAGATTGCGGAGGCGCTACGATTGAGTAAAGCTCCGAAGGTTTATATCTGCAACGTCATGACCCAGCCAGGTGAAAGTGACTCGTTCAGTGCTTCTGAGCATGTCTCGACGATCATAGGCAACACCGAACGAAAGGTTTTTGACTACGTTATGGTGAACACAGGTACCCCGAATGAATCCCTACTCGGCAAATACCGAGACGTGGGTCAGCACATGGTAGAACCGGATATCGACCGAATTCGACCGATGGGCGTGAAGGTTTTGCAAGGCAATTTTATGAGTGATTCTGACTTTGTCCGCCACGATCCGATGAAAGTGGCGGCCCGATTGATGATGCTGGTAGGTCGATAGTTTGTCTCACCATACCGGTTCTCTCGTGATTCTTAGCGGACCCAGTGGCGTGGGCAAAGACACCGTGATCGACGCCTGGAAGGCGGCCGATCCTCGTGTTGAGCGGGTCGTTGCTCGAACCACTCGGCAGCCCCGTGAAGGGGAAGTCGATGGGGTCGATTACGTCTTCCTCACTCCGGAACAGTTCTTGGCTCTGGCAGAGGATGGGTTCTTCTTGGAATACAAAGAGGTGTTTGGGAACTACTACGGAACACCACTGCGCACGATGGAGGAAATCCTCTCGGATGGTCGCGTAGCGGTACTCAAGATTGATGTTCAGGGCGCTCTTACCGTGATGCCACTTCGTCCCGATGCCAAAACGATCTTCCTGCTCCCACCGGATGAGGAAGAGTTGGAACGTCGGATTCGTGGACGGCAGAAAGACTCCGAAGAGACCATCGCCAAGCGGCTGGCCAAAGCCAAAGATGAGATCGCTCAATCAGGCCACTATGAGCATCGAATCGTCAACCAGATTGTGGAAGAAACTGTGAAGAAGCTTCAGGAGATCACCGGCCCATGAACATCGTTCTAGGAGTCTCGGGATCGATTGCAGCCTATCGCGCGGCCGATTTGGCGCGTGACCTGATGAGAATGGGGCATGTCGTTCGAGTCTGTCTGACCGATGCGGCTCAGAATTTTGTCACTCCAATCCTATTTGAAACCTTGACGGGACAGCCGTGCCTTATGGACACGTTCGACGAGCCCAACACCGGTCGGATGGCGCACATTGATTGGGCCCGACAGGCCGACTTATTGGTGATCGCCCCGGCAACCGCTTCCACATTGAACAAGATCGCTTCGGGGATCGGCGATGACATGCTAACCACGATCGCATTAGCGGCCACCTGTCCGATCGTGGTTGCACCGGCTATGAATCCCCAGATGTACGCGAACGCGATAACTCAAGCGTCGCTTCAAATCTTGGCTGCTCGGTCAACGGTAATCGTAGAGCCGACGGAGGGTGATGTTGCCTGTGGAGAGCATGGACAAGGCAAGCTCGCTCCGAACTCTCAGATTACAGATGCTGTGAGGGCGGTCCTGGGGCGTTCCCAACGCCTTGCTGGAAAGCATGTGGTGATCACCAGCGGTCCAACTCAAGAGCCGATTGATGAGGTGCGGTACTTGTCGAATCGATCCAGCGGCAAGATGGGCGCCGCTTTGGCTCTGGCCGCTCGACTCATGGGGGCGCAGGTGACAGTAGTGAGTGGTCCCGTGGGTGTGACGTACCCTCAAGAAGCGCAGGTGATCCGAGTAAGAACTGCTGAGCAGATGCTATCGGCAACTTTGGAGGCTGCCAAAGGGGCCGACCTGATAGTCGGAGCGGCCGCGGTCGCCGATTATCGAGTTGAATATCCCCAATCCGGCAAGATCCGAAGATCTACGGAGCCAATTTCTCTGAATTTGGTCCCCAACCCTGATGTCATTGCCACAATCGCGGCAACTTATCCCGATCAGCGAGTGATTGGATTTGCCGCAGAGCCAACGCCGGAACTTGCGGCTGCCGAAGAGAAGCTTGTTCGGAAAGGGCTCTTTGCGATCGCCGCCAACGATGTCAGCAAACCAGGTATAGGCTTTGAATCGGACAACAACGAGTTGGTATTGGTCATCCGTGGCCAAGAACCGATTTCGAGTGGCCAGAAGAGCAAGCTGGAATGCGCGCTCTGGCTTTTTGAATCGCTTGGTTGATCATCAGTTCCGGGTCCTTTCATGGGGACGCTCTGCCAAAGACACCAATTCAATTGCCGAATATGTGGAATCTGATCAACAGCATCTCAAAGCCAGTGTAATCGAGGGCTGGTTTTTGCCCTCGGAAACAGTAACCCAATTTCTCTGCAAGCGACCGAATCCGTTTGCCATCAAATTACGGTCGAGATTAAGTTCCGATGGGTGACCTGGAAACCATCGCAGGAGACTTAATCCACAACGATTTTATGACCTCAAAACAGAGGCATTACGGATCGAGAATCGCCCAAAATGGGGCGTGAGCCGAAACATCCGACCCTTTCCACCGATCAGTTCCAAACTTCCTGCGCTGTGGCACGGAGGTGACTACAACCCCGAGCAATGGCCGCGCGAGTTTCTCACTGAAGATATGCGGTTGATGGACTTGGCACGGGTAAACGTGGCAACTGTGGGAGTCTTCTCGTGGGTGTCTTTGGAGCCAGAGGAAGGGGTCTACACCTTTGATTGGCTGGACGAGGTGATGGATACCTTGCATAAGAATGGCAAGTTTGCGGTGATGGCAACCCCGAGTGCCGCTCCTCCCGCTTGGCTTTCCAAGAAGTATCCGCAAACCCTGCGTGTGGGGCCGGATCGAGTCCCGATGCTTCACGGCAACCGGGTCAACTACGATTGGTCGTCAACCATATATCGAGAGAAAGTGCGGGAGATGGCTTCGATTCTCGCTGAGCGGTATGGCAATCATCCTGCCCTCTTGATGTGGCATGTCAGCAACGAATACGGCGGCATGTCCTATTCCGAAGCCAGTCGACAGGCGTTTATTCAGTGGTTGAAGAACAAATTTGGCGGCTCCTTGGATGCCCTGAACGATGCGTATTGGACGAGATTCTGGGGCCATACCTATACAGAATGGGATCAAATTGAGATTCCTGGCCCTCCGTACGGAGAAACCGCAATCCAGGGCCTCACGTTGGACTGGAACCGGTTCACTTCCGACGAGATCGTGAGCTTCTTCATGAATGAATCGGAGCCACTTCGCCGCATCACACCCAATATCCCAATCACGACGAATCTTATGGGATTCTATGGGGGACTCGATGCTTGGAGAATGGCACCTCACGTGGATGTGGTGGCTTGGGACAGCTATCCACAGTTCTCTCAGGAGCCGATGAGTGAGCGGTCTTGGGCAAAGGTTGGCATGGTGCACGACCTTTATCGGTCACTGAAAGGGGGCAAGCCGTTCCTGCTGATGGAATGCACTCCCAGTTCCAGCAACTGGTATCCGTACATGAATTTGAAGTCCCCTGGCATGCACCGACTGGAAGGAATTCAGGCGGTTGCCCATGGCTCAGATAGCGTGATGTACTTCCAGTGGCGCCAGTGCCGTGGTGGACAAGAAAAGTTCCACGGTGCTGTTGTAGGGGTTGGTCAAGGCGAGAACAGTCGGATTTTCAAAGACGTCGCCACCGTGGGTGAGGACCTTGAGTATCTGAAGGGAGTCGTCGGTGGCGTCACCGAGTCTGATATCGCCTTGATCTATGACTGGGAAGTGGCATGGGCAATCGATGGAGCATGTGGCCCCATTCAAAAGGACAAGGGTTACTTCGCAACCTGTCTTGATCATTACCTGCCACTTTGGAAGGCGGGCTTCTCGGTCGACATTCTCAATTCGGACGCGGATCTTTCCGGATACAAACTGGTCATCGCACCCATGCTTTATCTCTTGAAGCTCGGCGTTGCAGAGCGACTCAAAGAGTTTGTAGGGAATGGCGGGACATTGGTCGGCACGTACATGTCGGGCTATGTGGATGAGAATGATCTCATCTTCGAAAATGGATTCTTGGGACCTCTCCGAGACCTATTTGGAATCGTGACCGAAGAATTGGATGCTCGCTATCCAAGCCAAACCGCCGAAGTGGTGATGGGAGAAAATGACCTGGAATTTGAGGGAATCTATCAGGCAACCACATTCTGCGAGCGGATCCAAGTAACCAGTGCGGATGTGTTGGGTCATTACGGAAACGTGTGGTACATGTTTGAGCCAGCCGTCACCCTAAACCGGTTCGGAAATGGAGAAGCACTCTACGTGGCATCACGAAACGACGAGGCTTTCACAAGCAACCTGCTCCATAAGCTCATCGAAAGGCTGCAAATCGAGCCTGCAACGCCGTTCCAACTACCCGATGGAGTCTCCGCAACCAAGCGAGTCAGTGAGGACGGAACTTATCTGTTTTTGCTCAACACCACGGAGCATTCGCACTGGATCGCATTGCCAGAGGAGTATATCGAGGCACTGAACAACCAGCCCGTTTCAGGCAGTTTGGAGATCGGTCCATTCGGGGTTGCTGTGCTGAAAGTGGCGACATAAAGCAATGCGCCGTCCGCGGAGGACACCCTTAAAATGCACGGTAGGAAGGGGCAGAAAGGTGGAAAGCCTGAACGCCCATGGATGGTCGGAATGGTGAGAAGGCAATGTAGCGCTGAAGGCGCGACGTATGTCAGCCCTGGGTGACTGCAAGGAACCCCGGGTAAGGATGCCGATCAATCTTGGAGCCCTGTAAGGGGCGACATCAAGGTGACGTCATGTCACTGGGCATCTCGGATCAAGCATCCTCGATGACCAGTGGCACACAAGTTCAAATCCGCATTCCCCAAAGATAAATCCCATTGCTTTCTGTTGGCCTGAGTCCGGTATCGAGCTCTGACCTGTTTTGTCCGAGGCCACACCGTGTTCGAACGAAGTGAGTATTGGCCGAGGGACAGGTCAAGTGAGATTGTGTTAGGCCTCGAGTCACCAGAAGGCAATGCGCCGTCCGCGGAGGACACCCTCAAAATGCACGGTGAGAAGGGGCAGAAAGGTGGAAAGCCTGAACGCCCATGGATGGTCGGAATGGTGAGTAAGCAATGTAGCGCTGAAAGCGCGACGTATGTCAGCCCTGGGTGACTCCAAGGAACCCAGGGTAAGGATGGCGATCCATCTCTGAGCCCTGTAAGTGGCGACATCAATCTAACGTTCACTGGGCATCTCGGATCCAAGATCCTCGCTGACTAGTGGCACACAATTTCGGCACTTGGACGAATGAAATCTGCATTCGCCTGAGAACAATCCCATTGCTTTCTGTTGGCCTGAGTCCGGTATCGAGCTCTGACCTGTCTGATCCGAGGCCACACTGTGTTCGAACGAAGTGAGTATTGGCCGAGGGACAGGTCAAGTGAGATTGTGTTAGGACTCGAGTCAACAGAGG
>Ga0164297_10001872_pt1 | contig 21549 bp, 15 predicted proteins | sample GEODES058metaG_FD_113539 | JGI IMG/M metagenome (GOLD analysis project Ga0164297, IMG submission 113539) | Dystrophic lake water microbial communities from Trout Bog Lake, Wisconsin, USA - GEODES058 metaG | ecosystem: Environmental > Aquatic > Freshwater > Lake | place: USA: Trout Bog Lake... | reverse complement strand
ATACCCGCATGCGGAGCGGGTGCCTGGCGTCGCTGTCGTCCGAGTTGAGGCGCCCATCATCTTCTTCAACGCCGCCAAGGTTGGCACACGGTTGAGAAGTCTAGTGTACGGCAGCGATGCCGCAAGCGATGAGGAGAATAGGAAGGCTGCTGAGCATTCCACGAGGGCTGTGGTTGTGGATTTCAACAACGTCAGCTACGTGGACAGCGCCTTTGTAGAAATGTTCGGCGATGTGCTGACCAGCTTCGATGGGGCGGGCGTCCTGCTGGTGGTTGCCAACCCGAACAACAACGTGTTGCACAAGCTGACCATCACGCCGCTGCTGCGCCAGCTGAACCACCAGTTCGGGGAGGAGCACAACTGGGTGTTTCTCACACTCTCAGACGCTGTGGATGCGGTGCGGAACTTCGAGCCGCCTGTGAAGCCGCTGAAGGCACCTCCACCAGATTTTGCCCTCGAAGACGGGTACAAGCTCAATGGGCACGGCGCGACAGAATATCCGCTGGCATCCATATAAACAAAGACACAGACGCATTCATTTATTATGCATACAGGGTGGACGCGGTAATCGCTGCTGAAGATTTGACGCCACGCGGAGCCTTTGTGGTCTGTGCCTGCCTTCCGCGGGTCCCTTCCTTTTTCACCTGCACCTTAGCGCTGTGCCGTCCGTGTGAGTATTGGCGGCACGCGACGCGTGGCATAAGCAGTGTCGATACGAGAAGCAGCGCCGCAGTGGGGCCTGTCTTCGTGTGGCAGTGCAGCTTGCACGTCGCCCGCTGTCCGTGAGAACATGGCACTCTCACGCGTTGCGTATCTGCTGCTACTACTCGCAACTATCCAGCGTACGGGGTCGCAACCTGTCGGTGCGTGCGCGGCAAACATGATGTTCTGTCTACATGCGGCCACCTGCTACGCCCCGCCGCTCTCCTCCTCACGAGTGGCTGACGCTCCCTCGCCCTGCACAGTGCTCCCACCTCCGTCTCCACCCATGTCTCCTGGCGGTGCACCCCCGCCTACTCGAGGAGGCGGGGGCATCCGGCAATTGCCTTCCCCGCCTCCCCCAAGAGCTGCGCCCCTGCTGACGGTGCCGAGCATGAAGTGGGCGCTCCCGATCGGCGGCTCGCTGGACGACGGCATTGACACGTTCGCGCCAAACGCCAACAACATGGGCGTCGCTGTAGATCCCAACACAGCGGATATTGTGTCTTGCGGCTCCTTCGCAAGCAACTGGGTTGCCTTCGGCGTTCCCCCAGGCGCAGCAGGATTAAACAGCGCGTACGTGATGCGGCGGACGCGCGGAGTGGCTGGGGACGACGGGTACGTTGTCAAGGTCAACTCCGAGGGCAGTGTCAAGTGGGCGGCGCAGGCGGGTGGCAACGGCACGATGGGCGTCTATGCCGTGTCTGTGGACAACAGCAGCAACGTGCTGATTGCTGGCACGTTTGCCAACACGGTCGCCTTCACACGATATTCCACTGGCCTCCAGAGTGTAGTCAGCGGCTACCTGACCGCATCGCCTGCGAACGGCCAGGACGGCTTTGTTGCTCAGCTGACTGCAGACGGGTACGTCAACTGGGCGTTCCAGCTCGGAGGCGCTGCCGTGGACGGAGCCATGGGTGTCGGTGCCGTGCCTTCAACGGGTGATGTGTATGTGGCCGCCTTCTTGCTCGACACGGGCCCGACCACGTTCGGCGAGCTGCCATCTAGCCCGGTTTACAATCCGAACAACACGTATGTGCTTGCCGCGACGCCGTTCACAAACATGCTGTTCAAGCTCGACAGCAACGGCATTTTCAAGTGGCAGGCGGGGTTCGGATCAACTGATGTCAACGCCATCGACAACCCGCAAGGCTTGGCAACAGATGGGACAGGTGGAACCACCGATGTTGTGGTTGTTGGCGGCACGTACGGTCCCACAGGCAGCTACAATGAGTGCGGTGCACTGAATAACCAGGCCGGAGACACTGGCCGCGATGCCTACATTGTGCGCTACAACTCCGCGGGAGCCTGTGTATGGGCGGCTCTGCTTGGTGGCACCGCCGACGATGTTGCCTTCGGTCCAGCGTTTGATTCCGTCGGTAATGTTGTCGTCGTCGGCACCTTCTCGTCGTCTGGCCCGCTCATGTATACTTCATCCATGGCGCCGAACACACCAGTGACCACTCAGCTGGGTGCCACACCTGGCAGCGGCGTCAGCGCTTTCGTGGTGAAGCTGGATCCCAACGGAAATTACGTATGGGCCATCTCCCTTGCGTGCCCCGACGGCGGTGCTGTCACCCTCACCTCAGTGTCGGTGAACATTGCGCAGAACATGGCTTTTGCGGGCTCGTTCACGGGCATGTCGATGGCCATGTACACCGGTGCAGGCGCAAACGCTGTTCCCTTCTCCACCACCGTCGAGCCGGCGCAGTTTGCGCAAGGCAACGCCGCGTTTGTCAGCCAGCTGTATGCCAACGGGAGCGCGTCCAAGTGGACAGCAGTTTTGGGCAATGACGCGGTGGCCGCAATCGCCTTCTCACCGGCGGTTGGCCAGTACTCAATCACCGGCGTAACGCAGACCAGCCCCAGCATCTTCGGAGATGCAGCCACTGGCTTCCTCAGCCATGTCACACCCGGAAACGATGCATTCACGGCAGGCCTGTACGCGTGCGCGCCGGGACAGCAGTTCAGTGCAGCGGGAGGCGGTTGCGTGTCGTGCCCAGCAGGCTACTTCTGCGTTGGTAACTCCACTGCGAATCCCTGCGGCTTCGGCAACTACTGCCCCGTCGGAGCGGCGGCGCCCACTGCCTGCGGCATCGGCCTGATCACGTTGACGGCAACGGACGCGATGTGCGTGTACCCGCCGCCACCGCCCAGTCCGCCCCCACCGCCGAGCCCACCGCCTCCAAGCCCGCCGCCACCGAGCCCGCCACCGAACCCACCGCCACCGAGTCCTCCGCCTCCTCCGCCACCACCACCGCCAAGCCCGCCGCCGCCCTCTCCGCCCCCGCCGCCACCTGCGGCTGCTGGCGGCAAGAACGCCAAGATTGGTGCTGCGGTGCTGATCATCATCCTGGCCATTGTTCTTGGCGGTGGTGGCTACATGTATTGGCGCCGTCGCAAGGCTGCTGCACAGACAAAGTTCAACAAGCTGGGAGATGAAGAGGAGGCTGATGGTGCTGATTTGCTGGGAGCACGTGCTGGGGTGGAGCTTTCAACGACAACGGTGTCAAGCGTGCCACCGCCGCCACCGCCGCCGCCGCCGCCAGCACCTCAGGCGCCGATCCCTGCGCCGGTGCACGCCCCAGCACATGTGACTGCTCCAGCCCCTGCCCCTGCGATGCCTCCGCCGCCGCCAGTCGCTCCCGCCGTCGCTGCTGGTGCTTCTACGGCAGCTCTCACGCGGGCCGAGCTCATGCTGCGTGAAGCTGCACAGCCACCACCACCGCCAGCTGCACCTGCATCTGCTCCGGCTGCGCCACCACTGTCATTGGAGCCGCTCCCGGGACCTCCCCCGCCCCCGCCTCCAGCGTCCGCTGACTTGCTTGACCTGTTGTAATTGTACCCAGCGATGCTAGCGCTAGCAGCCACCTGGGAAGTCGTCTCGCCATGCTGCTTGTAGCCCCATTGCCGGCGGCTCTGACAGCGAGACCAATCGGTCGACGCGTAGAGAAGTGCAGGCCAGCGCAGCGCATGCAAGCGACGTGCTCCTCTGAAGAAGGACCCATCCGCGTCGAGAAGGCAGCGTCCAACGAGCGCATTGCACAGCTGGGCGCTCGCTCTTGGTCGACATGGGGCTGCGGTGTGAGTGAGTTCCCGTGGACCTACGGCGGAACAGAGACGAGCCTGCTCATAGAAGGGGAAGTTGTGGTCACTCCCATCACTCCTGCAGGCCCTGCTGTCACGCTGCAAGCTGGGGACGTCGCCACTTTCCCGGCGGGCTTGAGCTGCACGTGGAAGGTCACGAAAGCGCTGAGAAAACACTACCGCTTCTCCTGACTGAGGTGTAGTAGACTACTAAGTAGACTAGACGCACACTTGTCGCCAGAACTGTTGCATGCGCCCGGCGCTTCTCACAAGGCCTAAAGCTCAGGCACGCACGCCGCCACTTGTCGTCTCGAACACGCTTACTTTGCACTCACACGTCGAGTCACGTCCAGCGCCTTTCCACCCCTCAGTTGCGAGCCACTTCTCTGCTGCTCCTCGTCCTGCTCCTCTACTCCTTCACTGTCTTCCAATATAGGGCAACATCACGCACTGCACGGGCAGTTGCGAGACCAAGGCAGCTTCCTGGAGTCATCACCTCTTCCTTGCAGTTCCCAAGACACTCTGCAACTCGCACGCCTTCTGACGGGGCGGATGCCGTGACTGAAGCTGACCGCGCGCAGTGGGAGGAAGCAAAGGTATTTCCAGCACAAGAGGCTGATGACTCGCCGCCAGCAGAAAGACCAGTGTGGCGAGACTCGCCAGCGGTGCTTGTTATCGCTCACAACCGGCACGCGTACTTGAACGAGACGCTCCACGCGCTGCGTTCTGTTCGCGGCTTGGCAGCTGTGAATATTTACATCTCCGTGGACGGCCATGACGACAAGGTCACCGCTCTGGCAGATACAGCGGTTGCCACGTACTTCGCACCGCCAGCGACGAAAGGCGCCGCTCGCTGGACGCATGACCGGGCGGAGGATGCAGGTGGTCGCAGGGTGTCTGCGCATGTTGCGCTGGCGCGGCATTATAAATGGGCTTTAGACCGAGTCTTTCCCGAGGACAGGCAAGGGCACAGTCATGTCATCATCGTCGAGGACGATTTGTTGCTGTCACCGGATGCGTTAGAATTGCTGGCAGCATCCGCGCCGCTGTTGGATGCCGATGAATCGCTGTGGTGTGTCTCTCTGTGGAACGATAATGGAGGACAGCATTTGGCTGCGTCGCCGCTCTTGCATGACCTCAGACGGACGGACTTCTTCCCCGGGCTTGGGTGGATGATGACTGCTGCAACCTGGCACGCGTCTGTTGCGCACATATGGCCGAAGCCAGCAGCAGGGGATTGGGATTGGCATTTGAGGCTTTCGCATGGGCTGGGAAGCAAGGAGTGCATCCACCCGGTAGTGCCACGCTCATTCACTATTGGTCGGTGGGGTGCCAACATGCGGGCGCAAACGTATGACAGACACCTGTCTGGTCAGGCCTGGGCGGCAGCTCCCGTCAACGAGGTCAGTGCATTCATCACTGACACAATCCTGCGGACCATGCGCAATGCGTCGTGGGTGGAACACGTGTTGAAGCCTGCGGTGGAGCGTGCTGTGCCGTTCGACTGGCGCACACTGGAGACCCTGGGCCGCGGCTCATTGGCATCCAACTGGCGCGATGTGCAGAGCTCAAAAGCACAAAGGCTGCCCGCTAAACGACTGCTGCTCACGTACAGCAGTTTGGTGGAGTACAGCTGGCTTGCATCTGCGCTGGGCTTGTGGCCACAACCGCGGGGACATAGCCACGGTGCGCTGATCCTTGATGACTCTCAATTTGGAGGCCAGTACGTCCTCGCAGACACGCGCTCCTGTCCCTGGCTGCCTTCCACCATGCAGACATACCCTCCACCGGGTCTAGCACTGCATGCTGCAGACGTGCCCGGGATGAGCTGCACGGATGTATGCAGTGCAGTTCGACTACGCTGTGCTGGGGATGCGGCCTTCTACTGGGCAAACAAGTGTGATGCTCTCTCCGCGCACGCGGACTGCGGCGCAGGGTGTTCTCTAGCGCACGCCTCCCACGCGCCTGCTTACATGACACAAGAGGACGGCAGTGAAACATGCGTCGTGACACACGCAACCTCGCGATGTGGGGCGCATCATGCACGCAGCCGGCGTTTGTGCCCTTGCTTGCCCAGACATGCGCGTGATTCGAATGCATAACATATGAATAACACTCTACGTGTGGCCGTTCATCTCGACCGCAACGCTGTTGGGCGCGGCGACATTCTGCTGCTGCGGCTGCTTCAGCAGTTTCAACTCCTTCCGTTGTTGCCGTAATGTGAAAGCCAGGAGAAGGACACACATGGTTGCCACAAGCGCCCAGACGGTGAGAATGCCGCCGCCTCCACTCTCGGTGGATGGTGCAGACGGACACGCAGCCACCGGATGGTGTGGCGGCCTCGGCGCCGGCGGGGGCGGCGGCGGCAGTCCCATAGCTGCACTTGCAAGACACGCCTGGATGGCAACCACGTCGTTTTGATTGGTAAGCCCGGCTAAACACAATCGCACTATGGTGCCATTCAGGCCCGTGCCTGCAGGCGGCGTCCCCGTGGGCAAACGCTTGGGAATGCCTCTTGAGCCGCCCAGCTCAATCCAGCCCCGGCTCGCATTCACAGATGTGTCAATCGTGGCCATTGCAGAAAAAAGCATGTTTAGGGGCACCCAGGCTGGCGGGTAGCGGTACCGAGCTACATCCAGAATGAGCGCCTGGTCCGATACTGCGTCATAGGCAGCCACTGGAGACATGTGGCCCACGCCGGTCTGGCCAAGAGCAGTGCGTTGAAAATTCACCGCGATGTACCTCAAAGGCGTGGCTGAGAAAGCCGCGGTGAGCGCAGAGCGGAATGCAGCTAACGTGCTCGTCGCGGCGTGGGTGCGCACTGCAGGCGCGAAGCACGATGTGTATTGCGCCCACTCGTCCAGCGTGGCTCCGTTAGCGGTCAGGAAAGCTGCAGTCAGCTGTCCGCCCGTATGTGTCTTGATGTTCGTCACACACGGCAGCGTGAACACCTGCTCCTGAAGCAGGTAAGGATAAGGCGACAAGACGGGCGCCACGGGCAGCGGCAGGCCCTGCGAGAGCAGCGCGTTGGCGACCGTGGTGGTCGTCGCCACCGAGCACCAGGACTGTGTGGACTGCAGGTGGCGTGGGAAGCACGTGCGTGTCAGTCAGTTTTTCAACACGCAGCTGTGTGTCACACCCCCTCGGGGCGAGCGCGCAAGAGAGGCAAACACCAGCTAGCTTCAAGGAAGGGTCACCAGAGGGGGCTTTTGTGGGCCCTGGACACGCGCCTGTGTCACGAAGTGCATCGCAAGGCTGGGGTACGGCGCTGCATGTGTCGCACTGACGAGCAGAGCGACGCCAGCGGTGGTGTTGAGGTACGTGAGCGAGCTCGCACTGCTGCTCCCTTGACACGCAGCTCTGCGCGCCACCGACAAGAGAATTGCCGCAAGCAGCGCAGTGCATCGACGCTGCACCATGAGCTGGCAGCCCCAAGCGACGCGTCTCGCGACGCGGGCTGGAAGTGTATGTTTCGTTTCGTCCAACTGTGCACATTTCCGACACCGTGCGCCGCCCGCTGAAGCGTTAATGAGAGCTCTCCGTGCTGTCCGACCACACATTCATCGCCGCACTGCTTCAGAGCGAGCGAGTGTGACACAGCAGCAGCCACGCACCGCAGCAGCTTCCAGTCGCCGGGAGTCACTTGGTAGCCTCGCCCTGCTCCTGGGCACCGGCGCGCTGGCGGGCTTCCCGAGAGCGAGTTTTGCAGCGCAGGCCAAGCCTGCTGGCGCTGCTGACATACTTCGCGACCCTGGATGGCCAGACGCGTTCCCTTTCGGACCTGCAGAGCTGGCGCGTTATGACGAGTCCGACGATACCGAGTTCTATAGCGCCCCCCGCTTCGTGACTCACATCGACGACGCGGCCATCGCTGCTCTGACGAAATATTACGCGGAGGTGTTCCCTCCGAGCGGCAGTGGCGCAGCGCTGCTGGACGTGTGCTCGTCTTGGATCAGCCACTACCCGAAGGGATACCAAGCGGGCCGCGTGGTGGGACTGGGCATGAACGAGGCGGAGCTGAAGCGCAACGCCGTGCTGAACGAGTACACCGTGCGTGACTTGAACAAGGACCCGAGGCTTCCGTATGCAGACAACAGCTTTGACGTAGTCACAAACTGTGTGAGCGTCGACTACTTGACCAAGCCGCTGGAGGTCATGAAGGAGGTGCAGCGCGTGCTCAAGCCTGGAGGCCTGGCGCTCATGTCGTTCAGCAACCGCTGCTTCCCCACAAAGGCGATTGCCATCTGGACGAGCACCTCCGATCTGGACCACATTTGGATTGTGGGCTCCTACTTCCATTTCAGCGGCGGATTTGCGCCTCCAGAGGCAGTGGACATCAGCCCCAAGGGTCTGTTTGGGAAATCCGACCCCATGTACGTTGTGTTCGCACGCAAATTGGCAGCGTAGAGCCGTGCAATTCAACGCCCCCTCCGCACTCCTGCTGTCCGCTGTCACTCTGTCTTGGACCATGATGCGGCAGCGACATCACGCGGCAGTGCATCGCAGTCGCAATCCGACGTCGCTGCCGCTCACAGTGCTGTGTGCCATTGTTTTCCTTTTCTCCTGGCGGCAGTTCTTCTCTCTTTCACCACGGCGTGCACATGCGCCACCCTTGGCAGCGGACATGTGCACGGGTCGCTTGGTGAACACAGACGCCGTGATGCTGCTCGCCCAAAAAAGGCACTCGACATATGATGCAACTCACAACACCGACATCCACGCGACGCTGACACTGCTTGCTCGAAACTATCCAGCACTGCCGCATGCGGATGTTCTCATCTGGCACGAAGCGCAGGGCGACAATCGGTTCAGCCTTTCCGATGTCGCAGCCTCTCTTCCGCCCACCGTCAATGTCCGCCTGTGCAGCTTGGAAGCGACACTCGGCGCTTGGGGTCCGCCACGCAGCCTGCGTTCTGTGCCGCGAGAGACCTTCTGGATCCCTTACGTCGCGCATCGGCGCTTTCATGTGCGCTGGCCGTTCACTCTGCCCTCCTCTTGGGCGTGCCGTCGCTCCCAGGGCTGCACGCGCGAGTCTCGCTGGTCAGTCGGATACAGATCCATGTGTCGCTGGTACGCCGTGTCGATGTGGCCCGTGCTGCAGGGCTTGGGGTACAGATGGGTGATGCGCCTGGATGATGACTCTGAAATCTTGTCTCCTATGGCTGCCAATAATGTGTTCGACACCATGCGGTCCGAGGGCAAGCGTTACGGGTACCGGCTATATTCTAAAGAGTGCAGCGAGAGCTTCAACGCCTTTGTGACCGCATACATCCGCAACAAGGCAACGAATCACACGCTGTTGAGTGCCGCTGACGGCGACTACTGCGCAGGCATCGGTATTGTGGGATACTACAACAACTGGTTCGTCACAGAAATCGCATGGTGGATGACACCTGCTGTCCGAGAGTTCGCGCTGGCATTCGACGACAGTCATCTCACATGGACGCGGAGAGACAATGACCTCGTCTTTCAGACTGCCGCTGTGCGTCTTTTCATGCCGCGAACGCAGCGCCGCCTGTTCCTCGACTTCAGCTACCAACACCACACCATCATGAAGGGCGAGGTCGTCTGGGGCGGCCTTGCGATGGGCACGACAGAGAATCGCACCTCATCGGACATCGTGGCTGCGTATATGCTTGACGGTGCCCGCCTCACACACCACGGCTTACGTGTCTTCGAGTGCGCATTCATAAGCGAGCTCGGCGCAAGCGAGACGGGAAGCGTGATCGTCCAGCACGGGGACGCTCCATTCTGTCCGACTGATCCGCGGCTAGCGCTATGAGCACTTGTGTTACTACACGGCTTTCAGTGTGCGCCACGGTGCAGATTCTCGCTTGTATAGCGTCAACAACAGTGTTGCTACGCCATCGGGGGCACCGACCACTCTCGCGATGCATCGCTGCGGCACGATTTCCTTGAACAGCGACGGCAAGTGAAGCCGGTACGCGGCGCCTGTACCGACTGCCCACACATCAGCGCTGCGGACTGTGAATGCGCATCTTGGTCGAACACCGCCCATCGCCTCAGGCAAAGGCGCTCTGACCATGAGCCTCATGTCAGCCACATCGCCGCTGCTGGCGTCACACCACGAGTACTGCTCCACATTAAAGCGCGGCAAGCATGCCGGCAGGTCGGAGAGATCGACACCGATGGCGCTGGAGTCTCGCTTCGCAGGCGTGGTCGGTGTCAACTGCGCACAGAACGGACTTTGCATCGCTTTGGTCTCCGCATCATCATCATCGAGGTCCAATGCGCCTGCAGGCACGTCGTACGGCCTATCACCAGCTGCTGCCGCAGCCGCATGCTTGATCAACGCGCTGCAGATAGCCTCGGCAGCCATGCGGTGGCCGGCATGTAAACCTGCTGCTGGCCCTACTGCCAAGCCTGCGTATTGTCCGATCACGTAAAGCGGCACTCCAGGCCAGCGAACTCCGCCAGCGAGGTCTGATAGCACTGGGAGTCCGCCAAGCAGGCGTGTGTGCGTCGCTGCATTAGCATTCAGCGATGCCAGGATTGGATCTCGCGCTGCATCCGGACACGAGCCACATGCGCACCACAACACATCGGCTGTGACATTAGGCAAGGACGTGTCGCCATCCGCATGAGACGCACAGCTGCTGATGTGAAGCGTCCACTGGGAGGTATCAGCATGAGCATCGTGCACGGCCTCAGTGACTTCCACTCGCTCCTCAATGCGCAGAGTGCCCGCCTTCAGCGCGGCGCGCAGGGCAGTCCATTGATGGGCATTGACACTGCCGCCGGGCCGGGCTTGACGCAGCGCTCGGAGCCGCAGTAAAGGGTCGGAGAGCTGCCAGAAAGGGCGGAGCGCTGCCATGCCCATCCAGCTGGCATCAACATCATGCTCGCGCTTCCGCAGGTGACTGCGCGCCAACAGCGTCACATGCGCAGCGCCGGCATGCAGCGCCGCCAGCGCCAGCGTCGCGGCAGCGGTCCCACCTCCAAGGATGGCAACGGTCGCTTTGTTCAGACGAGTTGCCTCTACATCGCATGCGTTTGGACCGTCAAGCCCGCTGCTGAATGGCCCATTAGCAGCAGTCAAGCGCTCTGGCACTGGCGCTGGCGTCTTGAAGCTGCATGCGAGCACAACTTGAGCCGCGATGAACGAGCTTCCGTCAGCCATAGTCACCCGCAAGCCGCCAGCAGGAAGTTTCAGACGCGCACGCTCTTGGTCACCAAGCGCACTCTATGCAGTGGACATGCAGCGTGTCAGTGTCTGGCTGGAGCTGTAAGATAGCAACCACAAGACGTGACTTGCAACGCACCAGTGCAGTCACAGTGCCTCTACGCATGGTCACAGCGCGTGTCGCCGCGCCTGGCGCACTGCACGCATGCGCTATGTAGTCCGCGTACAGTTGCACGCTCGGCACTGGCACGACTCGCGGCGAGCTGCGCTGCAGTTCGGCAGTCCGCTTGGTCGCTGTCGCAAAGGCCTGCAGGCCCAGCGGCTGCGGCAGCGGCGTTCCAGTGCACGGCACCCGCACGTGTTCCGCCCCGCATTTCTTGAGACGGGACGCCCATGCGTGGAGCCACTCGCCGTGGGTGTCGAGCACTGTAGGCGGGGAAACAGACACGTGTGACTGGGAGGTGAACAGTCGAGGGGACTTCCAACGGACGCTCGGACAGCCTGTTGGATTGGAAACACACGCGTACCTGTTGTTCCGGCGAGCATGTGTGTCGGCAAGCGGCTGACCACCGCAAGAGCGGCGCGGCCGGCGCCGACGATGACCAGCGGGTGCACTGTTACCAGGTCGGACACCACAGGCGGACTCGTGGCGGCGCCATGCGGCGGAGCCATACTGTGTGAGTGTGCAACGCGTGTGTAGCCCGGTGAAACAGTGCACACGCGGGGCCCTGGACTTTTGTGGGTCAGGTGCGATGTCATCCAGCGAATCCACAAGCTTGCCCTCTCGCCTGCACACATCGCCGATTCTGACGGGGGAACTCTCACCTCGCTAGCAATGGCGACGACGTCGCCTCCGCAAGTGGTGCTTGTCACGGGAGGGACAGGCCTGGTCGGAAACGCACTTCGCTCTGTGGTCGCGGCTGATCCATCAAAGGAGCACGCGACGTGGATTTTCCTGGGTCGCAAGGACTGCGACTTGATAGACGCCGTCGCGACGAAAGCGCTGTTCGAGCGGTACAAACCAACGCACGTGATTCATTTGGCTGCCCATGTTGGGGGCCTGTTCGCCAACCTTACATCAAACCTGGAGTTCTACGAGGACAACATGCGCATCAACGACAGCGTGCTCGCAGCGTGCGTCGCGCATCGCGTCAAGCTCGTTTCATGCCTGTCCACGTGCATCTTCCCTGACAAGAGCGCCTACCCCATCGACGAGACGATGGTTCACAACGGACCGCCCCACGCTTCGAACGAGGGATACTCGTACGCGAAGCGCATGCTGGAGGTGCACAGTCGCCTGTGCCGCACTGCCTTTGGCCTCGACTTCGTGACGGTCGTCCCCACGAATGTGTACGGCCCCTACGACCAGTTCAACCTCTCTCAATCACATGTCGTCCCGGGCCTCATCCACAAATGCTATCTCGCAAAGCTGCACAGCACGCCGCTGATTGTAGGCGGCACTGGAAAGCCACTGCGTCAATTCATGTGCGTTGCGCGAGTCCTTGCTCATTCGCACACATCTCACTTATTGCTCCATCACGCAGCTTCTCGCACGACCTCGCGCGGCTAATCCTGTGGACGCTGCACAACTACAGCGCCCCGGAGCCACTCATCCTGAGTTGCGATGAAGACGCAGAGGTGTCAATCGGGGACGTCGCGCGGATGATCGCCGACGCGATGAAGTTCAGCGGCGACATCGTGTTTGATAAATCGCTGCCTGACGGCCAATTCAAGAAGACCGCCAGCAATGCCCGCCTGCGTGCCGTGTGCGGCGATGCGAATGTGCTGGCATTCGCCTCCCTGCGCGAGGGCATTGAGACAACAGTGCAGTGGTTCATCGCAAATGTAGAGAACGCGCGTCGCTGACGTTACATGCCAATACAAAATCGCGCGCTCAGTACGGGTCCATCACAACAACGGTGTTTGGGTTCTCTGACGCGTCCCGCAGCGCCTCCATGTACGCGTTGTCAATCACCTGCAGCGCCGCCAGTGCGACGGCCAGCACGAGACCTGTCTCGAGGCCCAGCTCCAGGTGAGGCGACGCGCCGAGCGTCACGATGGTGGTGGTCCACCCTGAGAACAAATTCCTCACCTGTGCGCCTGAACCAGCCTTGCCAGCCACCATTTGCGCCTTCTGTCTCGCAGTCATGGTCACAAGCAGGCTGGGGCTGGGTTTCAGCAGCGGCATCACTGCAGTGAAGACCAGGCCGCCCAGAACGGCTTTGGGGAGGGCAGAAAGTAGGGCGGCGCCCAGTGGCAGGAAGATGCACACCGCCACGCCGGTGACGAGGTGCGCACGCTGGCTGGTGGCGCCTGCCGTGCGGCCGAGTGATGTGCGGGAGAGAGAGCCTGCAACAGGGAAGCCACCGAAAGCCGCAACGAGCAGATTGCAAGCGCCTTGAGAGATGAGCTCTCGATTGCAATCCCATTTGTGGCCAGCCTCTTGGGCGAAGCGAGACCCGATGGCTACTGCCTCCGCAATGCCAGCCACTGCGATGGCGGCACCAGCAACGGCGAGTTGAGGCAACAGATGCCATGGCAGGTGCGCCATGTTTATGGGGCTGGGTAATCCAGCGGCGACAGCACCAACAGTGTTACCAACAGGAAGGCCGGCATATGAGGCGGCACAGCCCAGGAGCGTAGCAACTACAGCGCCAGGGAACAGCGGGTGGATGCGCTTGCCGCCCAGCAAGCAGCCCACTGTCGCTCCAGCTGTAATCACGCATCCCGGTTGCCACATCCACGGCCGCGCGAGCAGCCAAAATGCGCCGCTGATGAAATGCATTCCCGGCGGCGGAGATGCGCCTACAATCACGGGGATCTGAGTCGCAGCGACCAACCACACAGCGCCGAGCACGAATCCATCCAGCACGGTTTGCGGAAGCAACTGGATGAGAGTGCCGCCCCGGAGCAGGCCCATAGCCACACGCACGACGCCGACGACGGCGGCAAGCACACTGGCTGCTGCCGCGAAGTCAGCCGTCCCCGGAATAAGACTGATTCCCGTCAAAGCTGCGCCCGTGAGAAGTGACGACAGGGCCACAGCACCCGATTGCAAGTACTTGCTGCTGGCCACTGGAGCTGCGCCGAAGGGCGCGATGGCGTTGCTGTGCAGCCCTTGAGTAGGGGACAGTTGAGCGAGCGAGGCGTAAGCCAGAGACTGCGGTATACACACGAATGCGACTGACACTCCAGCAACTAAGTCACCAAGCACTGCGTTGGGGGCCTCCTTCTCGAGGACAGGCTCCGCCGCAGCTGAGGCAGTGATGGACACCGCGGCTGTGTCTCTGCGACAAGTGCGTCTGCCCAGGGCGCGCGAACGTGCAGCAGTGTGAGGTGTGTAGAAGCTGCATGTGCGCAGTGCGGTACTGCTACGTGGCGAAAGAGAGCAGCGGCGCGGTGCGCACGTGAGCACTGGGCCAGAAGTTGGCACAGGCACAAGCATATTGTCTAGGCGTCCCCAGCGCGAAGCCCCTCACTTGCAGAGCCAGGCGCGCAGGTGGAGATTGTTGCTTGCACAATGCTCCCGTGTCACAACCGACCCGCGAGGGGGCCGTTCCGTGCAGTTGCCACCTCACCGACACCTTTGGATCTGCCTCTTCGGCGAGCCCTTTTGCCGCACTACGGCACGTATGCGTACTTTCTTGTAATTGCCTGAGTGCTTATAGAGCGCTCATACACCAGAGCAGCGCTCTACTGGTTGTTACTGCACCCGAAGTATGCAACGCGCTGATCACATGCCGCTACGCGCTACTGGTTGACGAGCCAATATGCTGCGTCGCACGCCTCGCGCATCTGCGCAGCGTCAGAGAGCCCCGTCCTGCGCTGGCCTCGCCCTGACACCGCTGAACGCTTTCCTGTTAGCCTTGCTACTTGTGCAACTGGCGGTACGCCTCACCGCCCCTCGCTCCTCCACTCAAGCTCTCACACGCACGCAACCTGCGCTCCAGATCCTGGTCAGAGGCTCACGCGGAGCGGTGGACTTGCTGTCCCCGAGTCACTTGTCAACAACACAGCGAACAAGCAGTCTGCGTGGAACCGGGACGTTCACGCCGTCGACATCGCCGCCACCACCACCTAGTCCGTTCCCGCCATCGCCGCCACCGCCGCAAGCGGTTCCTCCTCCCGCGACGTCTCCGCCGCCACAGCAGCAGCAGGGAAGTGGTGACGGGACTGCTGTTGTTGCCTCACTATCGCCTCCGACGTCGTTTCCGCCGCTGCCTCCCACATTCCGGTACGAGATCACTGGCTCAGCGTCGCCGCCGCCGCCGCCGCCGTGGTCACCCGATGAGTCGGTGCTGGTTGCTGTGCGAACCGGGCATTTCTTCGGCAGTTACGAGCGCGTTGTTCCCGACTGCGCGGTGCGCTGCGAGTTCAGGTCTCAAGGGGCGGAGGGTGCGGATGCGTTGTGGTACCATGCGCCGAGTGCGTGCGATGTGCGTCCAGAGCGGTCGTTTCCAGAGCAGATTGCCGTGGTCATGTCCATGGAGTCAGCTGTGAATTACAACTGCCTGGACAACGCAGAATACATGGCGGCATTCGATGTGGAGATGACGTACAGGATGAGCAGCCAGATTGTGATCCCGTACCTGCGGTCAGATCATGTGCAGGGGTTCAAAGAGAAGGAGATTGTGCCGTTCGAGCGCAAAAAAGACGCCATCGTCTACATCCAGAGCAACTGCGCAGCCAGCAGTGGACGAGATGACATCTTGCGTGCCGTCATGGCGCAGGGCATTCAGGTGGAGGCGCGCGGGTCGTGCCTGAACAACGCGCCCACCGTGCCTCGGGACCAGAGCAAGGTGGACGCCATGCGGGAGTACAAGTTCTGTGCAACCATGGAGAACAGCAAGGGCGTGGACTACGTATCGGAAAAGATGTGGGATGGACTGGTGTCCGGTTGCTTGCCCATCTACTTGGGCGCGCCGAACATCCAAGAGCACCTGCCGGCGCCCAATGCGGTGATAGACTATGTGCGCCTGGGCAACACGCCGGAGGCGCTGGTCGCGGAGCTTCAGCGGCTGATGCTCGACAAAGGTGCGCTACAGAGTTGAAAGCAGTGCATCATCTTTCGTCACGTCTTTTGACACACGTGCCTACACGCAGCTGCATACGAGGCGCACTTCGCGTGGCGCTACGCGCCGCTGGAAGAGCTGGGGGAGGGGTACCAACGCCTGGTGGCTGATACTCAGGCTGAGCACTCACAGTGCCGTCTGTGCAAGCTTGTGGCCTCCATGCGTGCGGAGCGGGCACCTGCCAAGCGTGCTAGGGAGGCACAGCAGGCAGCGGTAGGTGGCGGGGAGCAGCAGAGGGTGGCCGCTGGGAGTGAGCCACCGAGGACGCCGACGTGAGGAATGCGTGGGCGTGCGCATGATGGATGTGCGTCTTGGTGTGATAAATACAAAGGTTTCTATGAACATAATATCGAGGTCCGAGCAAGTGGGCGGGAAGGGCGCCACTTTGAAGGCCTCAGCAGAGAGCTTGTAGACATATAGTTGAAAAGCCTGCGATTATCCGCTTGGGCAAGCTGGCAGGGCTCCGTCATCCGGCTGGCGGGACATGGGGACAGTGCCGCACAGGCCGCTAGCCGCCAAAAGACTGCATAGGGCGAGCAATTGTGAGCATGAGAAGAGACAATTCATGCTTAAAGCAGAGCAGAGTGTGCACGCACAGCTGATTCGAAAGGTTCAAGCCACTTAGGCTGGATGGGATGCTACCGCTGAGCTGGTTGTGGTCGAGACATCTGGGCGCGTAGGGTCGATTGAGCATTGGGATTAGCGACTCAGAGATGGGTCTTGCCAAGACATGGCACATCACGGGCACGCACAGCGCACGCAGCGAAGTCATGCTACCTAGGCTAGACGGGATTGTGCCGTTTAGCTGATTGCTGGATGCGTAACTGTGAGCATACGAGATATTGTCCACATAGGGTCTCAGTTGATTTCAAGTGAGAAGCGTCATAAACAAGCACGCACAATCCAAACAATCCAGTCAAGCTGCCAAGGCTCGGGGGTATCGTGCCGGTGAGCTGATTGCCGTCAAGTGTTCTAGACATGAAAGAGCCCGGGCTCAGCTTTGAGAAAGGTAACAAAAATGTGTACGGACGCACATCAGACCGGTCATTTGCGTCAAGCTGCCCAGGCTGGTCGGGATAGTGCCGCTGAACTGATTCTGGTTGAGGTAACTGCTTGCAGCCGGACATGGTGGGAAGCTTAGTACAGACACACAGGCAAGAGTGGCGCATGCGCGCACACTTTCTCTAACGTACAGTGTTGACAAAGCAGTCAGGCCTCCCATGCTAAACGGAATGCTGCCGTAGAGCATGTTGCTCGTAAGCACCCTGAAACACGAAGGCAGTGTCAGTTCAGAGCGCTGCCGTTACAGGGCATCCATGCACTTGCACGCACAGGGATGCTAGAGTACTCAGTCCGCTGATGCTGGACGGGATGGTGCCGTTCAGTTGGTTCGAGACGAGGCTCCTGCGAACCAAAAAATGGTACCACGCTGTCAGCAGTGGCATCTGCAGGCCAGCACAAGCGCATGCACGCACAGCGATGTCAGCGCGCCGCCATAGCATCCAACGCCGTAGAAGGTGCAGTAGTCAGTGGCGATACCCGAAGCCGCGGAACTCCAACCAGTGCTGGTGCTCCATGACGTCCCCCCAGTAGCGCTGTAGAAGTCGCTCAACGCGGAGCATATCATCGGGCTGTTGGAACTGGAACAATTGAATGAGGTCGCCGTGGCAGCGCATGCCGGCACTTGGTTTCGGTTGTCGATCAAGCAGCGGCCGCTGTTCAGGAGCACGCTGGGAAGGCATGTGAACGAGATGTTGCCCAGATAGCAGCCGCCGAACACATTATTGGCGGCTATGGCGGCTGCCGTTGAGAAGGTGGTGATCAAGGGGTTGCTGTACAGGTTGAGGTACGTCAAACTGGGTGGCAGACTCCTCACCACGCCCGACAGGCCGAGGTTTGCCAACTGCAGTGCTGAAATCGAGCTCGGCAGCGACTGCAGAGTGCACTTGGCGGTTGGCGGGCACCAGCCGCCTGAATAGTAGCCATCAACGTACAGAGTTTTGAGCTGCGTCATGGCGGACACGCTCTGGAGGAATGAATTCAGCTGATACGTCAAACCCGTCTGAGTGATCTGTAAATAGGTCAGTGACGTGAGAGCCAGCAGTGTGGAGGGAATCGTGCCGGTGAGGAGCGGCTGTAAAGTGATGCTGAATGATGTCAGTGACGTAAGGCTCCCCAGCGTCGACGGCAGCGTGCCGACTAGCACATTATTCGGGAAGCCGGTGCCGACATTGATAGACAAGCCCACGATCTTGGAGTTAGTGACCATCAACTTGCCATTCTGTAAAGAGACACCCGCACAGGTCACACCCGGCCATGAACAGTACGACGTGGCTGACAGCCAGCCGGTTCGCACTCCGTTGGCGCTCCAGCTGGTCCAGCCCGTTGCGTTAGCTAAATCAACCAGGGCGTTGCACTGCACAGGATCGTCTGTGCCGCCGTTGGCAGGCGTCTTGCACACGGTGCTGCGGTAGCCGTTCCACGTCATGGAGCAGTTCTGGTACATGTTGTAGAGACTGCACTCGACCAAACACGTTGGCGGTGGGCACGAGCCGGTTGTGTTGCCCATGTACAAATTGGACCACAAATATGAATTCCTGCACAGCGTTGGGCAAGCGGCTGGGTCGATGAGGCCGGTGAAGTTGGTACCGCTGATCTGTCCACCGCCCAAGTTGGCAAGCTGCGCGATAGCGGCTGAAGGGAACGGAGCTGCAGGTAAGGAATTGCCATAAAAGGCAAGATAACTCAGCGTCTTTGGCAGCGCCGACCAGGGAAAGCTCGAGAACGCATTATTGCTGATGAACTGAATACTCGTCATCTTCGGCGGAAAGGAGATGTTCAAGGGAAGGGGTGTAGGTGATGACATATACTTTATGTTTAAGGTTAGCAGACTGTTTGGCAGGCTCACCGGAATGAGCGACAGTGAATAATCTAGCTCGAGAGTAGTGACGGTCGTGAGCAGGGGAATGACAGAGCTTGCGTCAGAAAAGGTTGGAACTGAGCAAGCACCGCCACTGTAAGTTCCCAACGTAAGCGATGCGAGCGCCATACTCGAAAGAATTCCCAGACTGCCTCCCATGCATGTGTACAGAGTCAGAGAAGTAAGTGGGAGTTGCGCCAGAGACGGTGGCAAGGTGCCAACTACATTGTTTTCGTTCACGTAGAAAGATGTCAGTGCCGACCAACTCGAATAAAAGACGTCAGGAATCTGGCCGCTGATAACGTTCCCGGTGGCGAGATAAAGGCTAGTCAAAGAAGATAGTTGGACAAGAGAAGGAAAAAGTGCACTTGCGCTAACGTTGCTGGCAGCACCACTGCCGTATAAGCTCAGTTGCGTGATCTGGAAAACCTCGCCTTGACGCACGGAAGAGTATCCAAAAGCACACGACTGCACGCCATTCCATGAACAGATGGACTGGTTCCCTGCAGGCCAATAACTATTGTTGAAGTACCCCATGACATTGCCAATTGTGACCATCGCCGCGCACTGCGCTGGATCGTCCAGCGGGCCACATCGCGTGTTGTACGGAGGTGGGCTGGGTGGCGGCGGCGGACTGGGCGGTGGTGGTGACGGCGGCGGTGGACTCGGCGGCGGCAGCGATGGCGGCGGTGAGTATCCACCTGGTGGTGCCGGCGGCAAGGGCGGCGAGCTGGGCGGGGGTGGCGGACTGGGGCTTGGCGGCGGCGGCGGGCTCGGTGGCGGAGAAGACTGGCAGCTAGTGCCACAGTTGTTCGTAAGGCAGCTGGGCAACGGGCACATAATCGCGTTGTTACCAAGACTGCAGGAGCCATACACGTACACATATGCAGTGCCGCCGCCGCCGCCGGTATAGAAGGACTGGTAGACCATGCTGTTCAGCGCGCCGCACAGAGAACTGGGGATGGGGCCAGAAAGTCCCATTCCATTAAGGGAAAGAGTCGTAAGAGCCGGCGGAAGCGAAGCCGGGAGACCGCCAATAAGCTGACCATTCTGGAGTGAAAGCGAGGCGAGCGTGCTGGGCAAGCTCGCCAGAGACGCCGTAAAGGTGTTGTTGCAGGTGGAATACTGCATGCAGTAAGCTGGGGGCACGGAGTAATTGTACTGCTGGCAGTAGACGGAGCAAGTTGACGACGATAAGGCCAGCGATAGCAGTTGTGACATGCCTAGCAGCGGTGTGATGTTGCCGGTGATACCTGTATTCTGCAGGCTGAGGGTTTTGAGAGCCGTCAAAGACGACAGAGTGGTCGGAATCGACCCGTTGAGGCCGTAGCTGTTGTCCAGAACCAGTGAAGTGAGCGACGTAAGGCTTCCCAATGATGCAGGCAACGGGCCTTGCAAATACGCATTGCTTAGGCTGAGCCCCACCACACGGGTTGTTCCAGCTTTGCAGGTGACCCCAAAAAAGGTGCAGTATGACACCCCCTTCAACCAGCTGCTGCTAAGCTGAACATTCCTGTTCGTGTTGTAGTTGTATACTGTGCTGGTGGATGTGAGCAGGTTTGTAGACAGCGCAAAGTCGATGAGCGCCTGGCACTGCACCGGGTCGTCTGCGCCGCCAGTGGCGCTGGTGTTGCACAGCGCAGCGGGCGTGAGCACGGTCGGCAGCGAGACGGGGCAGGTAAATGAAGAGCACCCTCCGGTGTAGCATGAGGGGCACGAGGTTGGTCTGCCGCTGGAGAAATACACGTTGCAATTGCCGTTGCCCAAGCCGTTGAGCACCGGGCACAGCGCCGCAGGGATGGAACCGGAGAGCTGATCAAAGTACAGAGTGTTCAAATTCGTGAGAGCGGTGAGGCCGGTAGGAAGGGTGAGCCCATTCAATCCATTGTTGCCCTGTACATATAGATACGTTAGAGTGGAGGGCAGCGCTGTCCAATTCACCGACGTGTACGAGGTTGACTGCAAAGCCAATTGCGTCAATCCAGTGAGGGGAGCAAGCAACGAAGAATTGAAGGCGACACTGCTGCCTCCATTGCCCAGCCATAAATATGTCAAGCTGCTGGGCAGGGCGAAGGAGGGCACTGCCAGCTGACCTGACAAAAACAAAGTGTTCAAGTTGGTGAGTGAGGCCATAGTTGCGGCAAGTCCCGCGGGTGTGATGCCGTTACTTGTACCAAGTTGAAGGGCTGTAATCGTGCTGCTATTTACGAGCCCGCCCCAGGAGCTGAGCTGGCTCACATCATATAATCTGAAATCAGTGAGCGAACGTGGCAGCGTCGGGATGGTCCCAGACAGGGTGAACGGGAAATTCAGCCAATTCGTCATTGTAAGAGAGCTGAGCGACTGCGGCAGCGTCCCGATGATAGCTTGGCTGCCGTATTGATTGAGATTAAGATAGCTGACACCGCTGCGACACGGGGACGTGGTACACGGGTAGATGGTGGTGCAACTAACGCCGTTCCAGTTGCACATGCTGCCCGAGTTGGCGTTCCAATAGGTGCCATAACTCGGTTGAGACGTGAAGAAACCAAACGAGATACCAATGTCAACGACGGCGTGGCACTGGACAGGGTCGTCGTTGGGGCCACAGTACGAGTAGGCAGCGGGTGGAGGGGAGGGCTGAGATT
>Ga0164297_10001871_pt1 | contig 21576 bp, 20 predicted proteins | sample GEODES058metaG_FD_113539 | JGI IMG/M metagenome (GOLD analysis project Ga0164297, IMG submission 113539) | Dystrophic lake water microbial communities from Trout Bog Lake, Wisconsin, USA - GEODES058 metaG | ecosystem: Environmental > Aquatic > Freshwater > Lake | place: USA: Trout Bog Lake... | reverse complement strand
TGGCACGGCCACGGGCGTCGCTGAAGGCGGGGCGAGCAGAATGTTTGGCACGACAGGCAGGGCGCCGACGGAGCCCGCTGTTGTGTCCTGCCAGCTCGCTGCGCTCGCGGACAGTGGCGCCGGCACTGCGGTGGGGCCCGGCGGCACAGAGAAGCTCGAGCGAGCGAGGAGGCCGTGCAAGGCTCGCCGTGGTGGGTCCTGCACGACATCAGGGCCGGGCGTTAGGCATCCAGGGGTGTTGATCGCTCACAAGGACGCGCAGGGGCGCAACACACAGCGCGCTGCAGCCACACGCCCCAGGGCACTAGAACGCACCTGTGGCACGTTCGCGTTTCCACTGCTGACGCCCAGCACCGCGAGAGCCGAAGTCAGCAGCTGCCTCGGCATCCTGCACTCTCTTATTGCGTGTTTACGCGAGGGCTCAAGACACGCACGGTGTTTGGTGACAGCCCATTCTGGCACACGAAAAGGACAAGGCGAGGGCGTCAACTTGTGGCTGTGTTGGACACGTCATTTGACTGATTTCTGGCTTGCAAGCAGCGCTTTGCGCGCCGCCAGCGCCGCAAAGTTGCGCCCGATCGCCTGCTCCATGAACTGGCGGCCCGTGAGTGCAGGCAAGTCGTCCCGGGGCGCTCGAATTAGCGTGCTCGCCTTCGCCTGGTTGAAGTAGGCGATGCTGAACCTCGGTTGTTGTGCTTGAGCGCTCCCTCCCGGGGGCGCACGCACCCGGTGCCGAGTGGAGGTCACAGCATTACCGGTCCACAGCGCGAGCATGTCACCCAAGTTGCAGGTGATGCAGCCCGGCGATGGCGGCACGGGCACCCAGATATCCGCATCTGAAGCGTCGCTCTTGCCGGGAGCGGGGCAGATCTCAAGGCCTGCTTGCCCCGGGCGCTGGAACAACAAGGTGAGGACGTCGAAGTCGGTATGCGCTCCAGCCCTCCACCTGCCTGCGATGTCACCTTGTCCGCGGCCAGTGAGCGGCATATAATGAAGCAGCCGCAAGGCCGTCTGAACGTCAGGAGCTATTGGATCGTGCTCATCTAACAAGAATGTCTCCGGCATATGCAACGCCAACGCCAGCGCACGTAGCAAGACGGCCGACACCGCATGCGCCGCGGCCATGAACTGCGTCAGTGTGGCTCGCAAACCAGGTGCATCAGCTTCAGCAGGCCAAGCGCATGAGCTGGTGTAGCCGAACTGGAAGCTCTCTTTCAGGTCAGCGGTGCCTGTTGACGGCCGAACCTGCGCCTCTTTCTCCCATCCACCTGCCCAGCCAGCAAACGGCGTGCGGCCCTTTATTTCATCAGGCAGCGCAAACAGCTTCTCCGCTGCAGCAAAGGCGCTATCAATGACCTCCTGTGGCATTCCGTGATTATACACCTGCAAGAAGCCGCTCTGCGTGGCGGCAGCCGCCACTTGAGCCACCAGGGTATCACGGTCACTCGTCCACAGCGACAGATCAACAAAGCCCGCACCAGAGCCACACAGCCCTGGCGCTGGTGCAGGATGCGATGCCGAGGCAGAGGACATCGCGTTGTAGCCGCCACGGTCCATGGACTCATGCAGCTTGAAGTGGAAATACTCCAGCGTTGTCCGCCCTGATGGATGGCGCGCCGGCGTCTCCGCCGTCACGAATCTGCTCAGCGGCGCAACCGTGGCCTCTAAATTGAAGTACGTGAACACAGCAGTGGACAGGCGGGGCTGTGAAGACTGCGTCACGACACGATGTACAGCTGATCGATAGGCGTCGTTGGTCAACTGAGCAATCTGGTCGCCACTGTTGATGATCAAACATCCGGGTTTAGGAGGCACAGGCAGCCAGTTGCCATCCATCTGGACTTGCAAGCCAGGCGTCATGTCTGTAGCCAACAGCGTGAATGCGCCCCAATCTGCGTGTGCGCCTGCACCGAGACGACCTGCAGCCACATCGCTGGGATCGCCCGCATAGCGCATCTGTTTGAGAACCATGAATGGCCTCGAGGCCAGTCGGGCTCTTTCTGTGTCATCCACTCCAAGGGCATCGAACAGCAAGCCGTTCAGCTTGTCATTAAGGGCAGCTGACGCGGCTGTGTACTCAGAGCACGTCGTTGCGTGGCCAGGCACGGGCGGCGTGTACAGCGTGCTGCCTGCAAACACGTCAGCGCCAGGAGGAGCCACATAGCCGGTCATCAGCGCGTTGTTGGTGGCACAGAATGCTTCCTTGCTATCTCCGTGCACTGGCGTCCCTTGCGCGTCGAGCTGCTGGCTGCCACTGCATTGGTATCCAATATCCAAGTACGGGTCGAACGGCATAGCCGCTTTGGTTGCCGCTGGCAGCGCAAACAGCGCCGCGCTTGAGGCGAACCTGCGGGGTCAAGGTGTAAGAGTCAGTGACAAGCCGCGGCGCAGTGCTTGCTGGTCTTCGTTTCGTGGTACGCACTGCTTTGCAATCAGCTCCTCTGGTATGCCGTGGTTACAGACGTAGAAGAAGCCGTATTTGCGCAGAGCTTCGTCCACTTGCCAGGCAAGAGCAGCAGCTGGCTGTGCCAGGTCAAGCACAGGCACCTCGTCCATGGTGGCGCGTGTCTCAAACAACCTGCAGCACTGGGATGAAAAGCGCCGTTCGGCGACGGCGAGCTATCCCCACTGGCGGTCCCTCCTCCGCAAAAGCTGCTCTCGCATGACGCTTTTTGTTCGACACCCTCAGCTGGCGCCCCGCAGAGCCTATCACCTAGTATGGTCGTCTCGTAAACAAGCTCATAGCCATGGCTCTCGTTTCCGCATCAACGCAAGACGCTGTCGCGCAGACGCTGCCGCGCGGTGACTGTTCTGAGGAGCTCGTCTTATCATACGAAGAAGCGCTGGCGCTCGTCGGCACTGGCGTCTTCCAGCGCCGCACGCTCTGGCTCTGCGGACTCGGCAATGCCGCAGACGCCGTGGAACTCCTGGTGGTGTCGCTGGTACTGCCTGCTGTCGGCCCCGACGGAGCGTCGCTGAGGCTCTCCGTGCCACAGCTCGCGTCGTTATCAGCCGCTCTGTTCTGGGGAGCCATGGTAGGCACGCTCGCGTGGGGAGTCTTCTCTGACGCTGTCGGCCGACGGAAAGCACTGTCTGCAGCAATGGCCATAGCCGCAGGCTTCGGCTTACTCTCCGCAGTTGCTGGGAGCTTCGCAACGCTTGTGTTGTGCCGCACGCTTGCAGGGATCGGTGTCGGTGGCTCAATTCCAGTTGTGTATGCTTGGCTGAGCGAAGTCCTCACTCCCGCAGCCAGGGGCAAATACATGGTGCTGTTGGCCTCGAGCTGGATGGTGGGCAGCATCTGCACCGCCATCGCTGGGCTCGCTATTGTGCCCAGCCATCCTGTGACCGGATGGCGCTGGTTCCTCGCTTTTGCTGCTCTCCCATCGGCCATATGCGGGCTGTGGGCACAATTTGCAGCGCCGGAGAGCCCCAGGTGGCTGCTCTCCCGCGGCAGGGGTGAAGAGGCGATGGCGCTCCTGAGGAAGGCTGCAATTGTCAATGGCTGTGAGGGCGCCATTCCGCCGCATGCCACACTCGCACTGCCATCGGCACGAGTAGCCAGCGCTGATGCACCTCGCGGGTCGGCTCTGCTCGCATCGCAGTGGAGAACCATTTCTTCCCTGTTCTCGCGGCCCATGCGGGCCACTTCTCTAGCTCTCTGTTTTGTGTGGTTCGGGATCAGCTGTGGCTGGTATGGAACCGTTCTCTGGTTCCCCGAATAGTGCGTTTCACTGTGCGTTCCACTAGGAAGCGCCTTGTTATCTGACTCCCAATTGGCGCATCGCCCCTACAGTTTCAAGACCCGGGCTGACGCAGCAAACACGTCGCCTCCGCGCCCACCGCCCGGACCAGGAGCGCCGCCGTCACACCTGGACTCGTCGCCATTCACCGCTCAATTAGCTGTTGCTGTGTCCAATTTGCCGGGCAATCTAGTGTCCGTGTGGAGCGTCGACGCGTTGGGAAGACGCATGACGCTAGCATCGAGCCTCTTGGCGGGTGCGCTTGCAGCAATAGCCTTTGCGTTCGTGGACGTCAATGCCGGTCGCGGCGCTGCCCTGGCGGCTGCATGTGCGTTCAATGCGCTCTCAGTTGGCGCGTGGAATAGCTTGGAATGCTACACCGCGGAGCTGCTTCCAACCGCGGTCCGTGCCAGCGGCCTGGGCATGGCAAGCGCGGCCGGCAAGTTTGGCAGCATAGCTGGTCAATTGATCAATGGCGCGCTGCTCCCCGTCGCGCTATGGGCGCCCTTGCTGCCTGGAGCTGGTGTGATGGTCCTTGCTTCCTTCATTGTGATGCGCATGAAGACTGAAACCAAAGGCCGGGTGATGCAGGATGCCGTGATGGAGCACACTGTGCACGGCGGCGTCGAGGCTCGTGATGAGTTGGATGAAGTCGGCGTCGTGCGCAAGGCCTCAGATGTGGAGCTGACGCATTTGCTGGGCAAACACAGCAACGGTGACAGAGAACTGTAGAATCGTGTACACATATCATAGACTTCGCTTCTGCAAGTCATCGAGCGTCTCATAGGGCGGCGGCTCTGCGTGCACTTTCTTGCCAGCTCGTATGACGTTGCGGTCATGCTGACTGCGGGAGAGCATCTCGTTCAGGCTGCGGGCACGGAGAATGATGCAATCTGCTGGCCGCCCCAGCGCTAGGCGGCCGTGGGGTAACCTCATGGCATCTGCTGGCGCTGTTGTAGCTGCAGAGAGCCAACCCAGGACAGGATGATCCAGGTGGGCTATCTTCACAGCTTGAGACATGGCATCCAACATGTCGAGGTCCCCGTACGCGTAGAAAGCGTCACGCGTGTTGTCACTTGCAATCGCGACGCGCACACCAGCCGCACGCAGCTCGTGCAGGAGAGTGACACCGCGCCATCGCGGCGTTCGACCATGCACGCGGTCCTGAAGATACATGTTCACCGGCGGCAAGGAGACGACAGTAGCGCCTGCGGCTGCGATGGCTGCGATAGCTTTCACCCGCTTGTCGTCCTGCAGCAGTGCGAGCGCGCATAGATGGCCCAGTGTCAGGCGGCTCCCTGTCACGCCGTGGCGCATGGCAGCAGCACAGACTAATTCAGCGCCATCGGCGCAGTCATCGCCATTCTCATCGACGTGCAGATCAACATCTAGATCGTGCTTTGCGGCTGCCGCAAAGAATGCATCGAGAACAGCGGCGAAATCGTCCGGCCGGCATCCTCCGTGCGCTCCTCCCTGGCGCTCCAGAGACTCCCTCGCCAATGAGCTCGCACGCTCACTGGGTGGTGCCGTCAACTGGCTGATGCTGCCACCTAGGATGCCGCCGTGACTTGCAACAAGCGCTGCCAGAACATCGCCTTCTCCACCAGCCCTGAACTCAGTCAGCGGGATGACCATGCCCACCAGCTGCAGCTCTACACGTCCTGCCCATCGCGCACGCGCGTCCACCATGATAGGCCACACCCACGACGCGTGCTTGCTGGTTGTGACCACATGTGTCCTCAGTGCTGACGTTCCATACGCATATGCGCACTGCAGCGAGAATTCCACTCTCCGCGCCAAGTCGTCTGGCGTGTACAGCTCCGCGTCTAAAGCGGCAGCGGCAAAGGCTCCGTCCCTGGTACCGTCTGGATTGGGCGACCGTGGCCATGTGTGACCCTTGTCAATGTGTGTGTGGAGGTCAACCAGCGTCGGCAAAAGCAAACGACGCTGCAAGTCAATCACCGCTTCGCCACTTGAAGTCGCTGCCGCGCCTGCAGGCTGTATCGACGCTACTCGCCCATCTACACCCACTGAAACGTCAGCGAGCACGCAGCCCTCGTGGTCATGCTGTTGCCCTACCAGACCTTCAAGTGCATCTAGGACGCACAGCGGCACCGTTGCGCGATGTAGAACGTATGGCGGCGAGGGCAACTCCATCAGTCGAAGGGTCCACGCATAATGCGGGCGCCCCGCCTCCAGCGACGCTCGCGACTCTTCGCCAAGATGAGTGATGCGCTGTGGGCAGCTATCCCGACTGTGGATTTCAGCGCCTTTCCGCCGGGCTGCGCCAGTGATCCAGAGGCGACGCCCGAGCAGCTGGAAACAGCACTCCAGATAGATGCCGTGTGTCGAGTCCACGGCTTTTTGACACTGTCAAATGTCGGCATTGAGCCGCAGCAGCTAGAATCTGCGTTCAGAGCCGCGAAGGAGCTGTTCTCCTTGCCGTGTGAGGAGAAGGCCAAGTTGACTCGCCACGAGAAAGCAACTGGCACAAACCGGGGCTACTTCCCGCCTGACACAGAAGCGTTGAACCCAGCCCGGGCGAACGACATAAAGGAGGCGTTCAACGTGCGGGCCACAGACATGGAGCGGTACTGGGCTGGCACTCCAGTTGGCTTCAGACAGAAAGCAGAGGAGACGTACGCAGCGGTGGCGGAGCTCGCCATGCGAGTGCTCCACGCCTGCGCCCTAGCGTTGAATCTCCCACCTGATTTCTTCACGTCTCGACACGAGAAGAAGGACCTTTGCACGCTGCGCCTCCTGCACTACCCACCCACGCCTGCCGCTCCGGGTGACGCAGACGCTCCGCGAGGCCGCGTCCGGGCTGGCGAGCACACCGACTTCGGGGCAATCACTCTAGTATTTGTGGATGCTGGCGGCGGCGCCGATGCGGCCTCTGGACTCCAGGTTCGACGCCCTGGCGATGCGGGATGGCTGGACGTAATTCCGCCACCGGGGACTGTCGTCGTCAATACGGGTGGCCTGCTAGCGCGCTGGACAAATGACGCGTGGGTGGCCACGGCCCATCGTGTGGTTGTGACACCTGCATCGGCGGCTACAGCTCGATACTCCATGGCGTACTTCACGGACCCTGATTCTGAAGTGATGGTCGAATGCTTGCCTGCGTACTGTGGGCCCAGCAATCCTGCCAAGTACGCGCCGATTAGCAGCTTGGACTACCTCTTGGCGAAGCTTTCGGAGGCGCAGCGAGCAAACGGTTGAGCTTTGACGGCCCAAGTTGACATAAACGCTGTGCCAGATGAAACATGTCGTTGATGCGAGCAACCCCGTCTGAGAGGACGCAGGGAAGGCTGGGTAGCATACGAAAGCACGTGTGCCGTTGCGTCTGTCTCTGTCCCTCCCGTGGGCAAGATGGAGGCGCCACCCGCAGCTGCGATGGACGCTGCTGAAGTGGACAGCACACTGAAGCCAGCTGTCCCTGAGAGCACCAGCTCCAACGAGCCCGCCCGCTTCTCACCGGTGCGCCCCACATCAGTTGAGCACTGCTTTGGAGCTGCTCAGCCTTGCACATTGTGTGTATCCAACGCGCTGTCGGCAAAGCCGGGGCGTTGGAGCAGCGCTTTTCGCCATGGAGTAGTAAGGGGGCCACGACCTGACTCTCGATCACCTGCAACGTCTCTGCCCACAGGCTTGGTGGAAGGCGGCTATCGTGGGAGGTGCGTTTCTGTAGTGACTGTGTCTACTGGGAAGTTCCAGCGCCCCGGGGGGCGCACGGTACCGTTGGGAGGGGGTTCGGGCAGGATTTACCGCACAGCTGGCCTTGACCCTTGCACACCCACTTGGCCCTTGGGGGACAAGCACGGGCGGTGGGCGCGTGCGCTTTCTTTCCTCAGTGGTGGCTAGGGGAAACGGCAAGCAGCGCAGTTGCCGCCGCGAGGGGCGTTCCAGCGCTACTGGCGAGCGCAAAGTGCAAGGGTGCACGTCTGCTCTTGGGGGTTGCTCGCTTTTTTCCTCCCGCGCGTGCCCCGCCTGACTCGTCTCGCGCCTGCAGACTATGACTACCGCTACCTGTGCACGCCCCGCTGGCCGTACCCAGCGTGCTGCGGCGCCAAGGTGCGGACACGAGGCCTGCTGTGGGGACGTACCGCGGTGCCAGAGCTGCCCACTGTGGTGGCACTCTATCAGCCTGTGTCAGATCTGCCACTGAGAGTCTTTTTTCACCGCCGTCTCGTGTGTGCAGGAGAACGTTCGCGACCCGCCCAAGTTCTTCCCTCTGGACGAGAAGATGGCGTTCATTCCGGCCGCCATCCTCGGCTTCCAGCACATGATTGCTATGCTCATCGGCCTCATCACGCCAGCCTCCATCTTGGGCCTCAACAGCAACGACAACAACACCCGCCTCTACCTCATCAACGCCTCCATCATCGTGGCAGGCCTCATGACGCTCGTCCAGTCCATGGGCGTCAAGCACCCCCGCATCCCCTTCCAGTGGGGCGCAGGAACCCTTTCCGTCATGGGCGTCTCCTTCACCACCGTCCCCATCGCCCAGTCCGCTGTGCCGCTGCTCATGCAGCAGTACCCACCAGTGGTGGCGGGCCAGTGCATTGCAAACAACTACGGCTACTTCACCGCCGCCTCACAGGGACCCAAGGGTTTCCAGACCGCCTCCCTGGCTGGAGGCTCCCCCTGCGCCGGCCACGCCCCTCTGGCCCCCGGTCAGTCGTTCAAGCCGTTTGGCCCCAATGGCCCGTCGTGCCTGCCCAACTGCGTGAGCGAGGCATTCGACTACGCGTGGGGCAAGATGCTTGGCACACTCTGCTTCTGCGCCCTTGTACCGGCCGGCATCTCTCTGCTTTCCTACAAGCGCATCAAGACGCTTTTCCCTCCCATCGTCGTCGGACCCGTCATCATGCTGATCGGTATCTCACTCATCGGCGTCGGCTTCGGCGATTGGGGAGGTGGTACGTTCTGTGCGCAGCGCGTCATCTACAACGGCTTCTCCAACAACCTCATGTCCGCTGTCGTCACCAACGACGGCGATTACGGCTTCACCTCCACCGATGGCGTCTCCACCGGCCAGAACACGCACCCCAACGGCGGCAACTTCGGTGCTGGCAACGGCGTGCACACCGTCACGCTGCCAGTCAATCTCACGCAATGGGGCAGCGCCGTCACTGGCCTGACCTACAGTGCCGGCAATAATGCGTCTACCGCCACCATCACGATGACGATGCCCAACTTCGCCGCCGATAGCCCCCAGGTGCGGGGCACAACGACGTTGCAGGTCGGCAGCCAACGGTACATGAACTACGACAAGGCAGGCACAGGCCTCCAATTCACCAACTTTGCATGCTCCGAGTCCGCCAACGTGCACATGGTGTACGGCGCCACCGAGTACGTCGGCCTTGGAACGCTCACTTTCATCACCATCATGTTTGTCGAGACCTTCGGCTCGCCCTTCATGCGCAACTGCTCTTGCGTCATCGGCCTGCTCTTCTCCTACGCCGCCGCTGTCTGGTCTCGCCACCGCGGGCAGCAGTACGTGACGCACGCCACGATGGACGCGGCTCCCAAAATCACCATGCTCTGGACCATTCACAGCAGCACGGGTCCGAACGGGTTCTTCCCGATTTCGTTCTACCCTCCGCTCATCATTCCCTTCCTCATTGTGTTTACCATCACCACTTGCGAGACGTGGGCCGACACGCAGGCGTCCATGGAGGCCAGCCGCCTCGACACGACAGGCAAGCCGCTGCAGATCATGCGCCAGAAGGGTGCCCTGCTGAACGACACGCTGTCGGGTATCCTGGCGGGCCTCGCGGGCGTGCTGCCGCTAACTACTTTCGCCCAGAACAACGGTATCATCAGTTTGACCAACGTGGCTTCCCGCCGCGTTGGCGTCGCCTGCGGCATCTGGCTGCTCATTCTCGGCATCCTGTCTAAGATTGGCGCCTGGATCCAGTCCATCCCAGGCCCCTGCCTGGGTGGAATGACCACATTCCTATTCGCCAACGTTCTCGCCTCCGGCATGCACATCCTTCTGCAGGACCCGGGAGCACTGAAGCGCCGCAACCGCTTCATCCTGGCCGCAACCATGGGCGTTGGCGTCGGCGTCACCGCATGGCCAGCCTGGGCGCGTGAAGCGCTTTGGCCCATTGACACTCACATGGTTGATGGCACCTCCCTGGGCAAGGCGAAGCGCGGCGTCCGCGACGCCATCATCCTCATCCTCTCCACTGGCTTCGTGTTTGGCTTCTTCGGTAAGTTTCGGACGGCCACTGACTGTTGTTGACGACACTGTAGTGCTTGGGAGGCTGCCTTGTCCCTCTGCCCCTCCCATTCGCGTTGCTCACGCGCATTCGCTTCTGCAGTGGCATTCATCCTCAATCTGGTGCTCCCTCTGGACAAGGAGGAGCTCGACCAGACGGTTCACCTGGGCGGCCACGTAGAGAGCACTGAGGAGCTGACGAAGGAGGAGGAAACCGAAATGGTCGCGTTCGCTTGAAAGCTCACTCGTTGCATGAAGGCGCCAGTAATGTTTGGAATAGAACACGCAACATGCGTCAAACATTGGGCAAGGGTAACATCTTGTGTGACACCCTGTGTTACGCATCTTCTCTCCCCTCGCCCGTCGCCTGTCATGGGAACGCAAGCGCATGCTCGGCGCCGGCGCAGGGGGCTGCACAACATCACAGCAGGCGTGCGGTGAAGGAGGCTGACAAACAGTGAGTTACAATGCGAAGGCCACGCCTGCTGCCTGCGCTACTGCTGCTGCTTCTCGCAGCGCACCACACGAGAGTAGCCCACGCTCTTGGCACGTGGGGCTTGACTGAAGTCTACGAGGTGTGCACCGCACAGCAACACAACCTCTTTTGTCGCCCACCGAGCGCGTCTGAAACACGCGTCTGTGTGTCTTCGCGGCGCTGTTCCCTCTTGCTTGCACCCCACAGGACGCTTTGTTGCTGTATTATCAGAAGTTCACAGGCAACTTGACGGGCCCACCGCCGGGGCCGGGGCAGACGCCAAGCTTCATACCCGGCACAGTACTCCTCTTCGAACAGCCTGGGCCGACAGCGGACACAACGTGGCCACACGTACGTGCATGCAACTCTCGCGTTCTTCACTCGTGCGCTGCAAATTGTGTGTCGGCTGCGTTGAAATAACTGACTCTACTGCGAATGCACGCACAGGTCCTTGCCGGCATAAGCAGCCAGGGCTTTGTTGCAGACACGGAGACGGTGAACACAGGCGTCGGCTTCGCGACCAGCTTCCCTACAAGCCCGTCCATAACGCAGGTGTCAGACAGCCTTCGCTCTTGTGGACCTTCCACGGACTCGTCCAGCGCCCGCGACCCGGGATGCACGCCGGACCTGCGCCCGGGGAACCCGTACGGAGCAGCCGGCTCGCCGGGCTTCGGGCCAGCGCAGTGGGCGTTCACAGGCTCGTCTCTGGGCCCCCCAGCTGTTCTCACTGGAGAAGACTACCTGGGCGAGTGCTCATATAGCATCAGTGTGGCAACGGACATCGCGAAGGGCTTAGAATGCCGTCTGGCGCCTGCGAAAGGAGGCTATCCGTGGCCGCCACAGTACTCTGATGGAGTGGCCATCGCGCGATTCGCTACCGGCGGGTGGACTCTGCCAGCCGGCACTGCCGCCGCGCAGTTGCCGGAAGTGTTCCGAGTAGAGTGCGTCTACGGAAGGAGACTTGCATGCTGTGTGCGCCATCCATGCGACTGACCCGATTCATGCCTGACAGGTATTCCACTGTTCCCTTGCGCTGGGGCTTCGAGCAAGGCACTCTCGCACCGTTCTGGATGCTGATGACACCCGGCAATATGCCAACACTAGCGGTGACGCGCAACTGCTTTCTTGGGCCGCACAGCGGACTATACCAACTGTGTAGTGCGTACCCCTGGCCTCGTCGCAACACCACACATGGCTTGCTGCACGTGCAAAGCGCGCCATTTGTGCTGGGCGCAGGGGAATTGAGCTGGCAGATGAATGGCGGGGACATCACGACCAAAGATTTGCCAGCGGGAACACTGGACATGGCCATCAACGGCCTTGGCGCACTCGGCGTCGCTCTGTCCCGCGCATCTGACGGTTACCGAGTGCTGACCACTCGCGCGCATTCCGGCAAGTACTGGACGACGGAGCGGTGGACGGCGGCGCAGTTGGCTCCATACGTTGGTGAGAAAATGACGCTGGATGTGTACGATTACCGCTCCGGCCCTTGGGCCTGGCTGGCGGTGGACACATTCGTCATCCCAGCCGCATGGGTTCAGATTTACAGCATCAGCCCCAGCGGCGGGTCGTCGGACGGCGAGACGACCATCACAATTGTGGGCAGCAATTTCGGGAGCACCACTGACGGGCTCACCGTCTTTGTGCACAACGCCGTGTGCTCCAGCCTGCGCATGGTCGCCCGCAACACGCTCACCTGCGTGGTGGGCCCAGACCCGACATGCGCGCCGGAAACAGTGGCGTATCAGACCCAGAAGTGCTGGGGTCTCACCGTCTCGGTCGTCCTGGGCTACCGCAACCAATCCATCAGCACTGGTCCATTCGGTGGCTACCAAGCCGGTCATTGTGGCAGCGAAAGCGCCGCGTATCCGTTCAGCTTGTGCGTGGGCATCGACACGGTGCAACTCCCCACAGTGAATGGCATCGCTCAGCCTGTTTTGCGCGGCTTCTCTTTCCGCGCGCCGCCAAAGTTCAACCCAGCTAACCTGCCATGTACGGATCCCACTGCACGCACCGCCGCCTCTCTTCTGGTGAATGGCACCGTCACGTGTCGGGTGTACGCCACCCAGGACGTGCCCTTCACCTACAGCCCCAACGCGACGCAGCAGGACAAATACGAAGTCACGTTCTCGGCGGGCCCGCTACCACCGTTCCTCTCCTTCGACGCTGGCGACCCAGCCACCGGCGTGGCGCCCGCGCTGGCGGGCACACCTCTCGTCGCGGACGCAACATGCCCGTTTGGCCAGAGTTGCCCTCTGGGCGTGCCGTACACTATCGTCATCTACGCCACCGACTCCCTGGTCACAGTCAACATCACGTTCACACTCCTCGTCGTGTCCCCCGCCCAAAGCGGCTTGGCAACTTCGACAGCGCAGGAATTCAGCATCCCGGCTGCTCCGAGCCCTGCATTCACCTTCGCCTCTGCTGCCGAATGGACAGCGCTCATCACGCAGACTCTCTCTGCCGGCTCGTTCGCACGCTCCGCAAATGCACTGGCCGCGCGCGCAGTGCCTGGAGGGCCAGACGCGCCTAGTGGAGGGCAAATGGCATCAGACACCTTCCTTTCGCGGCCAGCTGTTGATGATGATCTCGCCTTCGATGCGCCGCTAGATGGACGAGATCCTGTTGAAAGTGCGTTCCTTGCAGCGCTGTCCGCGTCGCTGGCGGCGCCGCGAGTGAATGCCAGTGCAGCGGCGTTGTTGCTTGGTGCCTCTGCACTTGGCAACGGCCCGGGAGTGGCAGCCGCGACTGGGACGTTGTCATCCGCGCTCCGCCTTGCGTTGCGTCTTCAAAGTGCGACTGATGCAGCGCAGCGTGACGCCGCGTATCACGCGAGCATCGCCACCGCGGGCGACTGGTTTTCTGCGCTGGGCGATGCCATCAATGCGCTCATCCTCCCTGTTCTTTCCCCGTCTAGCTCGGTACCGCCGCTGTCGATGTATGTTCCCACAGCGCTGGGCCCGGATGTGCAGCCGGTGCAGGTCATGTCCTATGCCCTCAATGGCCTCACGGTGCCAGTCACCAAGCTGTTTGCAGTTCCACCCACGCCCGGCGCCTTGCCGGTAGCCACACCGCCGGGGAGTGCTGTCGCGTCAGTGGTCATACCCACGCTTTGCGCGCCGTCACCGGCGTCAGGCAACGCAACGACGCCGTTCAACATTAGTTTTGGCACTCCTTCGAGCTCACCGCCATCGCTGCTAGCGCCATGTGACCAGCTTCCAGCTCTGGGTGTTGCCGCAGCGCACACGCTGTGGATAAGCTACCCTGAAGGCGTGTCGCTACGTCCCATCGACATGGCTCTCGACCCTGCAAACGATGTGCCGCACGCAGACTTGTTGTCGACAGCGCTGGCTACCACTGATGTGGCCACATGTGTGTGGGCACTCGCCGACCGGATTGCCGCACATGCTGCCCGACGGCGCGACATTGCGGCTCTTGCGTCGGCTTTCAATGTGAGTTGGAGTCCAGTGAGCAGCACGCTGAGTGTGACCTTCGCCACGCCGCTCCCTGCGCCAGCGCCGCCGTTGGTGGCCACACTAGACATAGATAATGCGTTTCCGATACCTCCCACGGGAAGCACGGGCGGTGGTGTTGTGGATTGGAAAAGTCAAGCTGTGTGGCAGCCCATGCCACCCGTGCGCTTGCTCCGCTTAGATGGCCTCCCCTGGCATGGTGACCTCGCGCTGAGCGCTATTGGTGCCATGCTGGATGTGCTGCCGGCAGATACGCCGCTGTCCGCACGGCTTGCGACGCTCCAGGCCGCTGCGCAGACATTCGCCAAGCGATGCCCTTCTGACTGCAGCGGCCGTGGCATCTGCGTTTGGAACACAACGTACCCGCCGTCGTGCAACTGCGTCGCTGGCGCGACGGGCAGCACATGTGCAGCGACGCGATGCGCGATGGATTGCAATGGCAGGGGGGTCTGTGACTCTGCGCCCGTTTGTACAACGGACACGGAGACGGGGCAAACTACGTGTCTTGGTGGCACTGGTTTGTGCGCGTGCTACGCACCATGGGGCGGCTCATTGTGCGACTCTCGGGACTGTCCGAGCGCGTATTTGATCATCGACAAGCAGTACCCTGCCAATCTGAGTGCCTCCGCCATCAAAGCGCTGTACACGGCTCAAGGCTGGTCCATCGACAATGTGTGGCAGAGCAACTACGATGGTGTGCCATGGGCTGCAGGCGCGGTGGCGGGGGACCAGTACACCCAGGCGAATCCGAACGGGAGTACTTCGGTGGCTGTCGTTCGTTTCTTCCGCTCCGAGCAGGCTGCAGCTGCACGTGCTCAGCTGGAGGCGGCGCGGCCGAGTATCCCCAGTCGCGGTGTGGCATTACTGGCGGCGTCGTTCCTGACGCAGTACCGAGGGCTGGCTGAGCGTCAACGCTATTTGTTGAACTACTTCGGCGTCCCTAACGCGCCGTGCTCCGCTTCCGGTATATGTAACGGCACTGTCGGCGCATGCACGTGCTCAAATAATGCCGCAGGGGCGGCATGCGAGCTGCGCACCTGTCCATCCGGCTGCGGCGGTCATGGCACCTGCAACACGGCCACGGGCACGTGCACCTGCGACGCGCTCTACGTCACTGACTCGAAGCTCGGCTGTGCAGTGGCGTCTCTCGGCATGGCATCTACCACATGCGAAGATGCCGCGCGGGATGGACGCACGGCGGGCAATGGCACCCGGCTATCACCTCTGCCCCTGTCCTGTCTCCTGGGCGTGCCTTTAGGCACGGTCACTGCAGCTGGTTGGTGCCCACCTGCCCTGTCGAGCTACTTGTCGACCACTGCGGCGTTGTGCTACACTTCTGGTATTTCCGCTGGGAGCAGCCTGTGTGCTGATTGCAGCGGTTACGCCCCCGCCAATGTTTCCATGCTCCACATCGCAGCTGACGCGAGTTTGTACGCACCCAACACCGCCGTCAGCGGCATCGGTGCGCTGCCTAATAGCAGCATCACATTTCAGCTGAGCACTCTGAGGCAGCTTGGCTTACCATTCAGTGCTTTCATCGCGCGCCCCGGCATCGTCAGACGCTGGGCTGCCTGCGACTGCGCTGCCGCAAACTCGTACTGCGGCGCCAGCTTCGCGGTGCTAGTGGATGGACAGCCTGCTTGGAAAGCAACCCTCGCTGACGGAACGTCCCTGCGGGTGGATGTCAGCAACGCGAAGACCCTCACCCTCGTGACGACTTCAAGCCCGCCGCCCACAGATTGGCGGTTCAGCGGCACGAACTACAGCGCCGGCAACGGCCTAGCACCAGGAGTAGCGTCGGCGCCGCAGCGCGCCGTCTTCTGCGATGGTGCCGCCTGGGCTCAAGCAAGCTTGATCTGAGCAGAATAATGGACGCAAATGAATGAATTACGAATAAAAGTGCTCGACGCGACACACTTTGGCTCTTCGCCATGTCCCTCTCCCGTCTGAGAAACTGCGCTCGCCTACCGCAACAAGTGCTGCCCACCGTTTTATACGCCGCCACGATCACGGCGTCCTCATGCTCGCTCGTCTCCCCGCCTGCGTGTCGGCCGTCACAGACGAGGACGAGCAGGGGCAGTAAGCTGTCGACTGCTTGGGGCACGCGAGGTTTCGCAGCAGACGCTGGGGCGAGCGCTGCGCCGGCGCAGCAGCCCCCGGAAGAGGAGCCGTGGACGAAGGATGGCACTTTCGTGGTGCGTCAGCGTTCTTACTCTGTGCTTTGGCGGCCGAGGTTGGTGAAGATCACAGGAGAGACGCAGCTCACACCCGCTGTGTGCGCGCCACATAGGAACACGGGGCTGGGGCGTCTAGCACTCACGAGGACGGCACACCACGTGTGGTGTTCCGTCCGCACGCGCCGTACAGGCCAAGGGAGAAGACACCAGCACTGCAGGGAACACAGGTCGGTTGCTGCCCTGCTCGAAGCGCCGCAGTGTCCGCTCTTCTCCTGACCACGACCTTTATGTGCTTGTGTGTGTGCAGATCACGTATGAAGTGCCTGTCTGGCGCTTAGACGGGACGCCAACAGAGCGCGCTGTTGAGTTGGACGGCACTGTCTTTGACGTGCCTATCCGGCCAGACATTGTGCACCGTGTCGTGCGCTGGCAACTGGCCAAGCGCCGTGCAGGCACCGCGAAAGCGAAGGACCGTTCCGAGGTGAGCGGCACAGGCAAGAAGCCGTATGCACAGAAAGGCACTGGCCGTGCGCGCCAGGGCTCTCTCCGCTCGCCCCAGTTTCGTCACGGCGGTGTTGCACATCCACCTCGGCCGCGTGACTGGGAGCATGGGTTGCAGCGCAAAGTGCGTCGTTTGGGTCTGAAATGCGCGTTGTCAGCGAAGCTTGCCGAGGGCAACCTCGTGGTTGTGGACTCCGCATCGCCGAGCGCACCAAAGACAGCTGCTTTGTTGTCTGCTCTTGACTCGCTGGCTGCTCATCGGGGTGATCCGCCGAGTGAGGGGGCACCAAGCACGCTGATAGTAGATGCTACCGGAATCGATGCCACGCCTGAGGGCGTGCATCTCCGCCGAGCAGCTGGTAACTTGCAGCGCGTCCACATCCTGCCGGTGCAAGGCGTCAACGTGTACGACATCCTGCGCAGAAGGACACTCATCATGACGGAGACTGCAATCAAGCAGCTCACTGAACGCTTGCTCGCGCCCATCAAGCGGTGAACGATGTTATACACAGACCGACTGAGACAGACTCAATACCCCCGATGTGTGCAACATAACACTCACGCGGTGCGCAACACGATGTGAACGCCTGAGTCTGTGTCGACAATACCGCTGAGTTCTCCGACACGCAGGCTGAACGCCGCGTCTTCGAACGGCTTCTGCATGGCGCCCCGTCCGAAGACTCCAAGGTCTCCTCCTTTTGAGGCGGAGCTGCAGTCGCTCAGCTGGCCAGCGAGGACAGAGAAGTCTTCGCCGGCGACGATGCGTTGCCTCAACTCTTGAAGCTGAGCGATTGCAGTTGCTTTGTCTGTGGCGCGGATGCGGTGACCATCAGGGTCGCGCCAAGAGGCCGGGCGTCGTGAGCCAGCGTGCTTGATGAGGAGGTGTGAGGCGCGCACAGTGTCCGACATGCTGGCTCGACGGAGCAGCTAGTCAGGTGACGAGCGACAGACCGCGCGGAGGCGTGACGAGCGTCGCGGTGGTGGTCGCCTGGAAAAGCTACCCCCGGCCGGAACGAGGGAGAACTCGCGCCCTCTCGCAACGCCTATGACAGACTCGTCGGCCCAGAGGCCGGTAACTGCTTCAGCAGACACCGCCGAGCGTCTGCGTATTGCTGCCGCGTTTCTGGAGCATAGCAAGAGGAACAGCCGCTTTGACGAGTGCGTGCTGCGGGATCTCAGAGAGCCGAGCTTCGAAGCTGGCCGAGTCACGTGTGTCGTTCCGGTCACCGAGAGGCTTGAGAACCGGTATGGCACGATCCACGGCGGCTGCATTGCTACTCTCGTCGATATTGTGAGCACCGCAGCTCTCATAACCTTGAGCGACAGCAGTGGGGTGACGCTTGACCTGAACGTGACCTACATGACGGCGGCGAAGCATGGCGACAGCGTCGTCGTTGATGCCACGGTCCTCAAGTTGGGAAAGAGCACCGCGGCATTGGAGGTGGAGCTACGCAGCGTCGCTACAGGCTCGTTGGTTGCAAAGGGAAGGCACACGAAGTTCCTACTGGGGATGGGCGGTGGTAGCGTGACAGCATTCCTGGACAAGCAACGAGCGAAACTCTGAGAGAATCTGCTTTTCAGTGGAGCATCCCATCATCGCGTCCGCTGCACTCCTTATTTGCAAAGTCTCGTTGCCGCTCAGTCGACGTCCCAACGCGGTGTCGGTGGCTTCACCGCCGCGGTTCTGGGGCTGACTTCATGCGAAAGGGCACAGCACACCGCTGCGGAATGCTTCTTCTTGGCCCGACGACTTCACTTGTCGTTAGCCTTGCGAGCCGGCTTGAACGACTCGCTGCTGTCGGTTGACGACTTGGAAGGCGGCTGCGTCTGAAGAAGAGGAAGGAAAGTTTAGTGCGGAAAGGCTTCGGCACACGAGTCTCATCAAGGAACGCACCTTGGGGCGCTCAGCCTTGATGATGCCGTTCCAAACGCCGGTACCCTCCACTGAGCACAAGGAACGAGGTGTGTTTGTTAGCAGGCGCGTGTCAAAGGGCCCAAGGACGGTCTTTGGTGGCAAACCAGAGACTTTCCGAGAGCTCTGTGGCGCCCAAGCGCGCTCTTTGGGGGCACGCACGCTTGTCCGTGGAGCCCATAGCGTAGCGTACGCCTGGTGGTGGAGACACAACGTGTGAGGTTGCGCGCGCACAAGCCGCAGGCGCCACCAAAGTGGCACACCGACACCAGCGACCTCCACACAATATGGCACAAGTGCGCACCGTCGTACGCCGTCTTGATGGTTCAGTAGATGGGCATGATGAAGAAAGGCGGAAGTTAGCTTCTGCGGAGGCTTGCGAAGTTGTTTCATGCGTTATTTGCTACCCTCAGAGAGACGGCGGAGGCTGCGCGTGATTGCTTTGCAAGTCCCAAAGCTGTGTATTAGGACGACTTATGCGTTCGGATGTCGCCATAGAGCTTCCAGTACAGCTGCAGCATGCGATCTCCACTTGCCCCGAAGTACCAGCTCAGCGCAATGGCAACATGGGTGGCAGTTGCCCGTGCGTTACCCCAAACATCGAACCGTCGGCCACTGGTTGCGACGCAGCGGTCAATCAGAACGATACGGCCCCGAGGAGCTGTGCGCGGTAATCTTGGCCTGACCTTCCTGCCAGGCATGGACACCAATTCATCGTCATCTCCCAGCACCGTGCGACGGGCGATTCCGAACGGTCCCAGCGCGTGGAGTTTCAGGCACATGTCCGCATCCTCCATGATTGGCACCGTCTCATCAAATCCAGCTACTCGATGGAAGGCATCGCTGCGCGCGAAAACGCATTGGTCGCCGAAAAGAATGCGCAACCCGTGGACGAAGGAGAGCGGGCGGAATAGCAGTGGCAAGTAAAACGTTTTGATGGCTGCGGACGCAGAGGCAATTGCCTGTTAGCTTCCATCAACGTCGGCACGTGGCAAACACGCACTGTTATGGAAGGATTGCGCCCACCACGTCCTGTTCGGCGACTCCAGCAACGCAACAAAGCCGCCTCCCATTGTGCGGCGGCCCCTCAATGCATGGCGAACGAGGGACACCGCATCCGGCGGAAGCCGTGTGTCGGCATGCACAAACAGGTACGCTGCCGGTGGCGGCGGCGTGTGTCTGTCGCTGATGCTCGGCGGCGGCCGCTTTGGATGGTGCCCTGCAGCAGCCAACATATGAGCGGCTGTTTCCGCGCCGGCATTCATCTGGACAGCCTGAAAAAGCAAGCCATGAACATTTGAGTCAAACTAAGGGCTCATTTCGACGTCCGCCGTGACTCAGGCACCGCCCGCTGGACAACACACGAGACAGTATGTGAACGCACCCGGCCTTTCTTGCCATCGCCAGTCACCACTGTCGCTCCAAACTGGCGTGCTATCTCCGCTGTTGAGTCAGTCGATGGTCCGACGGAGACGACTACGGCCGCAGGCTTCGGCTCCAAAGCCGCGACACAGCGCAACGTCGTAGCAAGCACAGCTTCTTCGTTGAGGGCAGGTATGACCACGCACACCGGCATGTCGCTCGTTTCATGCGGTGGTTGCATCAGGTGCTGTAGATTATATGACGGCGCGCTAGCAGTGACGCCCCAGGTGGCAAGTGCTGCCAAGACGGTACTGAGCTGCAGTTGTCTGCCACTACCGCGTCCGGCGTCACCAGGTGAGGAGTCGCCTCCGCCACCGCTGTAGCGGCGCACGTTTCTGCCGCCACCATTCCCGCCGCCACTGCTTGTCAGGGAAGTATACCCGCAGTTCTGTTGTGGCCTGCGTGTCACTGGGTTCCTTGAGCGCGGCCAACGGGCGCCTGGGCATCCCCAGGCAAGTGTATGGACACGCATCACACACGCGATGGCGGAGGATTCGCTTCAAGCAATCACAAATCTTGCGTGGCATCGACAAGACGCCGCTTCGCAAGAGCGGTTCAATAATCATGGTTGCACGTGCACTTCATCAACGACTATGCAAGCGCACTGCTATTCTGAGACGGCGTTAAGGACGGAGCTTCAATGCTGCTCTTCCTACTGCAGTTTTTCTTCTTGGTGAGCAGCTTGGCTGGCGCAGCAGCAGACGTAGAGTCGCGCACGTTGCAGGTTGCATACAGCAGCTCGCCGAAGACGCTGCGTGTCGCCGCACTGTGCGTCACACCAAGCAACGCTGCAGGCACTCCCACTGGTGACCAAGCCACGCCAGTGCTGCTTTTACACGGCGCGTCATTCAACGCGCACACATGGATGGAGCTCGGCACGCTGTCAGCGCTGTCAGGATTGGTTCTCGAGACACGCACTCAGGAGCCGGGCATGCCTAGAAACGTCTGTGCTGTCGACATTCCAAGCACGCTGACTTCCAGTGGCGATTTTATTGTGGGCATTCTAGATGCTCTCGCCTGGAAGACGGCGTTTCTGGTCGCACCCAGCGCGTCTGGGCGGCTCCTGTGGCCCTTTTTGTTGTCGGAGGCATCATACAGGCGAGTGGCTGGCGTCGTATCTGTCGCAGCAGTCGGGTTCGATGCATACGCGGAGCGTCTGGGCATGAGCAGTGCTGCAGGGAGCACGCCCGTGTTACTAGTCTGGGGCGAAAGGTGCGTGTTCATGCGTATGGATGTCACTTTTCATGCGAGTCTCACACATGACGTTTTGATGCAGGGACAATCCTGAGGGTGCGAATGCCAAGGCACAGCAGAGGACTTTCGCGCGCAGCCGCAAGGTTGTGTTGGAAGGGGCAGGGCACGCCTGCTACCTTGACGCTCCCGATGTGTTCCACTCCGAGCTTGCCGCTTGGATGGTGGACATCGAGCACCAGGCACCAGCCAGCGGCATCATATGATGAATCGAAACGCACGCCAGCGTGTCCTGAGAGAACCCCCCCTCCCCAGGGCCCCCCTCTCTGGCTCCGTCTGTGACCCCTCTTCGCCCGAGCCGCTGCGACCTGAAGCAGCAGCATGAGCAGCGACATGAAAGCCACCCAGGAGGAGATGCGCGCCGCCAAGCTCCCGCTCCACTACCGCGACTTC
>Ga0164297_10001870_pt1 | contig 21584 bp, 22 predicted proteins | sample GEODES058metaG_FD_113539 | JGI IMG/M metagenome (GOLD analysis project Ga0164297, IMG submission 113539) | Dystrophic lake water microbial communities from Trout Bog Lake, Wisconsin, USA - GEODES058 metaG | ecosystem: Environmental > Aquatic > Freshwater > Lake | place: USA: Trout Bog Lake... | reverse complement strand
TACTTCCTGACATCCGCTAGAAGAGATAGAATACCCAAATCGGATCTGATCGGAGTGATCGAGAACGTGGAAGGAGTGGATTCAGTGAACGTCAGCTTCATTTCTCAAGCCAATGAGCAGGCTATCATCAACGGAACTCAAGGTGGAAAGCTAATCGGGCTGGACAGTTTCGGAGACATCGTCATATCCAAGGAAGATCTTCCGCTGATCAGAGGAGGTTGGACAGACTCCAACGGTATCTACTACATGGATGGAATTTCCAGCTCCGTGCCTTGCTCTTTGAACATCAATTTTGTTGCTACAACTCCTAATGTTCCGCAAACTTCCACTCTACTCTACTAAATTAAACTGACATGGACCAGAGCTTATACGACTTAGCAAATTCCAGGAACGAAAGATTGAACGGTCTTGGATACGATTACACAGGAAAGATTTTGAGAAACACTACTTCCTCTTACATCTACACGGACCCTACACGCGCAGGGATCCTAGATCAGTTTGAAGCAGTGATAGGTTCGTTAGCGGAAAAAGTGAAACTCATCAGGACTTTCTACAACTATACGGTTCCTAAGTACTACAAGAAAATAAACTAATTCTCAGTTAGCTAAACAGATACATGGCTCAATCTAACTTCATCAAGATATTCAACAGTCAAGGACAGGATTGCAACTTCATGCCTTCTTCCTCTCCTTTCGGAGTGCAGTACTCGGGCCAGCTTTTCTTTCCTCGTGTATCTGTCAATCTGATAGAGAGCAAACAGCTATTCTTTCTGCAGGAAGTCACTACCAATTTTCAGGATCCTCAGTTACGAAAGATCAGAGGAACAGCGGAGGTGGAAGGAGGGAGTCCCTTTCTCACTGGAGTCAATTCTTTCTTCACACAGGATCTGGTAGCAGGAGATGTCCTTCAGATTGGTGATGAAAATTACACGGTGACTTCCGTGATCAGTGACACATCAGCTGAAATCTCTCCGACACCTTCTGACACATTAAGCACGGATAATTTCTACTTGCTGGATTATCTGGGATACAACCAACTTCTCTCATCGCTGGATGTGGATTCTGAACAACTTGTGGTTGAGTTTCCGTCTGTGTCCGGAACTGCGTCTCTTAGCGCTACTGGAAGCACTGCTAACTTTTTCATCTATTCAGTAACTTATAATGAGGATGCTCCTCTCATCCAGACAGCTCAGGATGCATCCTTCACTTTAGCTAACGGAGCTTCCTACTCACAGGACTCCACCACGGGAAGAATCATAGTCAATGCTAATAACAATCTAGTAGTACCGACAACTGTCAATTTGGGTTTCTCAACTACGGCCGAGGGTGTCTACCAGCAGGACATGAACTTCTACCTGCAAAAGACTAAACTATTTTCCATTGATGCTGCACCAGTCAAGAATTCTGACGGATCCTGGACTTACAGACTTCCCTACTTGGACTATATTCCTGAGTTTCAAGCTGCAGAATCCATCTTCCTGAACAGAACTGTTTCCGGCGGAACGTTGAGTTATGCTCTCTCAGTGGTGAATGTTTCTCAGGACTCCACCAGTACCTATCTGGTAGTCAATGAGACTTCCACTAGCATTTCCAGCACTATCGGTTCTTCAAACTTTGCCAATTTCGGTATCAATCTGACGTGGAAAGAACCTTTGCTTTCTCTGCAACTCTATGCAGAAGCGGAGGAAGAGGATGAAAGGTTGAGACTCACACTGGAGAACTTCGGAAGAAACATAGACAAGGAGAACGAGTACATCTTTAGGGATTCTGACATCAGCGAGGAACTCACTGACTACACCTTGCTCAACAAGAAACGTAAGGAACTTCTTCTTCAGGGAGATCAGATCTACCCTTATCTGGGTTCATACAGGGCTCTGGTTAACGTTCTCAACTACTTCGGTTACTATGACGTTCAGATCAAGGAATACTTTCTGGTTGTCAACTCTGACTCTCCGGACAGTGGAAAGAAGCTGGCAGTCCCTATTCCTACTACGCCTGGAGAAAAGAACGATATGCTTTCCAAAATTTGGAAACTTCTTCCGTCTAAGATCTACCAGAAAACTTCCACGTTCGGTCTCTACTATAACCTGAACACTGATACTGGTGAGATCGACGATAATGGAATTCCGATTTATGTGAACGATTCGCAGTTCACACCTGAGGAAGTTCTCATCAAGCTTTACGGTCTCAAGAATCTCTTAGTCAAGACATATCTCCCTATCAATGCAAAACTGGTCGATATCACCGGTGATGGCATCTACTTTCAGGGAATCGACTTTGAAACTTGGCAGGATTCTGTGCAAGTTAGAGTTCTGGAGATCGGTCAGAGACCTACAGTCAATGTCTTTCCGGTAGGAGGCTCTTACATCAGAGATTTGAGAAGGATAGATCGGTACTATGTGGAAAAGTTCACAGCTTTGGGCTACACAGGATTTCTTGGCGATGTTTCCACTTCTCCTGATTTTCTAGTCTTCGATAACACTCTCGCAGAGTTCAACTCTATGACAGTCGGAGATCAAAATCTCGACTACGTGGAATCTTCTTATGTTCCAGCAGGCAACGGAAACGTTCTGATATCTGATTTCTATCCTTTCTATGTTGGAAGTTTCAACGATTACAACAGCTTTGGAAAATGGGAACAGTGGGATTCCACTTGGACTACCATGGTTCCGGGTATCTACGATCCTAACTTTAACGTTAAAGCCGCTTACTATAAACCCCTTCCTGACGATCCGGACGGAATCTTTCCCACAGGAGCTCCAGCTCTGATTGAGACAATTTTTGCTCTTCTATGGGACAACTGCAATTTTAGTTGGGATCAAGTTTCCACTCTTCAGGGATTTCCTGCTCAGTACTCAATAGATCCCGATTCTCTGATTGTGACTATCAGTGACGATTTTAAAACTAGCATAGCTAACAGAGGCTTTCAGAACGGCAACAATGCAACGATAGCTAATTGTCCTTTTGACGGAACTTACGTGATCCAAAACGTCTCAGGTTACACTTACCAGATTCAAATAGATTTTCTACCGACTAATCTAACTGGAAGTTTGACTTACAGCCAGGATATTTCCCAGATCTCCGGCGGAATCAACAGGCACACTTGGGATACTATTGGAAGAGGAGAGTATCTGGACATGAGAGTCACTGTCTCCATGCATGGAACAAACACATTCACTTACGATACCGGAAGAAAACCCATCGATACATTTTCCACTCCCTACTACGATCCAAGCATAGGACTAACTTACAACAGATTGTTGGATGCAGTAGTACTTCCGTATGAAGGAACTTACGAAGTTGGTGTCTACATTTACGACATCACCAACAACTTTACGATGCAGTACATGTCATATCAGGCTCTGACTCCGACAGCAGAGATCACAGCTTCGTACCAGTCACAGGAAGACTTTAACGTCTGGGACGATCTTGACATCTTCTGGAACGATGCAACGTTCGATTGGTACTATCCTGATTATGCAATCTCCGCTTGGGAGGATGCAGATCTTCAATGGGATAGCCTTCAAGCATACTCTTACAGAACTCAGAGCATAGAGGAGAACCAGAAGATTGTAGGAGGAATCCAGTACATCGATAGAATTGACGAATATGTTACAGTTCCCGGAGATTATACTGGAAGCCCATATGCAAAGAATGGAGATTACTTGTACTTTGACTACGAAGCTAATTCATTGGTCATAGATACACTGGAGATTCCTGCTGGCACCATAACACAATTCTCAGATAATCAGTTCTCCTTCACTTACTCCGGAACCGGATTCGTTCAGATGGGAAGAGTGATACTGAAGAAGCATCCAGTGTCTTTCAATGAAGTTTCTACTGGAGACTTCTTGTATGCCGATGTGGACACCATCTCGGGAAACACTGTTTACATTCAGATTCCTGACTATCTAGTGGATTCATTCTCAACATACTGGAGCACTAATCCTGTCTACATAGATGCCGGAGTCTACTCCGGTTCCTATGCTATTGAGATACTTTCCACATACTTTGACGGAAACAGCACGAATTTCTATCTGAAAGACACTAAGAAATATCTCTACAAATTGGATGGATATTTTCAACCCTATCTGACTACTTACGATGTGGATTATGCATCTGCTCATATCGGTAAGCACGCTGATGACTACCATAACATCACTGATGTCAACTGGAACGATTTTTCCGGAGATTCCTGGTGGGCAGAAGAAAGGCATCCTGCAACGAATGCAGGATTTCTGATCACACAGGTGGCTGCTAACGGATCAGTCACGGTCGGAGATAATGAACCGTTTTTCTTTAGCGGAGATGGAGCTCTAAATCAGGGAGAAGTTCTAGCTCTTTCTTATGCATGCAGAGAACTCAATACATCAACTAATGAAGGTATCTCTCAGTACGAGTACGCTCTCTACCCTAGCGATAGACTATTCTTAACGGATATTCAGGGAACACAACTTATCGTCACAGGAACAGTCTCCTCGGGATCCACATCTCTGCTTCTCTCTGGAGTTCCTTACTCATTAAAGTCACCAGCGGTTCTCAGTCTCTCGGTTTCCGGAGGAACAGTATCAGCATCGCTACTGTACTCAGGAAGCGGTTACAACAATCCTCCGAACATAGTAGTGATGGGACCTTCAGGAGGAACAGCTGCACAAATCGTTTCCACCATAGATGCTTACGGAAAAGTGGATAGCATCACAGTAGCCTATGGAGGAAGCGGATACACTTCAGTTCCTGAATACACAGTAGATGCTCCAGTAGGTTACCAAGAAGGTCTAACTGACTATCTATGGACAGGATCTGAGTGGTTCAAAGTGGCGGCGGTGAACGGAGACACAGTCCATTTCCAAAATTCATCCGTTTTCCAGATAGAAAACGGATACTATCCTCTTCTTCCTTATACTTACCATACTCAGATTTTCGGAATGACTCCGGATCTGCTCATGCAGTTCTACTTTTTCATTCTTGGAAGTTCCAAAACTCCAGCACTGAGATCCTTGCATGAAGTCACTTTCTCAGGAGGAGTGGAAGGAGAATGGGCAGATCATCCTCAGCTGACTTACACGTACCCACTGAAGAATTCGCTTCTCTTCTCCATGAAAAACTACAATCTGTCAGGAGATGCTCAGTACCATTACTGGTTAAGCAACGGTAAGAATTTCCCAGTGAGTGGTTACGATGAAGATGATAGCTTAGCGCTCTACGCTGGAGCCTTTCATGAACCCTTCTCATACTCCGATGCAGTGATCACACCGAAAGCTTTCCAGGTACAGCGTTCCACCACAGTAGTTTTTCATGATGATTCCACTAGACTTCCTTTGAAACAGTCCAGAGTCTGGACCATTGTCGATGAACAGACAGGAGAGATAGTGGTCCAGTCCACTTCTCCGAAGCTCATGTGGAATTTTTCCACCATAGGAAATTACACAGTCTCCATAGCAGTTTCTGACAGATGGGGCAATGTTTCTCTTGGCACAAAACAATCTTTCGTCACAGTAGTATGATTTACAAGAACTACATAGAGAACGGCACAACTGATCCATCGATACCTAACTATGCTACAAAGTTCTCTGTGAGCACTTCCGATGTTCTCGATGCAATTCCCGGAGCTACTTCTTACGACAATTTGAGCTCAGGTGTTCCCATTCTTCTATTGGACTCTCAGAACCTTAGAATAGTCATAGGAGAAGACTGGACGACCAGAAGATCTCTATCGACGCAGTACCAACTTGTGATCAAGAAGGGAAACATCACTAAAAATCTTTCTTTCACTAAAGTCTATCCGACGATGGTGGATGGAGAACCTGCTACTGGGATCATACTTTCACCGGACACCGACCCCGGCATTTTTCTGGATTTTACGAGTTCCAGTGGAGCTCCTGGAGCAACAGGAACAACACATCTGAGTCTCTATGCCCAGAACGACTATGCATACAATGTGCTTTCTCATGGGTTTTCAGTTTCCAAATCTTCTCAGAACCTGAACTCACAAGTGTTTCAAGCAACTCTTTCTTGGATCAATGATAACAGAGTAGTCAAGAACATTCTCAGATGGAGAGCAGTTCCAGTCTCAGTTCCAACCGCAGGAAGCAAGATCACAACCCTGTACAATGGCACAGGATACCAACCATGGGGAGTTGCAGTAGATTCTGGTGGGGACGTTTATTTCTCAGACGCATTCTCTTCTTCTCTGTATAAACTATCAGGAGAACTTTTCACTCCTCTTCTGACAGGTTTTCTCACATCCCCGATTGGAGTCAGCCTTGACACCAAAGGAAATGTCTATGTAGCAGATTATGGAGGAAATAAGGTCTGGATAGTTCCGAAAACAGGTGCTCCTAGCATCATAGGCAGCGGATTCTCGGAACCTACTGACGTAGCAGTGGACTCAGCAGGGAATGTCTATGTCACTGACTCTGGTCACGGAGAGATCAAGATGATCTCAGCCTCGGACAATTCCATCTCAGTCCTGATCTCAGGACTGATTTTTCCATCTGGAATAGCATTGGATAGTAGTGGAAATATCTATTTTGCAGATAATGATGCGCAAACTGTCAATTTTTCTCCAGTAGGAGCTACTTCTTTTTCGGTGATAGCAAACGTCACAGCACCACTGGGATTAGCGATTGATCAGGATTATATCTACGTGACAGATCTAAGTGGAGGAGGAGTCAATAGGATCTCTAAGACAACCCATGCAGTGGAAACCTTGCCGCTGGGAATCACTGGCTCTTACTATGCTACAGGAGCGTATGTAGATTCTCAAGGCTCTCTATATACTTGCGGGTACACTGAGTATGCAGGAATCATCAATAAGGTGAGCACTGGATACCTTGACACTACCGGTAGAGTGGATTACGTTTCAGTCTCCGAGGGAGGTCACGGATACTCAGATGGGCAAGAAGTCATCTTTTCAGGTGGTGGTGGATCCGGAGCGGCGGCGACCATACAGACCACTGCTGGAGGAGTCGGCTACGTAGTCATGTCGGACTATGGAGTTGGATACTCATCAGTGCCTTCCGCTAGCATAGCAGGAGGCGGAACTGGAGCATCCTTGCACCCAGCAGTTTCTCTCTACTCTGACTGGAACTATGTTACAGTAGATCCTCATAATCCAACTTACACTATACAAAATCTAGATAAATACCTTGAATACGAATGGGAAGTTTACAGTGCTACTGATGATCACCAGACTTTCAGTAACTACAGTGCTTCTTCAACATTCAAATTTTTCTAACATGGCCAAAACAAAGAGAAAGACCTCGCTCCCAGAGGAACTGACACAACAGCTCCCTCTTCTTCAAAAGACAGATTTTAAACACATCAAATTTTCTCACAACCAATTACGGTTCTTTAACACAATCAAGGAAAACACCATCGTCACCTGCACAGGCCCCGCAGGTACAGCAAAAACTTTCGTAGCTTGCTACTCTGCATTGGATCATTACACTCGTGGTGCTTGCAAGAAGATAGTTCTCGTGAAGCCCGCTGTGGAATCCGGAGATGCTCTGGGATTTCTCCCTGGAACTCTTCAGGAAAAGATTGCTCCTTTCATGGACAGTTATGTTTCCAACATGGAAAAGATCATCGGCAAAGAAAAGTTAGCTGCGCTAGTGGAGAAAGGAATCGTGGAAATGAAATCCCTATCTCACATTCGTGGTACTACTGAGGATGATGCATTCATGTTGATGGATGAATCTCAGAACTCTGATCTTAGACAGCTGATGCTCTTTGTCACTCGTATGGGTAGAGATTCCAAGATCGTCATCTGTGGTGACACCACACAATATGATATGTACAAGAGACGAAAGGATTTTGCAACTTTTGCTAACATACTGGATAACGTACCAAGCGTTACTAAATTCGAATTCCTCAGAGAGGACATCGTTAGGAATCCATTGCTCATAGAGATCACAGATCGTTACGAAAAGTACAAATCCGAGAACAATTTGGAATAAATACCTTATGAAGCACATCAGACTTTTCGAAGATTTTGGATCTAGCAATCTGACTGAAGAACAGCTCGACTGGTTAGATAGTGTCGTGTCAGGAATATGGGATGTGGATGACAAGGGGGAGATCTCGGTGCATGGACATGTCAGATGCACTGGTGACAGTAAATTAAAAAAAATTCCAGTTCAGTTTAAGCACGTGACTGGAGATTTTTTCATCAAGAATTGCTCAAATCTCCAGTCTCTAAAAGGTTGTCCTCAAATAGTCGAAGGAAGTTTTTCTTGCAGTGCTTGCACTTCCCTTCTGACATTGGAAGGAGGTCCTCGACAAGTTGATGGCTATTTTGAATGTTATCTGTGCACTTCTTTGGTATCCCTGAAAGGAGCTCCACTAAAAGTTAGATGTTACTTCGACTGCGGCCATTGTGATTCGTTGGTTTCTCTAGAGGGCAGCCCTGAGAAAGTCAAGTACGATTTCTGGTGCAGAAACTGTCGATCGTTGACTACGGTGCGTGGTGTAACTTTGTTGGACAGTAACGGGGATTACTATTTCGACGAGTGTCCTCGAATTCCTCAAGAAGAGCTGGACTTACTGGAGAGGGACAAGGATATCTTTCTCCAGTGGATCCAAAGTGATATGAAGATCGGAGATTTCCTGCATCAAAAAAGAGGCATGATCAAGGGAAAGGAGTTCGGATTCTAACATGAAACACATCAAGATATACGAGGAATTCAAGAAGAACTCTCTGACACTGAAACAGATCGAATGGCTAGATAGTGTTGTGTTCGGCAATTGGTCTGTCAATGCTGAAGGAAAGATTGACGTGAAAGGAAAGGTAAACGCCGCATATAATGATTCTCTGGTGGTGATTCCTGTGCAGTTCGGAAGCGTCAGTGAGAGTTTCGACGTGGAAGGATGCAAATTTCTAAAGTCCTTGATGGGATCTCCAAGAATAGTGGGAACGTTCTTTGACTGCACACATTGCAGTTCCTTAACGACACTAGCAGGAGCTCCTGAGAAAATAGGAACGAAATTTTGGCACGAATTTTGTAGAAACGTTCCCGATGAGGAAGATGAATTAGCAGAGGAGAATCTGGAACTCTTTCTGCAATGGGCCAACAGCGGCATGAAGCTAGAAGATTTTCTTCATAAGAAGAGAGGAACGTTCAAAGGAAAAGAATTCGGTTTTTAAACTTAAAATAACAAAATGCAATGAAACACATTAAGTTGTTCGAAAGCTTCGCGGAAAAGAGTCCAAAGGTGAAACAGTTCATGAAAGATCTTGAGAAGACTATTCAGAGCGGAAGAGGATTCGAATCTGAACCCGGTTTCATAACAATCTACCTGGACGACAACTCTGACGAGGAAGAAAAACTTGTCAAGAACCTCGTCAGAGAAAAGTACAGTGACATGCTGAAAAAAGTTGCGTCCGAAGATGATGTTCTAAAATACAAGATACTCAAATGAAAAAATTAAAGAGCTTCGAAGAATTTGTTAACGAAGATTTTGCAGCTGTGGGTGCTCCTCCTGCTGGTAATGTCTCTGGCATGGGTGCAGTCACTCCTCCCTCCTCAGGGAGCGTGGGTTCCGGTGATGCTTGGCCATCGCTGGGAGAGCCAGCTACACAGAAACCTGCAAAGATCTGCGATGTTTGCAAGAGGAAGAAGTGCAAGTGCAAGAAAGATAGGAAGAAGGACTGAGAGTTCTCAAAACTTTTGCCTACGTGTTCATATAATGAAATAAACATTCACTATGAGCACGCAAACTAATCCAGTCTGGAATTGGTTCCAGACTAAATTCACTCCTTCTCTGGAGAGCGCCGATGCCATCGCAGTTTCGGTCACTGAGACTATCAAAAAACTGCTGGACAATGGCACTGCAGGTTTCGTCACCACTGTGATCGATTCAGCTACCAACTCCAAAGTTCCTGATCAGATCCTCTCAGTTCTTCAGAAAGAAGTTCCAAACATTCTGGCAGTGGAACTAGGTATCCAGACTCTAACTAGCAATCCCACTCAGTACCAGATCCAAGCATTCGAAACCGCTGTTCTCAATGCATTCGGACTTGTGAATGACAAGTCAGTTCTCTATACGACTCTGGCTGCTCAGGTTTACGGTGTCATCCAGAAAACTCTGACCACTACTCCAGGAAAATTCTTCGATTGGGTCACTGCAGTGGAACAAGTCTACACTGACTACATTAACGATCAAAAGACTAAATAAACGACCATGAAAAAGTTTTTCATCATCCTTCTTGTGTTGTTATCGAGTTTAGCAGCAAGATCACAGAGCACTTCTCAGAACACTTACACCACTGCGCTGGGAGTGAAATTTTGGCCCACTGCGCTCAGCTTAAAACAGTTCGTAGCTCAGGGAAGAGCCATTGAAGCCGACGGATTTCTCCTCAGCAGCGGTTACAGAATAACTGGCCTATATGAGAACTACGGAAAGTTAATCGGTAAAGTGCAACTCTATTACGGCATAGGCACTCATTACGGACATTCTTATGAAAATTCTGATAGAGAATTTGGATTGGATTTTGCAGCAGGAATAGATTTCAGATTGAGATCGCCACTGGAGATCTCCCTAGGGTTCCAACCAGCGGTGGAATTTGCAAATCATCCCTTCAACACAGGATGGGGAGGTCTGGGCATCAGATACATCATCAAATAAAAACAGCAATTTCAGCAAAAAAGTTTCTCAATTGAAGAACTTTGGTTATATTTGCAATATATAATTCAATAATTAATATCATGAAACTTCAAAACACATCGAACAAACTTAACGCAAACGTGAAAGTCGATCGCAAGGCCGATTTTTGGTTTGACGCGGATGTGTCCAGGAGCCTCATGAAAGAATAAGCCAACCACCTCCTTTCATAGATAAGGCTCCTGGAAATCTCCAGGAGCTTTTTTTGTTATGTTATGGTTACCATGTAAGTTAAGATAGAGTTAAAGAAAATGACTCCCTTAAAAGGAGTAGTACATTGAAATACGGTCCTATGGTTGAACGGCTACAATCCCCGATTGTCGATCGGGAGGTCCGGGTTCGATTCCCGGTGGGACCGCAAACACGGTGCGATTACCAACGTGGTCAAGGTGCCGGTCTGAAAAACCGGTAATGTGAGTTCGATTCTCACTCGTACCGCCACATGGGGCAGATGCCAACGGCAGGTCGACCGCCTTGCAAGCGGATCGTTTGGGTTCGACTCCCACTGATCTCCACCGAGATGGACGCAAGGTCCATCTAAATACAGGAGCATGGTATAACGGTATTATTTCGGGTTCCAACCCCGAAGATGTGGGTTCGATCCCTGCTGCTTCTGCGAAAGGTACACGAGTATGGTGTAATGGTAACATAACTGTCTCCAAAACTGCTGATGTGGGTTCAACTCCTGCTACTCGTGCTTAAAGAAGGAATATTGCGTAATGGCAAAACGGCATGTCATCCTGCATGGTCGCAACGTTGCTGGTTCGAGTCCAGCTTCCTTCACACATTGCGGATTGGAGAAGTGGTCTATCTCGGAAGCCTCATAAGCTTCAGGTCGCAGGTTCGAATCCTGCATCCGCTACACACGGAGTGGTAGTTCAGCTGGTTAGAATACATGCCTGTCACGCATGGGGTCGCGGGTTCGAGTCCCGTCCATTCCGCTTAGAGTTCTTTGAAAGAGTCCCATAGTTTAACGGAAAAATCCTCCGCTTCGAACGGAGAGACTGGGGGTTCGAGCCCCTCTGGGACTACATAAGCTCCGGTCGTTCAATGGATCAGGACTTCCGGCTACGAACTGGAGAATCTGGGTTCGACTCCCAGCTGGAGTACACATGAGTTGATATATAATTTGAACTAATGAACGTTCTTTTCTATAAACTGAAAAATAACAAACACTATGTCAATAATCAACAACGTGCTGAATTGGTTTCATAATCTCTTCAGCAAAGCAGATTCACTTCTGAAAGCAGAAGTTCCAGTTGCTATCAATGCAGTTCAGATCCTGAAAAGCTTTCTGAACAGCCCTGCAGCTGACATCCTAGCAGCTCTGACCGGAACCACTGCTCTGGAACAGTCTCTGAAGACCATCGTTCCTCAAGTTCTGATCGAACTCCAGTTACTGGAAGGAGTTAACACTTCCTCCACGGACGCAGAGATCAATGCAGCTATCCAGACTTTCGTGGCTTCCATACCCGGAATGTCGGCTCAGAAGCAGCAGATCCTCTACTCCACGATAGCAGGTCTAGTTCTGAAAGAACTCAATGCGAGTGGACAATTAACATTCGGTGAAGCAGTTTCGCTGGTGGAAATGTACTACCAGACTACAGTTAAAGTGGCTAAACCACAGTAAAAAAGGAGAAAAAATTTTTCTCAGTTCAAAAAATTAGTTATATTTACACAATTAACAAGGAATAAATTCAAATCATGCCCAACATGCTACACGTGAGAACATATTCTTCAGCCAATGTGAAAAACATTGCGAAAAAGGCCGGCCCCGACCTTGGAAGCTGACTCATGTGAATTTATTCAACAGAGGGAGTTTCCAAAAGAAACTCCCTCTTTTTTTGAACTCAAAACACAGAACGAAATGAAACAGAAACGAAAACATAGTAAGACATCTCAAAAACGAGATAAACAGTAAGGATTCTCTCCAGCAGTCGAGGGGATCCTCCCAAATTCCCTCGTAGCAAACAGGCGTAGGCAACTGGCCTTTAACCAGTGAGGTCCGGATCGTTACCGGACGGGGGAACAACAAATAGCTTTCATGGCGCAATTGGCAGCGCAACTGATTCTTACTCAGTGGGTTCAGGGTTCGAGTCCCTGTGGAAGCACAAATCAGAAGCGGTGAAAGGAGTTACTTCAGCTTTCCTTTTTAGAAAACGGTCCACATCCGGTCCCTTCGCTTAGTTGGTTTTAAAGCGCCACTTTTACGCAGTGGAGATCGTAGGTTCGAATCCTACAGGGACTACAATTTTTCTATCATCCGCGTGATATATAGAAAAAAATTACAACACAGATGGAACACGTAAAGTCCTTTGAAACTTATCTCAATGAGAGCGAAGCCGAATTCGAGTCTCATGACGAACAGATGAACGAAGGAGTTCAGGAAATGGCGGAACTTATCGGTACCATAGCAATGGCAGCTGGTATAGCAAAAGTTGCAGTTCCTAGAATCATCGATAACTACAAGAAAGCAGCAACTAAGGAACAGCCTAAGACATTTGCTCAGAAGCTTCAGTTGATCGCCGACGCTATCGGAGACTTCTCCAAGGGTAGTGGAGCTGGAATAGCTTAATCAGCAGCAAATTCTCAAAAAAGTTTTCCCATTTGAAAACTTTTGGTTATATTTGACTATAATTATTAAACAAACAAGGAAATGAACTCAAACATCATCATAGTAGGCAACGTGAATAACGTATACTCCATCGGAGGATATGAGAACATTGTCATGAATGAGAATGAAAATGGAGAGTTCTACACCGGTAATTTCTTACGAAGTTAAAACACAACGATCATAAGAAAAACTCCGGAACTTAAAAAATTCCGGAGTTTTTTGTTTTAGTCATGTTCTTATAAATTGTAGAGTGGTGAAACTGGCAGACATTTCCCTTCTGTCTCAAGGGAGTGGGACCACTGATAAAGCTGGAATAATGGGTTGACCACAAGCGCGTAATGTTCCAGACCTAAAGTCCACGTACTGGTTCGAATCCAGTCTCTACAGCAAGAGAAATCGAGTTTGGAAATCTCGAAGACTCAACGATTCTTTGACATATTGGCACCAAGCAGTAGTCGTATAATGGCTATTATAGCAGACTTCCACTCTGCGGATCTGGGTTCGATTCCCAGTTACTGCTCAAGACTAGAAGCGGTGGTAGGAGATACTTCGCATTCATAAAGCCGTGGTCGTAGGTTCGAGTCCTGCTATCCCAACCAAGAACATAGATCATTGGGATATAGCTCAGAGGTAGAGCACGTAAAACATTCTCCCACAGATATTCTCTAGTTTTTCATAGCCCCGTCATCTAATGGTTAGGATGTCAGATTTTCGATCTGAAAATGCGAGTTCGATCCTCGTCGGGGTTACCATTGCACATTCCGTTGGACAATTTGGTTTTAAGTCGTCTAAAATGTTGCGGTCGACTAGCGGTTTAGGTCGTCGTCCTTTCAAGGCGATAGGAAAGAAATTTCCTCGCGGGTTCGAATCCCGTCCGCAATACACAAAATGGATTCTCGGATAGCTTTAACGGTTAGAGCGAAGGTTTGTTAAACCTGGGGTTGGGGGTTCGAATCCCTCTCCGAGAGCAGTCAAGATCCACACTGAAGTTTCGAGGTAGCCACAGAAATGCATGCACAAAGGCAAACCTTCCAGGATGAACGAAGGAGCATCCGCACGTTCCTCTGGCGCAACTGGTTAGCGCAACTCCCTCATAAGGAGAGGGTTACGAGTTCGAGTCTCGTGGGGAACACAATGAATCGTTCGCATAATTGGTAGTGCACCTGACTGTAAATCAGACGTCTTCGGACATTGGAGGTTCGAGTCCTTCACGATTCACGATGGCCAGGCAAAAGCGAGTCCCGCCAGACTCCCAGATAGCTTGATTCACGAGAAGAAACGTTTCTCTTGGCGGAGAAAACTTAGTATTCTTTCGTCCTTCTTCTAGCGGTTAGGAAACCGGCGCGGAGCCGGTAACAAGGGTTCGAATCCCTTAGGATGAGCAAAAAGCTGAAGCGGTAAGTAGAGTTACTTCACCTCAAACTGTAATTTTGACAAATGAACCTCACACTCTGCTAATGATTCTCAGCATTTTTTCAGTTCCGTAGCTCAGTTGGTTAGAGCTCCACCTTGACATGGTGGAGGTCGTTGGTTCGAATCCAATCGGAACTACATTTCTCCAGGTAGCTCAATGGTTAGAGCATCCGCCTGATACGTGGAAGGTTGTGCGTTCGAGTCGCACCTTGGAGACACTTGATAAATAGGCAAAAACAAGGCAATCTATGAATTTTAAACGTTTGATCATCATTCTAACCTCACTAATCACACTGGGATTCAGTTCCTCCGCGCAGGACACTTCACGCTGGAGAAACCACGGAGAAATCGCTCTAAACGGCAATTTCGCTAACGTTAACAGTAACATCGTGGACATGCTCTCTCTAGCATTGAACCAGGCCTTTTCCAGAGAAAACTACAGAATTGACAACCTTCTGAATTATTCCACGATTCACAAGGATGGAAAACAGATCAGCAATGAGCTAGTCTACCGGCTGCAGTTCAGAATCGTCAGAGAACGATGGTCAAGTTTCGCGTACCAGCAGACTTCCATACTCTATTCTCGACACATCAACTTGAGAAGTGAGACAGCGCTGGGAACCGGAACCTATCTCTACAGGGATAGCAATTTTTACGGCACAGCTTCCTATGCTCTTCTCTATTCCAACACTATCTTCCAGGGCGGAAGATCTTTCATGGTCCTGAGAAACAGCTTACGTCTGCAATCGCAGAACCGTCTGGGAAGAGCCTCTCTTTTTCTGGAAGCTTACTACCAACCAGCAGTCAACGATCTTGGAGATCGTAATTACAGCTGGATGGGAAAGCTAAGCACTCCGATCACTGATAAGTTGGCAGTCAATCTGTCCTCAGTTGGTTCCTATGAGCAAGTCGTCTATCCTGGAACAGCACATTTTAACGAGGCAATGTTAGTTGGTGTTTCCTACAAGTACTGATTCTCGGATCTCAATTTTTTGATACATTTACTTCTAAACTACAGGATTATGAAACTGAAAGAAACCATACAGAAAGACTTCATCGAAGCTATGAAGGCCAAGGATGTCAATGCAAAAGCTGCATTGAGCTCTCTGAAGTCCAAGATCACTGAAGCTGAGAAAGCTAAGTCCAACACTGAGCTTAGCGAAGCGGAAGTCATCAAAGTTCTAACTTCTGCTATCAAGCAGAGAAAGCAGTCCATCGAGGAATTTGCTAAGGGAGGAAGAACTGATCTGGTGGAAAGAGAAACTCAGGAGATGACCATCCTGGAGAAGTACATGCCTTCACAGATGACAGAAACTGAGATCACTCATGAAGTTATGAGCATCCTCTCAGAGCTGGGACCCATGGACAATGTCCAGAGGCTCATCGGTCAGACTATCGGAGCATTCAACAAAAAATTCACAGGCAGAGCTGATGCCTCTCTGGTCAGAAGCAGAGTGGAAACACTGGCTAAGGGTCTGTCTCAAACAGCAACAATCTGATGAAACTTAGAAACATAATCTTAGCTATAGGAGATCAGATGCCTCCTCGAAGGTTTCTGAGAAACCTCTTCAAGGGCAATCTCCTGGGATTGTTGCATAAACGATCTCATTTTCGAGATGATGGGCAAGCTAAGATAGCTTACGGTTCCAAAGCAACCGCCGAGAAATCAGCTCGAAAGATGACCGAGAAGAAGGGAGTCTATTTTAGTAATTACAAATGCCTCTACTGTGATGGTTACCATCTAGGTAAGAACTGGCAAGCCAGAAAGGAAGCGGAGAATAAACAATGGAAATAGTAAATAGAAAAGCTAGGCATGATTTCATCTTTCTGAGAACTGAAGTTGCAGGGATCCAGTTGATGGGTTCTGAAATCAAATCGGTTCGTCAGTCCAGAGTGAATCTGACTGATTCCTTCTGCTTCTTTGAGAACGGAGAACTCTTTCTGAAGAATGCTCATATCTCTGAGAACGGTACGGCATTCTCTCATCAGGAGACTCGTCCTCGAAAGTTGCTTCTGAAAAGAAGGGAGTTGCAGAAGCTGGAGAAGGAATTGGTCAAGGGTCTGACTATCATTCCCTACAAGATCTTCATCAACGCCAGAGCTCTGGCTAAAGTGGAAATTGTCCTAGCTAAGGGTAAGAAGAATTACGATAAGCGAGAGACTCTGAAGAAAAGAGATTCTGATCTGGAGATTGCCAGGTCCTTGAAAACCTGATCACCCTTGTGGCCTTAAATAGCCTTACACCGGGGGAATCTCCTTGATATTCATTGTATGCAAGGTGCCGATAAAGTTCACAGAAATTACAGACTATTGCTGCATATTTTAGACTCATGAACAGAGCAGAAAAGATAGAAAAAAGAAAAGCTAGAGCACAGAGAAGAAGAGCTAAGCGTAACGAAGAGTATTTTCAACGCATACGCACTGCTTCCGAATTGGGCTCTTGCGTTCCTCTCTGTGCAGTGACTAAGTGGGGAGTTTTGGGTTCCTGGCCAGACCCTAGCAGCCCCACGGGATACTCTCAGAAATGTGACTATGACATGTGGGGAACTTGCCAGTCGCCCTGTAATGGAGATTGTTAAACTGTGGGGTAGCTCAAATTGGTAAGAGCTCTTTTTTGGAGGTTCGATTCCTTCTCCCACTACCATGGCGTCGTAGCTCAACCGGTTAGAGTGCGGGATTCATAACCCCGAGGTTGGCAGTTCGAGTCTGCCCGACGCTACTTAGAGTTCTCAATCAGAGATTTATTTTTCTGGTTGAGAACTTTTGTTTATATTTACTCTATAAAAGAATATGATCGGACTGTCCTCAGATATCTCAATGTGGCTCTCCAAGTTTGTCAGGGAATCCTGGAGACTCGGAGTGGATGGCACTGTGATGGTCACCGGAAACATAACGATCAATGACTCGAATATCCAGCGACTTCCAGTGAAATTTTCTCGAGTTTCCGGAAAGTTCAAGTGCATGAATTGCACTTCTCTCATCTCCAACGAGGGATTTCCACGAAACGCTCATGAGTGGGAATTCGAGAATTGCGCTCTGCCCCAAGAATGGTACATAGCTTCCATGAAGGAGAAACTTTCCATGGAAGCTTACGTTAACAAACATTTTTCTTCTCTCCTGGAGACTCATGAGTCTCTCATTCAATTATACTTCCCCTCGTTCATCGAGACTCATCGAGGCACTGTCAAAGGACGTGAGTTTGGCTTTTGATGAACAAAGTCAATTTTTCCTCTGATATATAGAAGAAAAATACAACAAAGATGAGATTTAAAAGCTACGATGAATTTCTCAATGAGAGTTTCCTTAGCAACGTTAAAAAGTTACTAAAGAAAGTAGGAGATTACTTCACCGGTCAGGGCTCAAGATTCCTGAACCTTCTGGTTGCTCAGAAAGAAAAACACCTTCCTAAGGGTGTAACTGTGTATCCCACTTCCGAGGATATTGCTATTCTAAAAGATTATGGAGTCACTGTCACCGTTCCTAAGATTCCTTCGCTGAAAGAATCGGAGAACCTTTGGGATGGAAAACCTCTTGTGAATGAGGCTATCATCTCAACCAAGTATCCTGATATGGGAAAAGTTAAGGATGTGGATTCCAAAGGCCTGGACAACTTCATTAGAGATACTGTTGAAGGTGGAAAGAATGTGAAACCTCTTCTCATCTGGGGACCTCCGGGAATTGGTAAAACTGCTATCATCAATGCTATCGCTAAGGAGTACTTCGGACCTGAAGCTAAGGAAGAGAGACGACTCATCGATTTTGATCTTATGACTATGTCTCCTGAAGACTTCTTCATACCTACTGTTACTAACAAGGACACTGCTCAAGCTAAAGGAGCTCGTCTTCCTGACGAATGGCTTCCAGTTAGAAGAATAGACGATAAGGAAGCTGAGAAAGAAATCAACGGTCCAGACGGAAAAGGAGGAATTCTCTTCTTTGACGAGATCGCTAGATGTAGCACTAAAGTACAGAACGTTTGTCTTAAGATAGTTGATGAAAGAAAGATCGGTAACTACGTTCTCGGTGAAAACTGGGTCATCATCTGCGCAGCTAACAGAAAGAGCGATCTTTCCGACGATGAGCAGGAAGCATTCCACTGGTCATCCACATTGGCTAACCGTTTTCAGCAGATCAATTATGCATCCACTATCGCAGATTGGAAACCTTGGGCAATGTCGGCTACCGACGACTTAGGACAACTTTTGGTGAAACCGGAAATCGTAGCTTTCCTCGACTTTAACCAGAAATATTTCCATTTGCTGGATCCTGAAGATTTCTCCAATACTTCTGGAGGTTCACAGGCTTGGCCATCTCCTAGAACTTGGACTAACGCTTCTCAAGCTCTCACTAACAGAGAGAGAAGATACGAGAGAAATGACTGGAAAGATGCCAAAGGAAAGAAAATTTCGCATGATCAGTGGATGGAAGAGCAGGAAGACATCTTGGCAGCTAACGTTGGATCGGAAGCAGCTAGAGCCTTCTTAGGTTTCAAGAAACTTTTGGACAAGTTCGATCCTAGAGACATCGAAAAAGTTTACACTGATCCGGACAAAGCTCCTAAATGGAAAGGACTTGCTATCGATGAGATCAACGCATTGATCTCAGCTGCATGCTTCCAGATGAGAGACAAGAAAGAACTCAACAAGACCCAGATGGACAATTTCGCCACTTGGATCATAAATAGCAAGGATGCAGCTAATGCTATCAAAGCTATCAACATGCTAAAAGAAGTTGTTCCTTCGGTGGAAGATAGCGATTACTGGAAAGATGAAGTTAAGGGAAGATACGTAGATGAATTCCCTAACATCTTCAGCAAGAAGAAATAAGAAACTATCCTTTGATGAAACTTAAACCGATTCTACCGTTCGATTCTTTTAACAATCTGAACGAATGGAAGACCTCCAATAGACTCCTGGAAAAGATAGAATCTCAGGAAAATCCGAATCTTGATGAAGTCAAGGAGGATATCGATAGAGCTCTAGCTAAGATCATGGGGCGTTTCCCTTTCTTTGGAGAATTCATCTATCGCTTCAGAATTCTGTATGTGCCATGGGATCATCCAGATATCAAGACAATGGCCACTGACGGAAAGAACATTTTTATCAATCCTGGATTCGCTGCAGCATTGACTGATGCACAGACTATCTTCATTCTTTGCCATGAAGTTCTTCATAACGTCATGATGCATTTTGCAAGAGAGAAAGTTAAGGGAGTCGATGATCATCAACGAGCTAACGTTGCGATGGATCTTGAGATCAATCCGATGCTAGTGGATGAAGGTTTATTGACCGCGGACGAAGTGAAGAATGAAATTAACGGTCTCTACGACGAGAAATACTTGGACATGCCCTGGGAAGAGATCTATGATAAGATAGGCCCCATGAAAATGCCTCCGCTTCCTCCGAACATTCAACAGAAGATGAAAAACTCTCCTCCGGGTTCAGGTGATCAATCATCATCCTCATCCATCCCATCTGGGAGTGGAAGCAGTTCATCTTCAGGAGATGAACCAACACCTGAAACTCCAGGATCATCTTCTCCCGGAAATGGATCATCATCTTCAGCAAATCCAAAACCAGCTTCTCCAGGAGGTACAGGAGGAGAAGGCATAGGAGGAGTCATCCCAGAAGATCAGAGTATCAAGATACAGAAGGAGCTTGGTGTTCCTGTGGAAACTGCTTCTGAGAAGGATGCTCAACGTCTGATGGAAGAAGCTCAAAAGAACTCTCAGAAGCTGAATTCTTCCAGCAGCAGAGGAACTGGAAAGGGACTCATCAAGAGAGCTATTGACAGATTTTCCAAGCCTCAAGTCAATTGGAAGAACGAACTGAGAAGAATCATCGGTAAGATGGTGTCCAAGAACGAGGAATATTTCGGTAAGAAAAAGCACTTGTACAAAGACGAGTATTTTTACGGAGATAGACCCTTTGAATCCAGTCTCAAAACTGCCGTGATGACAGTGGATACTTCAGGCTCCATGGGAGATGATGAGCTCAAAATCATTCTGGGAGAGATCTATTCCATCATCAGATCCAAGAAGATCAAGAAAACTGACGTAGTGTACTTTGATCATGGAATTCAGGGAATCGATGTGGTTAAAAATCCTCCGCATTTCGACTGGGAAAAAGCTACCGGTGGAGGAGGTACTTCCTTCATAGAGCCCGTTGAATACATTCAAAAGAAGAATAAGCTGAAAAAGTTGGAGCTTGCAGTTTTCTGTACCGACGGTTATGGAGATCAGGATCAACTGGATCCCAACCCGGCATTTGCTAAGAAATTCATCTGGTTGATCATAGACAATCCGAATTTTGTTGCTCCTTTTGGTAAAGTAGTTCACATCACAACAAAGAATTCATAATATGAAACCCGTACTCAACTTTGAAGATTTTGTATCTTCAGTCAACAATGAGAGCCTGGAGTTCTCTCAGGAAGAGGAGATCACCGAATCTGTGGACGTTCTGGCATTGCACAGGAGTTCCAAAGATTCTGAAGATTTCGAAGAAAAACTTCTCGATAATATTAAGAAGACTGCTCCTTCATTATCGCATGATGAGAAGTTCATGAAAACCCTGAAAAAGAGTTTTTCGTAAAAAATTAACATAGAGATATGAATTTCACTTCATGGTTGAATGAATCAGAGGAACTCAGAAGGCTCAATGAAGCTTTCGATGAGAAAGATCATAAGAGAATCGAAGATATTGTCAAGAAAGCAGGAGGAGATAGAGACAAGGAAATCTCCTTAGCTACTACGATGGCCAAGGTTATAACTGACAAGAACAAAGCTGAACGTAGAGCTGAAGCTGCAGAGGAACAGGGACTCGATCATCTCAGAAAAATATTCCAGAATAGAGCTAATGAGATTGCCGGAAAAGCTCCTGAGGAAGATGTCGAGGATG
>Ga0164297_10001869_pt1 | contig 21591 bp, 15 predicted proteins | sample GEODES058metaG_FD_113539 | JGI IMG/M metagenome (GOLD analysis project Ga0164297, IMG submission 113539) | Dystrophic lake water microbial communities from Trout Bog Lake, Wisconsin, USA - GEODES058 metaG | ecosystem: Environmental > Aquatic > Freshwater > Lake | place: USA: Trout Bog Lake... | reverse complement strand
TTGTCACAGGAAACACCAACCTCGTCACCGGTGATAACACCATCACGATTGTGACCACCGCTGAAGATGGCTCCACCTCTACGGTGACTGCAACGGTCCACGTTCTCTCTAACAACACTGGCTTGTCCGTGTTTACAGTGGATGGACATAATGGACTTGTTGCTCATACGGTTGTGACAGAGGCTCACGGCACTGTTTCTGTGCCTGTCGTTGCAACGCCTTCCGATTCGCTTGCATCAGCAGTTATCTCTGGAAATATCGGTCTGGTTACTGGCGATAACACAGTTACCGTCACTGTGACTGCTGAAGACGGTACGACACATGTTTACACCGTTGATGTGCATGTGCTTTCAAATGAATCGTCACTCTCCGTATTTACGATCGATGGCCAAGATGCTCTGAGCGGAAGTTCAGTGATCGTGTTGCCGGTTGGAACAACAACGACGAACGTGGTCGCGACAACTTCCAATGTATTGGCTACCGCTGTTGTGTCTGGTAATACCTTATTGAATACTGGCGATAACACGATCACCGTAGTCGTCACTGCCGAAGATGGAAGCACGCATTCTTATAGTGTTACTGCGCACGTTCTTTCAAACGATGCCTCTCTGTCTGTTCTCACGGTTGACGGAACAAATGCTCTGCCTGCGCATAGCGTTGTTACCTTGAACCCTGGAACTACTTCGGTATCGGTTTCTGCAACTCCAAGTAATTACTACGCCACTACGGTTATTGCCGGTAATACTGGATTGGTTTCTGGCGACAATGACGTAACAGTTACTGTGACTGCTGAAAACGGTTCTACATACACATATCATGTGAACGCGCACGTTCTTTCGAGCGACGCATCGCTATCGGCGTTTACGATCAATAACCAAGATGTGCTCACCCCTGGATCTAGTTTGACGTTGCCTCATGGCACATCCTCGGTCATCGTGCGTGACACAACCAATAATGCGTTCGCTTCAGCTGTAGTAACTGGCGATACCAACCTACACACCGGCGATAACACCGTTACCGTTACAGTCACGGCGGATGATGGCGTAACAGTTTTGACCTACACGGCGAACGTACACGTGCTCCCATCAACTGACGATGCGCTTGCTAGCCTAACCATCAACGGTGAAAATGCACTCGCAAGTGGATTTACATTGCCACTTCACACAACCAGCATTACGGTTGTGGCCACACCAAGGGATGGCGGAGCCACAGTTGGCACGATCTCTGGCACAACTGGATTGGTGAGCGGAGACAATATAGTTTCATTCACCATCACTGCTGAAGATGGCGTCACTTCACAGCTCTATACATTCCATATTGCCGTTGCCTATCCACCAATTACTCCTGTTTCACTTAGTGGCCATGTCACAATTGGCGGAGTTCCTGTCGAAGGTGCGTCTGTAATCCTTTCAAGTTGCACGATTCGTGGAGTCACGAGCAATGTAACAACGACAACGGATAGCAGCGGGTTCTATCAACTCAATCCTGCCGGTGGTTGCGTCGGTGACTTGGAAATCCAGAGCCCAACTCAAACAAGTGGTTTGGTAACACCAGGCTATAACATTCACAATTCCTTATTCTCTGTTCCTCTGCATGACTCAACCGAGGACTTCGATTTACCAGCACTAGTAAGCGTTAACCTGACAGAGGTTTACCAAGACGGAACTTTGATTAGCAACGGAGATATTTACGCATCCGTTACTTACGATACGTGGAGCACAATCGCGATGACAGCGAGTGATGGTCAAGCACTCACAGGCACCTGGTCACCTAGCCCATACGCAGATTGCCAACTCCAATCGCCGTCTAGCCCATCTTCTTGTGAATTCCTCATTCCACAGAACAGCACCACAACGTTCCACGCTTATGCCAACTTCGATGGTGGAGTAAGCCGTGATACGACCTTCACCTTAGACACCTTGAGCGCCCCGATAGCTCAAAATATTGTCTTTAACATCTTGCCTATCACTACAGTCCATATCACTGGACACGTGACAACAGGTGGAGTTCCTGTTCAAGGTGCTTCTGTATCCATTCAGCAATGCTTGATTCCAGACTATGACGGTCTGACCGGTGGTGACTACGCAACTACAGATAGCGCTGGTTACTTTGACCTTGCTGTACCTGCTGGTTGCACTGGAACGATGACCGTTGAAAGCCCACAACGACACGACGGCGATGTTGCGCCGAGCTACACTTTGACTAACTCAAGCTACACGGTGGCTTCTACAAGCACAGACCTCACGATTGACGTCCCTGCGGCAGTTAATGTGACATTTAGTCAGACATATAGCGATGGTTCCTCCGTGACTACTGGAAGCGCCAACGTAAAGAATCCATTTACGACAACCTGGCCTACTGTCAGCGTCAATGTTGATAACAATCAAACGCTAACAGGCACATTTATTGCCAGTGCTTACTCTTACTGCAGTTACACGCCATCTAGCCCACAAGCTTCTTGTGTAATTCAAGTACCGCAGAATTCCACAACTACTTTCCAGGTAGGAGCAAACATTGGTGCGGGCGTCACGGTTTCAAACGATGTGACCGTCACTGCAGGCTCTACTGATGTCAATGAAGTCGTTCCACTTAATGTCTTGCCACTTGTCCCTGTGACATTGTCAGGTCACATCACAACTTCAACAGGTGATCCAGTTCAAGGTGCAAGCGTTGCGTTGAATCAATGCGTTTTCCAAGGCCAAACAAGCAACGCGGCTACGACAACTGATTCGACTGGTGCGTACACACTTCAGGTTCTCTCTGGTTGCGTTGGAACGTTCTCGGTCTCCTTAGATCAGCAGACTAATGGATTGGTAACACCTAACTTGTCGCTGCAAGATGCGAATTATCAGGCTCCAACCCAAGATTCCGTTATGGATTTTGCCTTACCTCAACTCGTAAATCTGAACGTCCAAGAGAACTTTATGGATGGATCGAGCGTTACCTCCGGAAACGTCTACATCGACACTAATTCGACCACATGGCCGACAGTCACGCTCCAGCTGACTGGTGGACAATCAATGTCGGCAGCATGGCAACCAAGTGTGTATCAGTCATGCAGCGAGGAGACGCCGTCTACGACTTCGCATTGCACATTCCTAGTGCCTGCTAATTCCACAACCATCTTGAAGGCTGAGGCCAATGTTGGTGGCGGAGTTGCAAAGTCATCCACGAATACGGTCAATGTATTGACTTCGGATGTCTCACAAACCTTTACCTTTAATGACCTTGCGCAACTTACCTCTACGGGAACTGCCGCTGGTGTCATCTATATTTCCGCTCCAGATTCCGCGGTTATTACGAACACCCAGAGCGCGCCTCTGAGCGTTTCCCTCGGTGATCGGACTACCGATCTATCGGGTGCAATTACTTATTCAGTCAGCAACATCGCAGTTGGTTCCAGTATCCAAATGACCTTCGTCTTGCCTGGTAACGTCGCACCAAATAGCGCGTTTAAGCTGGTAAATGGCACTTTGGTCGACATCACCTCTCATGCAACATTTGATGGTCAGACTGTCACATTGACACTGACCGATGGAGGCTTTGGTGATTCAGATGGTGTTGCGGATGGAACGATCGTTGACCCGATCGTCTTTGGTTACACGGTCCCGCTCTCCAACGACGCGTCGGTCTCAACATTTACTATCAACGGACACGATGCGCTCGCCTCCGGCTTCTCCTTAAGCTTGCCAGCAGGCACTTCTTCGGTGACGGTAGTTGCTACCGCTCATGATTCTGGAGCGACCGTAAGTGCAATCTCGGGAGCCACCGGATTGCAAACTGGTCAAAATACGATTTCATTTACGGTGACGGCTGCAGATGGCACGACACAGAGTTACCACGCAATTGTGACGGTCGAACAAGCACAGCAAGTGGTCACTCCACCGGGTGTAATCCCACCTGCTTCGACGCCGACCCCGACCCCGACACCTACCCCGACCCCGACACCTACCCCAACTCCAACCCCAACCCCAACTCCTACACCGACTCCTACGCCGACTCCTACGCCTACGCCCACACCGACTCCTACACCTACACCGACACCTACGCCTACCCCAACCCCAACTCACACGCCAACTCACACGCCGACCCCAACGCCAACTCCGACACCACAGAAGACCACTTCAAAGGATCTCGGTGGCGGAATTAGCCAAGTTGTTGTTCCACCAAATACAAAGGTGAATGAGCCCACGATTTCGACTGGCGGTACTAATAATAAGAATGCCCCTACCGTCAATGTAACTCTTGGCAGTTATGTCTCCGCGACCGTTAAAGGTTTCCCGAAGCATGAAAAGGTATTAACAACAATTACGATCAATGGGAAGACAATAACGCTCGGTACGGTTACTTCCGATGCAAAGGGTGGAGTATCCATCCCTAAGCTGAAGTTCACTAAGCCCGGTACTTACTACATCACCTTGACTGATGCGAATGGCAAGAAATCTGTGGTCAAGTATGTTGTCCCAAAAAAAGGGTAAAGCGGCTGCGCCACTCACACAAAGTCGCGAAGCCGCGTAAGAAGGTTGCGTCAAAGAAAAAGGTAGTTCCCAAGAAATCCAAGAAGAAAGCCGTTCACAAGGTTAAGCGCAAGCTGAAGGTGAAGGCCAAAGTTCTCACCGCGCCAACCAATACCCGATTTGTGAGATCCTAAATAGCTATGTCCTACCTGCCCACTAGAGTTGCCGGGTGAGTTCGCCAAAGAATCAACAGATGAAGTTAGTAGGAGAGGCATTATCTGCTGCTGTTGAAGCTATCGGTGGTCAGCCACGCGAGGGTCAAATTCAGATGGCAGAAGCCGTGGCCAATGCTCTTACGGATCGGCACCACTTGTTGGTACAAGCGGGTACTGGCACTGGAAAGTCTCTGGCTTACTTAGTTCCAGCGCTCGTGCATGGCAAGAAGGTGTTGGTTGCTACTGCAACTCTCGCGCTGCAACGTCAACTCATTGAACGCGATTTACCCAAAATACAACCAGCTTTAGAAAAGGTGCTCTCAAGAGAGCTCACCTTTGCGGTCTATAAAGGTGTTGGAAACTATCTCTGTTTACAGAAAATGAATAGCACGATGCAAGACCCAGATGGCGAGGTCTTGATGGATATTACATCGCTTGAAAAAGATCAACGCCGACTCAAGGATTGGGCTCAAAAACCTGGAATTTCAGGAGACCGGGATGATGCTCCGGAAGTCGATCGCAGGGTTTGGGCTGCTAATTCAGTATCCGGGCGTGAATGCATCGGAAAGGATGAGTGCTCATTCGCTTCACAATGTTTTGCACTTTCCGCGAAAGCGAAGGCACAGACAGCAGACGTTGTAGTCACCAACCACACTTTGCTTGCCATTGAGATAGTGGATAACCATGCAATTCTTCCAGAGCGCGATGCGGTGATTCTTGATGAAGCGCACGAATTTATGGATAGGACTACGCAAGCCGTAACAGAGGAATTGACGGCCGCTCGTGTTGAGCGTGCAGCAAAGATGGCAGCAAAAGATATGCCAGGCAAGGCAACAATCGCATATCAAAAGGCAGCGGATGATTTTGCAGAGGCGCTCGCAGGATTTGCATCAGATGCCAGAGTTGATCCATCGAAGACCGGAAGGCTTCCAGAACTTCCACGCGATTTGGAATCACCGATCCGTAAACTTAAAGAATCCGGCGCAGCGGTTTTAGCGATGATCAATTCAGATTCAGAGATCATTGATCCGGATGCAAGCGCACAACGTTCTCGCGTTAAATCGGCAACCAACGAGATTGCAACAATCGCCACGAAGATGTTGCGCCCAGGCGCGCACCAAGTAATGTGGTTTGAGCCAACCTTCTCATCGCTCTACCTCGCGCCACTTTCGGTCTCAGATGTGTTACGACGTAACTTGCTGACAGAAACTCCAGTCATCGCCACATCAGCGACGCTTACCATTGGTAGATCATTCGATGCCATTGCCCACTCAATCGGCTTCGTCGTAGGTGGAGAGATCGAAGAGGAATCAGAGCCCGGAGTGGGGGAGATAGATCCTGCCAATGTGCAGATGTTGGATGTCGGCTCACCCTTTGATTTTGCCTCGCAAGGCATGCTCTATCTACCTAGGCACCTTGCAGAGCCTGGCAGAGATGGCCCTGGCATAGACGCCCTTACAGAATTGGGAGAGCTGATCGAAGCGGCCGGGGGTCGGACCTTGGCGCTCTTCTCCTCATGGCGCGGGGTAGAAATGGCTGACGCGCATCTGCGAAATGTCCTCGCCGAATTGAAATTTCCAATCATCACACAACGACGTGGCGACTCCGTCGGCCCACTCGTGGAGCGATTTGCAAAGGATCCGCGCTCTATTTTGATTGGAACGATTTCACTCTGGCAAGGCATTGATGTGCCCGGATCAGCGTGCACGCTCGTTGCTATTGATCGAATTCCATTCCCTAGACCCGATGAACCGGTGATGGCCGCTAGAGCCGCTGAGGCAGATCAAGCAGGTGGTAGTGGATTTATGCAGATCTCCTTGCCGCGCGCGGCGCTTCTACTCGCACAGGGGACCGGCAGGTTGATTCGAGCAGTTGACGATAGAGGTGTTGTTGCGATCCTGGATTCTCGGATAGTCACTAAACGTTACGGTTCAATACTTTTGAATTCAATGCCGCCTTTTTATCGCACCAGTGATGGAACAGTTGTGAAGGAATCACTCAAACGACTCGATAAACAATTCACGGAGCAAGGTCAGTAAAGCTGGCCAATGCCTCGCAAAGGCTGGATGTAGGTGCATCGTAGCTACATCATCAAATGCAACCCAGCGGACTTCCTGGGACTCATCGTTCATCTCATGGGCAACGAGATCTGGGGACGCTGTGGCGATGATGGTGTCATAGCGCCACACTCCATGGTTATCTGTGAACGTTTGAATTGGCTCCAATAAATCCGTATCAAGCCCTAGCTCTTCACGGGCTTCACGTTTAGCGCCTTCGAGAATAGTTTCGTGGCTATCGCGCGCACCTCCAGGTATGCCCCAAGTGTCACCATTGTGAACCCAAGGCGCCCGATGTTGGAGCAAAATTTTTTGATCACGAACAATGAGCAAGCCAGCAGCGCCGTGCAAACCCCAATGCTTATTGCCGCAACTACATTCAATCCAGCCGTCGCCATCTGTGTGCGCCATATGCAAAGCGTGGCACGAATTTCCACAACCTGCCTTCGTACACAGTTAGTGGCACATTAACAATTGTGGAGCCTGGCAGTTCTTACGTTTAACCATGGTTTTTCTCGCAGGTTTATTAATGGCGGCACAGTGCACTACGGGACCCTGCGTGCAGGTTCGCACAGACCCTTTGACTCATCAGATAGTGATTACCGCCCACCAGGGGTCGCCTGGAACCGTAGTCCAGCCAGAGCCCCCGCGGGCGACAATGAGGCCCGCTCCGGTATTCACGCACGCATCTAAGCCCAGAATGGTAGTTAAGGCGGTTCCTAGGGTGGTTTATCGCCCAAAGACGGCGGTTCGTTACAAGGCCGTGCCAGTTCTTCATCGGGCCTATCGACCTCCTCCTAGGCGTACAACGCCTAGAAAGCCTCTCATTCAAGCGGTCGCTAAAGTTGTGCAGAGTGCGGTTTCACTCTCCGATCAGATTTCCCGATTGCTCCCTGGCTCCAAAATCCTTTATCAGCCGAGCACTGATGTGGTCACCAGCATTCCCGTTTACTTTTGGAGCGACACCAATTCGGTTTTCCAAGTCGTGACCTCAATATTGGGAATCGGCGTGAATGTCATCATGAACCCCAGTTACCAATGGGATTTCGGCGATGGTTCAACATTGCAAACTACCTCTGCTGGTGGCCCTTATCCCAACAACTCCATCACGCATGTATATAAAGCACCCGGTACTTATACCGTGCAACTTGACATTAGTTGGGCGGGTTCGTGGGCAACACAAGGTGTGTGGCGGCCAGTGCTCGGCGGAGCGATTACGCAGACCGCTATCGCAACAATTCAGGTCAACCCTGGGCCCACAGATTTCACAAGGTGAAGTTATGCACATTTCTTGGGAGGCAATCGTCATCATCACAATCCTTCGCGCAATCTTTAAGCCATGACAACTCACATAGCCACAGAGCTCAACTCATCGCACGACTTACTTGCAGCCGTTCCATTCATGGTTGGTTATCACCCCACGAATTCTCTGGTCGCAATGGCGATCGTTAACGGAAAAGTTTCAATGGCAATGCGCGTTGATTTTCCTACTGCAGACATTATGGATGCCACATGCCACACGATTGCCATGCACCTGGTCCGCGAGAAAGCGAGTGAAGCGATAGTCGTTGGTTATTTACCTGGGCCCTTTGATGACACAAATCCGCTCGCCACAATTTGCGATGTCCTCGAGCAACATGATGTGAAGGTAAAAGAATCGCTAAAGGTTTCTGGCGATCGATTCGTATCAACACTCTGTCAGAACCCAACTTGTTGTCCATTAGAAGGAAATCCATTACCCCAACTATCTGAAAGTAGAGTCTCCGTGGAACAAATCGCCGCAGGAAATCCAATGCCTTATGTGGACTTGGACCACCTCAAGGATTCAATAGCTTCAATCGACGTAGATCCAGAACTTCAAGAGTTGGTTGAACGTCAACCTTCAATCGATTATGACGATCCAGCGTTTGTTAGTTTGCAACGACTTGGGGCGGAGGCAGTTAACGAATTAGTCGAGGAATTTAGCGCGGCGGGAATTTCGACCAATAAGCCATTGATAGCCCTAGTCATTGCACGACTCACGGACTTGCAGGTCCGTGATTATGCAATGGGTATGGTGAATGCCGATAACTCCATCACGCTGTGGGACATGTGGAGATGGCTCCTGACGATCGCTCCCGCGGGATACATCGCTCCCATCGCCAGCATATTTGCCGTAATGTCTTACGAACGCGGGGATGGTGCGCTAGCACAGCGCGCACTGGATCGGGCATTAGCCGACAATTCGACCTATCCGATGGCCAAACTATTGCGCAGAACCTTTGCCGCGGGTTGGCCACCTAGCGCCTTCGCTCAAATGAGGTCGGAGTTACATCCCAAGATATGTGAATCGCTCTTTGGCAGTGTAGGTACCTCAAAAGTTCGGCAGTAACCAGGAGTAACATCCTTCTTATGATTATTGGAGTTCCTAAAGAGATCAAAAATAACGAGTCCCGTGTAGCCCTCACCCCATCTGGCGCACATGCGCTATCGGCAAACCACACCGTCCTCATTGAAACTGGTGCAGGCGTGGGATCAGCAATCAGCGATGCAGATTACGTTGCTGCCGGTGCCCAGATAGTTGGGAGCGCTGATGAGGTATGGCAGCGCGCGGAGATGATTATGAAGGTCAAGGAACCAATCGCCGTTGAGTATCCAAAGATGCGCAAGGGTCAGATCCTTTTCACCTATCTGCACCTCGCAGCAGATCGCGAACTCACCGTTGCTTTGATGCAACAAGAAGTTACTGCAATTGCATATGAGACAGTAGAAATCAACCGTCACCTTCCTTTGCTCGCACCGATGTCAGAAGTTGCAGGGCGGATGTCGATTCAAGTCGGTGCGACTGCCCTGCAACGCCCTGAAGGCGGGCGCGGTGTACTGCTCCCTGGTGTTCCAGGAGTGCGTCCCGGAAAAGTCGTGATCTTAGGTGGGGGAGTTGTCGGAGTCGCGGCAGCGACCATTGCACATGGTATGCACGCGGATGTAACGATCTTGGATCTCAACCTGTCGCGCCTTGCTGAGATTGATCAAATTTTCCAAGGCCAAGTAAAAACCCTTGCCTCATCTCCTTATGAGATTGAACAACAATGCATGGCTGCCGACTTGGTGGTGGGAGCGGTTCTCGTTCCTGGAGCAAAAGCGCCGAAGCTTGTTACTCAAGAATTGGTCGCGAAGATGAAGCCGGGGTCGGTATTAGTGGATGTAGCGATTGACCAAGGTGGTTGCTTTGAAGGCTCCCGCCCAACTACCCACGCTGAGCCCACATTTAAAGTTCATGATTCGCTCTATTACTGCGTTGCCAATATGCCTGGCGCAGTTCCGGCGACTTCAACATATGCCCTCTCCAACGCCACCATTAAATATGCGATGGCGATCGCCGACCTCGGGTGGGAGAAGGCGGTCTCTATGGATCCTGCCCTTGGTTCAGGGCTCAATGTTCATGCTGGCCAGATTCGTTATGCGGCTGTTGCTGCCGCTCATGGGCTCTAGTAACCTACGGACATGACGTTTCGCAGCCTCCTCCTTCGCTGCCGCAGCGGGGCCAACTAACCGGTCACCTCGCTAGCGGGGTTTTTGTCTTGCCGGTTAACGACGAAACCCCGACTCATAGCGAAAATTGAAGGAGCAGTAAATGAAATTTCCAGCACAAGAACCATCCACTATGCCCGTGCATCGATATGCACCTTTTATCCCCATCGATTTAACCGATCGGACCTGGCCCTCCAAGCGAATCACCAAAGCCCCGCAATGGTGCTCGGTTGATCTGCGTGACGGCAACCAGGCATTGATCGATCCGATGGATCCACATCGCAAACTGACAATGTTCAACCTGCTCGTGAAGATGGGTTACAAGGAGATTGAAGTCGGTTTCCCGAGCGCCTCACAACTTGATTTTGATTTCGTTCGAAAAATCATCGAGGAAGGTTTAATTCCCGACGATGTTGTTATTCAAGTCTTGACCCAAGCCAGGCGTCCCTTGATTGAGCGCACATTTGAATCCATCAAGGGCGCCAAGCAAGTAGTGATCCACCTTTATAACTCGACATCTACTTTGCAACGTCGCGTTGTATTCGGGCAAGACAAAGAGGGAATCAAAAAAATTGCGACAGATGGTGCGCAGATCTGCCTAGACCTCGTGCCGACAGTTCCAGGGACAACGGTTTTCTTTGAATATAGCCCTGAGTCTTATACCGGCACCGAGTTGGAGTACGCGAAGGAAGTCTGCGACGCGGTCAACGACATTTGGAAGCCAACCCCGGAACACAAAACCATCATTAATTTACCTGCAACAGTTGAGATGGCATCGCCAAACGTTTATGCGGACTCCATCGAATGGATGCATCGCAATCTAAAGTATCGCGACAGCGTGGTGCTTTCACTTCACCCTCATAATGATCGTGGGACGGGTGTCGCGGCGGCGGAGCTTGCCTATCTAGCTGGAGCGGATCGCATCGAAGGTACGCTCTTTGGTAACGGCGAACGCACCGGGAATGTATGTTTAGTGACGCTTGGCCTGAATCTCTTTAGCCACGGGATTGATCCACATATTGATTTTTCAAATATCGATGAGATCCGTAGAACCGTTGAATATTGCAATCAGTTACGTGTGCCAGAGCGCCACCCATACGGAGGTGATCTCGTTTTTACCGCCTTCTCAGGCTCACACCAAGACGCAATTAAAAAGGGCTTGGAGCATATGGAGCGCGATGCGCACGCGGCTGGCGTAGAAATTGATGAGCACACCTGGGCCGTTCCATATCTACCGATTGATCCAAAAGATATCGGCCGCTCTTACGAGGCGGTTATTCGGGTTAATTCACAATCGGGTAAGGGTGGCGTTGCCTACCTCATGAAGAATGAGCACCAATTGGACCTTCCTCGTCGCCTTCAAATCGAGTTCTCGCAAGTAGTGCAATCCAAGACTGATTCTGAGGGCGGAGAAGTTACCCCCGATGAACTCTGGAAGATTTTCGAGGACGAATACTTGCCCGCAGCTGACAATCAATGGGGCCGATTCAAACTGTTAGGTCTCTCGCAAAGCAGTCACCTAGATGAAGATGTCCATCTCACCGTTCAACTTTCAGATAACGGCGCGACGGAAGAACTCTCCGGCACCGGCAACGGTCCCATTGCGGCTTTTCTCAACATCGTAAACGTCCATCTGCCCGGCGGAGCGGTTCGGGTATTGGATTACTACGAGCACGCCCTCTCTGCCGGTGGAGATGCAAAGGCTGCGGCTTACCTTGAGTGCGAAGTGAATGGGAAGGTCTATTGGGGCGTAGGAATCGACCCCAGCACAACGACCGCTTCACTGAAAGCCGTCGTAAGCGCCTTAAATCGGGGCTGCAGGCAGTCATAAGCGATACGGTGCACCTGTGTCGGTATACCGTGATCAAGCCATTGTGCTTCGCACCCAGAAGCTGGGCGAGGCAGATCGCATCATCACGCTCTTTACCCGGGAGCACGGTCGCATCAAGGCGGTCGCCAAAGGAGTACGTCGTACAAAGTCACGTTGGGGGGCGAGGCTAGAGCCAGCCTCCCACGTTGATTTACAACTTTATTCAGGGCGCACCTTTGACACCGTCACGCAGGCGGTCAGCATCGAAAATTTCGGTGATGCGCTTTCGTTGGACTATCAACGTTGGACTGTTGCATCTGCCATCTTGGAAGCCGCGGAACGTTTTGTCTCTCATGAACATGAGCCAGCTTTGCAACAATACTTATTGGTTGTTGGCGCGCTGAAAGCGCTCGCTCACAATACTTATGACGCTTCACTTATCCTCGACGCATTCCTGCTGCGTTCACTTGCTGTGGCAGGGTATGCGCCATCGCTCACCTCATGCTCCAGGTGTGATGCCCCAGGACCACATCGCTACTTTTCACTTGTCGGTGGAGGAAGCGTTTGCGATGACTGCAAGCCCTCGGCTGCTCCAACCCCAGCTCCGGAAACATTGCTCTTGATGCAGGACCTATTGAGCGGGGAGTGGGATTCTGCCTCGGAAAGTGAGATGCGAAATCGTCGTGAAGCATCAGGTTTGATTGCCGCGTACTTGCAGTGGCATTTGGAACGTGGGCTTCGAAGCCTGCCATTAGTTGAGAGAATGTGACTGTGACTCCGCATATCGCTCCCAAGCCGCCAGTATTCGAAAGTGTCCCCAAGCACGTTGCGGTAGTGATGGATGGAAATGGTCGGTGGGCGGCTAAGCGCGGCTTGCCTCGCACTGCGGGTCATGAAGCCGGCGAGGCCGCGCTGTTAGATGTTGTTCATGGTGCGATCGCTGTCGGCGTGAAGGAGCTCAGCGCGTACGCATTTTCAACCGAAAATTGGCGGCGCAGTCCCGAAGAAGTGAAATTTTTAATGGGATTTAATCGTGATGTTCTACGCCGCCGTCGGGATGAGATAAACGAATTAGGTGTGCGCGTACGTTGGGTCGGAAAGTCTGGAAAACTTTGGAAGTCGGTGATTCGCGAGCTTCAGGAGGCCGAAGAGTTAACGGCCAGCAACAAAGTACTGACTCTCAATATGTGCGTTAATTATGGTGGACGCGCTGAAATCATTGACGCGGTCACAGCCATAGCAAACGATGTGAAGTCGAGGAAAATAAAGCCAGAGTCGATCAATCAGAAATTACTCAATAAATATATGTACAACCCGGAGATGAGCGACGTCGATATGTTCTTGCGAACGTCAGGAGAAGAACGGACCTCTAATTTTCTGCCATGGCAATCGGTCTATGCAGAGTTGGTCTTTATGAATGTGCTCTGGCCAGATGTAGATCGACGAACCCTTTGGAAGGCAATCGAGATTTACAACCAAAGGGATCGTCGATTCGGTAAAGCTTAGTTAGACCTTACTTGCTTGCAGATGGTGAAGGGTGAGCCATCATATGAGTTGACTTCAGCTTTGTATGAGTCATCATGTGAGTGGTGCTCATCTTTGTATGAGTCATCATGTGAGTGGAGCTCATCTTTGTGTGTTTCATTGTGTGGGCCATTGGCGATGGAGTAGCTGCTTGTGCAACTCCCATTGTGCTGATGATGATTACAGTTGTAATTGTAGTGATTCTAACAATCTTCATTCGATCCAACTTCCGCTAGGTGTGTGGTTAGGGTAATGCTCGCTTAAATAAATTACAACCAGCAAAACACGTTTTACTGGTTGTGAAAATATATCACCTTGTGCCATACTCTCGGAATGGAAATCTCCGAATTATTTGACGCCATTAACCAGGAAGAGTTAGAGCCTAACTCCGATTTAGCAGTGCTGCGCGAGGTCTTGGTATGTGTTGCGCACCGAAGGAACTTTGATAGCCGCACCATGAAAAGATTCGGAGAACTCACAGGAAAGGCACATCAACACAAGCGCCTCAAACCCAATTCAACAAAGGTCGAGTTCGAACTCGTTGGACTTTCAGGTGGAGTTCGTCGGATTGCGGAGCTATCGTTACTGGTAGAAGAACTGCTCGTTAACTTTGAGTTAGATCGCATTAAGGCGTGCGTCGGTGATGATTGCCACCACGTATTCATGGATATGAGTAAGAACAAGTCGCGAAAGTGGTGCGATATGGCCCATTGCGGAATGCTCGCAAAATCCAAAACGTTTTATGACCGTCACCTACGAGTCAATCCTGTGACGGATTCCCCAATCGATTCAAAGCGAGGAGTGAGCAAGCGATGATTATTCTTTACGGAGTTGCCTTCATCTCTGGCCTATTTACGATCTTGGCCCCATGTATCTGGCCATTACTTCCGATCGTGCTAGCCGACGTCACGCAATCTAAATCTAAGCGTCGTCCGCTAGGTATTACCGCTGGCGTGGCGCTTTCATATGCGCTCTTCACGCTAGCTATCTCCACTCTCATTAGCTCACTTCATCTCAATCCAAATCTTCCTCGCCAACTCGCTGTCGTAGCGCTTTTGATTATCGGTGTATCGATGGTGATTCCAGCGGTCTCCACGCGTATGGAGACCTCGATCTCCACATTCGTCAACCGCTTTCAAGGGATTCGCCAGAATCAGCGCAGCGACTTCCGCGGAGGATTTACTACTGGCCTTGCTCTTGGAATTGTTTGGACTCCTTGTAGCGGTCCGATCCTGGCTTCGGTATCCGTATTGGCTGCCACTAACAAGGTTTCGTTCCAGTCAGTCATTGTCATGCTTTTCTATGTAGCTGGCGTCTCCATCCCGCTCTTCGGTTTTGCTGTCGGAGGTCAACGCTTGCTTGCTCGATCCAGGTTTGTTTCTAAGTACACGGGGCGAATTCAAATGGTCTCTGGGTTGATCATGATTATCACCGCGGTAGCTATTTACACGAACTATGACAAGACAATTGAGGCAAAGCTGCTTAATGCCGTTCCTTCGTATTCAAATGCTTTGACGAAGATTGAAAGTACAAATGGAGTAAAGAAGGCCCTGGCCAAACTGAACGGCTCTAAAATAATTCCATCCAATATTCAGGCAGGTCAATCCGGATTATTCAATCAGAACTACCAAGCCCCGGAAATATCAGGAATAACGAAGTGGCTTAATACTTCCGGACCAGAAACCCTGGCTTCGCTCAAGGGAAAAGTTGTCCTAGTTGATTTCTGGACATATAGCTGCATTAACTGCTTGCGTACCTTGCCACACGTCGAAACTTGGTACAACAAATATCATTCCGATGGATTCGATGTTATCGGGGTGAGTACGCCAGAGTTCGCATTCGAGAAAGATCCGGGCAACGTAAGCGGTGCGATCAAGCGCTATAACATCCCATATCCAGTTGCTCTTGATAATAATTACTCAACTTGGAACGCATATAACAATGAGTATTGGCCGGCAGAATATTTGATCGACTCTTCCGGAATCATCCGTCGCACCGAATTCGGTGAGGGCAACTACGGCGATACTGAAAAAGCTATCCGTGCCTTGTTGGTAGATGCTGGAAAGAAAGTGACGGCACCTCTCTCAAATGTTGCGGATACAACTCCACAAGATCAGACGACCCCGGAAACCTATTTCGGAAGCAATAGGTCCCAGTATGGGTATCCAACACCTAGCTACGGAAATGGCACCTATACAATTCCTGAACAGAAGAGCGTTCCGCTCGATCAATTCGCTCTTGGTGGGAAGTGGTTAGTTCAGCCTGAATATGTACAATCAATTGCAAATTCAACTTTGGCCGAACATTTCGGAGCTTCAAAGGTATATATGATCTTGAAGCCGGCGGCAGGAAAAGTAAGTCACGTCAAAGTGACGTATGACGGCAAGCCACTTATCGGTCCGTTAGCGGCGAGCGATTTGGTGAACGGAATAATCACAGTTGATTCTGATCGCTTGTACAACGTCTTCGATAGTGGCAGCAAGGTATCTGATGGCACCTTGAAGTTCACCTTCGAGGAGCCAGGTATACAGGCGTACACATTCACCTTTGGCTAATCCTTAGAACTGCGCATGAGCAGTCCAGTAGGATTCGCTAATGCACAAGGCTTTGCTTCTCGCGGCTCTCACCTCGGTGGCGACTGCCCTTGGAGGATTCCTCGCAGTACGAGTTCGAGATCGGACCCACATCATCCTTGGCTTAGCCGCTGGTTTGATGTTGGGTCTGGTCTTCTTTGATTTGATCCCATCAGTCTTCGAGCAGAACCTGACACATTTTGGGGGAGTCCGCTCTGTAGGTCTTGCCATTGTGCTCGGATTCTTGATACTTCATTTTTCAGAGCGATGGTTTGCAACGCACGAGCCTTTTGATTCGCACCATGACAATCACCATCATCATCACGCCGGACGTTTGGCGGCGCTTGCGATGGCTGGTCACGTCTTTGCAGATGGTTTGGGCGTCGGCGCAGCGTTCCGGGTCTCGAGCTCCTTAGGGCTGGCGGTATTCGCGGCGATCATGGTGCATGCATTTAGCGATGGCCTCAACACGGTGACGTTCCTGATTAAAGAGAAGATGTGGACCAAGAAGGCACGCGGATTACTTATTATCGATGCAATCGGTCGTATCAGTGGCGCAGCGGTAGGTTCGTACGTTGCCTTCAACGGGAATTTGATCGCGCTCTACCTCGCACTTTTTGCGGGATTCGTTATTTATATCTCCACATCTCATATCTTGCCCGAAGCTCACTCTAAGCACCCGTCACGCTGGACTTTGGTGGCAACCATTGTTGGAGTATTGATTATGTGGGCGGTTGTTGCGGGCGGGGCTTAATAATGGATATTCGCGAACTACGCGATGAGATTTACGGATCGAACGACTACCTCGCGGGCGACCAGTACGGCTTTGATATCGGAAGTTTTGAGGATTGTTATTGGTCAATTTCGGGCAGTAATCAGGCTTTTACCAATCGCTTAGCAGTCTTTAATGGCGATCCTGATATCTTCAAGAAGGTTCTTCAACCTTTTTATGATGCCAATATTCCGCATTATGTGAAACTGGGAGCAGCTGGATTAGCCCACGTCGATGCGTTGCGAGCAAAGGGGTATAAGCCGGCTGGAGCTAGCCCGTTGATGGCGCGGACTCTGAATTCCAGTACGGTTCCATACTTTTTGCGAGAAGGTTTATCGGCAAGAGTGATTGAATCCCGTGAAGAATTAATGATCGCTAAGGAGATTAACGGGAGCGCTTTTAATCGCCCCTATGAAGCGAGGAAACCAGACGAAGTGCCATTCCCCGATCCAGAGCATGTAAAGACTTATTTGTTATTTGAAGGTGCCCTTCCAGTAAGCACTCTGAGAGTTGTTCGCAGAGGGAAATTTGCATCTGTCACTGCGATGGCGACGTCCGTGGAACATCAGCGGATGGGATATGCCACCGATCTTTTGAATTGGGCGATGGCAAAGTATGCGTCTGAAGGCGCGGAGATCGCGCTATTGCATTCATCGCAACCGGGCAGAAAGCTTTACCTCGCCAACGGATTTGAAATAGTGGAGTTCTTTCAGAACTGGCAGATGAATGCAACGGCGCGGATGCGTCGGTTCACCCACGAAATTCTGCACTTAGATGGATTTACGCTCCGTCCTCCGCATGACACTGACGTTGACACCATAGTGGAGCGGCTCAATGACCCAGAGATTTCTCGTTGGACTCCTGTGCCAAATCCATACACCGCAGAGTTGTGGCGCGCTTTTGTAGATCGTGCAGTTGCCTTTCGCGACAATGGCCAAGGGATTGAATGGGTAATCGAGCGTGACGGCCAAATTGTTGGAAGCATTAATTGCCACCACACTGAGTGGTCGATTCCCCGAGTAGAGATCGGTTACATCATTCACGCACCATTTCGCGGGCAGGGGATTGCTCCCAAAGTCTTAGGGCAACTTGCTCGGTTTCTGGTGAGTGAATATGGATTTAAGCGAGTAGAAGTGCGTGCCGATGCCCGTAATGTCGCGTCAATGCGTACCGCGCTCAAAGCCGGATTTACGGATGAGGGGCGTATTCGCAGCAATTACACCAATGTAAACACCGGCGAAGTGACCGATGACGCGGTCTTTTCAATGGTTGCGGGGGACCTTTAAGGGACTCGGCCAGCCTCCAACACGGTAAACTAGCGACCCTTGCGACCAGCAAGTAGCCGACAGCCAGCCGGATTTAAGGAGCATTTCATGGCCGCAGATCGTTTAGAAACCATTGTTAGCCTCGCCAAGCGTCGCGGCTTTGTCTATCCCTCCTCTGAAATTTACGGCGGCCTGCGCGCTGCCTGGGATTACGGCCCCTTGGGTGTTGAACTCAAAAACAATGTAAAGCGCCAATGGTGGAAGTCCATGGTCCAAGGTCGCGAAGATGTCGTCGGTCTGGATTCATCAGTCATTTTGGCCCCTGAGGTCTGGCAAGCATCTGGCCACATCGAAACATTTACCGATCCGCTCACCGAATGCACCGCCTGCCACAAGCGGTATCGCGCTGACCACCTCGAGGAAGCCTTCGAGACGAAACACAAGCGCAAGCCCGCTTCGATGGAAGAGATCGGTTGCCCTAACTGCGGCAACAAAGGTCAGTTCACTGCACCACGTCAATTCTCTGGTTTGCTCAAAACTTTCCTAGGCGCCGTTGAAGATGAGAGCGGCCTTGCATACCTTCGCCCAGAAACCGCGCAGGGAATTTTTATTAACTTTGAGAACGTCGCGACAACTTCGCGCAAGAAGCCACCATTTGGAATTGGTCAGATCGGAAAATCTTTCCGCAACGAGATCACGCCAGGTAACTTCATCTTCCGCACTCGTGAGTTCGAGCAGATGGAGATGGAATATTTCGTGGTGCCAGGTACCGATGAGGAATGGCATCAATATTGGATCGATACTCGCCTTGCTTGGTACACCGACCTCGGAATTAACCCTGATCGCTTGCGTTTGTTTGAGCACCCTAAAGAGAAGCTCTCGCACTACTCCAAGCGCACCGTTGACATCGAATACAAGTTCGAATTCAATGGAACAGAATGGGGCGAGCTCGAAGGTATTGCTTCTCGCACTGATTTTGACCTCAAGGCGCATAGCGCTGCATCCGGCAAAGACCTCTCCTGGTTTGATCAGGAGAAGAATGAGCGCTGGACACCATTTGTTATTGAACCTGCAGCTGGTGTGGATCGCTGCACGCTGACATTCATGATGGATTCGTTCACTGAGGATGAAGCCCCGAATGCAAAGGGTGAGATGGAGAAGCGCGCGGTCATGAAGATCGACCATCGCCTCGCTCCGATCAAAGTCGCTGTTTTGCCGTTGTCCCGTAATGCCGACCTCTCTCCAAAGGCACGCGATCTCGCAGCCGAACTTCGCAAGAACTGGTCAGTTGATTTCGATGATGCGGGCGCCATTGGCCGCCGTTATCGTCGGCAGGATGAGATCGGCACACCGTATTGCATCACCATTGACTTCGAGTCATTGGAAGATCATGCGGTAACGATCCGCGATCGCGACACGATGGCACAAGAGCGCATCAGCATTGATCAAGTGCAGTCTTGGTTAGCACCAAAACTCTTGGGTGCTTAATTCTGCTCAGGCGGATTTACTGAAATCATGATTACAAAGACCGCGCCGCTTCGACTCCCTATTTCCAATGGGCAGTTCGAGTCGAATGAATTTGTGCTGGACGCTCCTGTTGTCCTCGCGCCAATGGCTGGCATCACGAATTCCGCTTTTAGAACGCTCTGCCGCGAACAAGGTGCCGGTTTATTCGTATCCGAAATGGTGACTGCTCGCGCGCTCATCGAACGTCATCCAGAAACCTTGCGATTGATCACTCCAGGCAAAGGCGAATCACCTCGGTCTGTGCAGTTGTACGCAGTTGATCCTGTCGTCGTTGGACAGGCGATTGAAATGTTAGGCGCCGAAAACCTTGCGGATCACATCGACTTGAACTTCGGATGCCCCGTTCCAAAGGTGACGCGTCGTGGTGGGGGAGCAGCGCTGCCATTTAAGCGGAAGTTATTTAGCGCGATTGTCGAATCATCGGTAAAGACCGCAGCAAAATATGGCGTTCCAGTTACCGTAAAGATGCGGGTTGGAATTGATAGCGATCACCACACATTTCTGGAAGCAGGTAAATCCGCAGCGGACTTAGGTGTCGCATGGGTTGCACTTCACGCGAGAACTGCGGAGCAGATGTATGAGGGCCAAGCAGATTGGTCGCGTATTGCAGCCCTCGTAGAACACTTAGCCCCGACAGGCATTCCGGTTTTAGGTAACGGAGATATTTGGACCGGCGCTGATGGCGTGCGGATGGTTGAAGAGACCGGTTGTGCTGGCGTTGTCGTGGGCCGCGGTTGCTTAGGGCGACCATGGTTATTCGCAGATCTAGTCGCTGCATTTAATGGCGCCGAATCCCCAGAACTTCCATCACTCTTTGAAGTTCGCAAAGTAATGCTCCGTCATGGTGAACTGTTGGTTGAATTTTTCGAAAGCGAAGGACGTGCGATGCGCGATCTTCGTAAACACATGGCCTGGTACCTGAAGGGCTTCTCGGTGCCTCGCGAATTACGCGCTAGCTTCGGGATGGTTTCATCGCTCGGCGAATTGGAATTCTTGCTCTCACAACTTGAGGATCAGCCTTACCCAGTAACCATTGCAGAGGCGCCACGTGGTCGTCGTAGTCATGGACGAGCAGTGCATCTGCCCGATGGGTGGCTCAAGGATCCAGATGAATTCGCATCGATCAAGATAGATGATGCGGTCTCTGGCGGCTAAGGATGTTTCTCTTCAAAATATTAAGGCGCATTTTCACAGCGATTGTTTTATTAGTAATCATCGTTCCGCTTTACGTAGCGGGCCATATCTGGTGGACCGCGCATCATCCGCAAATCGTTGCTAGCGACGCGATCGTTATATTGGGTGCGGCGCAAGATAACGGAACGCCCACTCCAATCTTGGCTGAACGGATCAAACAAGCGGAGCTGATCTACCGCCAACATTTAGCCCCACTCATCATCACAGTTGGTGGTGGACAAAAGGGCGATATGTTCACCGAAGCCCAGGCAAGCAGAAATACCCTGGTCGCTGACCATATTTCCAGAAGGCATGTTGTCGAATTGCCGGTCGGAAAGGACACCTTGACCAGCACCGTCGCCTACGTCAGTTACATGAAATTGCACCACCTCACCAAAGTCATTATTTCCACCGACTCGTATCACTGCTATCGGGCGATGGCCGAAGCCCGCAATTTAGGGCTTACCGTTAGCTGCACCTCACCTGTCGAAGGGCCGGGATCGCTCAAAGCGACCGGAATTCGCTACATTTTTCGCGAAACCGGCGCATATTTGGCCTATGAAACCGTAGGACGCTTCGGTATCCATCTCAGCGATCAAATAAAGAAATAGGCTTAGCCCCTATGGTTCTCCGTTTAGCGCAAGAGTCACCGGGTTATTCCGAGAGCGATCGCGATCGCTTTTTGAATGAACCTGCAAAGCGCATGGG
>Ga0164297_10001867_pt1 | contig 21601 bp, 21 predicted proteins | sample GEODES058metaG_FD_113539 | JGI IMG/M metagenome (GOLD analysis project Ga0164297, IMG submission 113539) | Dystrophic lake water microbial communities from Trout Bog Lake, Wisconsin, USA - GEODES058 metaG | ecosystem: Environmental > Aquatic > Freshwater > Lake | place: USA: Trout Bog Lake... | reverse complement strand
TATCCGGTAGTGATTTCAAGCCCTGTATCCGTTGGAAATACTGGATTGGATGGAGCTGTAATTCATGTTGTAATTAATGGAGTTCGTATGACTCCTACTGATATTGAACGTACACGATTAACATTCGTTGATACCAATCAGCTTGTTTTAGAAGATAATACATTTAATGCTAGTCTTCCAACCATATCATTATTAGCACAATGTCCTCCCGGTTTACCGTGTAAACCAATTACACAGCCCCCTGTCAATCAGATTCTTAAATGGAGTACGCCTTATGCGTAATGACCTTGATAGAATATCCATGTATCAAACAGAAACATGAATAGCTCAAATAATTCATCCTCCCCCGTGATGAGAATGATTCCTTATCTCATCTTTTTTGCTGGATTAATTGGTTTGTATTACTTATATCAATATTTATTTGGAGTACAAACAGGAAATGCGTTTCCTCTTATTACTGCGAATCAATCGGCAACAGCTGATCCTTCTAGTCCTGTTACCATTCCATCCACAAAGCTTCCAGGATTATTTGAAGGCGGTGAATTTACACTTAGTACATGGATCTATGTCAATAATTGGACATATCATATGAATATGAATAAGCCGATCGTGTTGATTGGTGGACCCAATTTTGATACACTGCGAGTCTATCTTGGTGCTACGAAACCATCCTTAAAGGTTCGATTTCATACTAAAGATTCCAGTACAGTAACCACCGCCACATCAACATCGACCGCATCCGAGGCACTTCCGAATGCGACTCGCAACGCAGTATTTACTACACCACAAACGGATTCAGGATTATTGGATGTATCTACTATTTGTGACTTGCCAGAAATTGATCTTCAGCGCTGGGTAAATCTTACGGTAGCCGTGAATGGAAAAACGGTGGATATGTATTTGGATGGTAAATTGGCACGCTCATGTGTCTTACCCTCTTATTATAAGGTGGATTCGGGTGGTTATTCTGCTATTCTTTTGCCATTTGGCGGATTTGGTGGACAAATTTCTACTACAACTATGTATGATGCAGCATTGAATCCAGAAGCAGTATATAAGAACTACATGCTTGGCCCAGCGGTCTAAGAGTCCAAATAAATAATACAATGAATAAAAAGGAGAGCCCAATGTTCAGTAATATTCTAGGTTCTACAAATACACCATCGACGAATATATCAAATGGGTCCGGCGGTATAGGAACTCAAATTGTTCATGGGTTAATTTATGTTGGCATTCTATTGTTGGTATTGATGTTTGTTGAATTAATGTACAAATATTATAATCGATTATCTATTAATCGAACAACTCTCATCGAGAATACTATCAATAATGATAAAACGGTTACGATTCCACAGAATCCGAATATATCTGGATCCAATACTGTAAATTTATCAAGCAATGAGCGTACAGGAGTGGAGTTTAGTTATTCCTTTTATTTGAATGTAAATCCAACAACATTTCAAAGCGCCGATCAAACAATGGGTCTTTATCATATCTTTCATAAGGGTTATGCTTCTCAATTTCCACTTATGGCACCCGGTGTCTATATGCGTTCTGATCAAAATACACTCCGAGTGTATATGAATACCTATAAGACATGGAACAATTACATTGATGTAGAGAATATTCCAGTTAGCAAATGGGTTCATATTGTTGTGGTATGCAAAGAACATGCCCTTGAGATTTATGTGAATGGTAACATTGCAAAGAAAATGACATTTGATGGATTTTCACCTTATCAAAACTATCAGGATATTTGTGTCTTTAGTAATCGTCGCATTTTGTTGTCGAAATCGAAGGTTACCTCATTAGGTGAGAATGATTTTAATGTTCTCGGTTCAATGAATGGCTTACTGAGTCGTCTAACCTATTTCAGTTATGGTTTGTCCTATTCTGAAATTCAACAATTGATGAATCAGGGACCCTCTTCCAAGATGGATTCGACCCAATCAATGGATATTCCCCCATATATGGCGGATAACTGGTGGACACAATCAAAGTAAATTTAATATATGAAATAAAGTTAATCTGTAGATCTAAAGGACTTATAGATTACCTAGTACAACACTAGTAATGCCAGGCGGGGGACTCTTTTCATTGGTTGCCTACGGAGCGCAAAATGTGCTATTAAGTGGAAATCCAGATTTCACATATTTTTATAAAACATTCAAGAAATATTCGCATTTCGCGGAAGAATCGGTCACATTTGCGATGGATGGTCCGCAAGATCTATCATTTGATCAACCAATTCAACTTCGAATGAAGATTCAACGTGTTGCGGATTTGGTTCGAGATGTATACTTTGTATTTAACTTACCCGATATCTATTGTAAATATCTTCAATTGCCACAAGGTGCTCGTAATTCACAGTACAATTTCGCATGGGTAAATTACATTGGATGTCATATTCTTCAAAATGTCGCATTTTTTATTGGTGGTCAAAAAATCCAGGAGTTTGATGGAACCTATATGATGGCAAAAGCACAATGTGATTTGGATCAGGATGCGTTTAAAAAATGGCAAGTGCTTGTGGGCAATGTTCCTGAACTTTATGATCCCGCAAACGGGATGTATGCGGGTGGTTCAATGGGAACAGGATATCCACTTGTTTATAACAATAACGGTGTAAATGGCTCAACAACGATGCCACCCAATATTAACCGTCCATCCATTTCAGGTCGTCAACTTCAAGTACCATTACCATTTTGGTTTGCGGAATCAACCTTTGAATCCTTGCCTCTTGTATCTCTTCAGTATCATGAATGTGAAATTCAATTAACACTTCGTCCCATTCGTGAATTGTATCGTATTTTGGACATTAATGGTTATCAGACCGCCCCTGGATATATTTTTAATCCATCTCCTGTGTCATTACAACCAGGTAATGTGTATTATAGCGCGGTATCCGATATCACCGATGTAACGATTAATAATTTTTTGACCGATATTGGAACTCCTATCCCATTACTCAATACATGGGATCTTCAGCCGAGAATTCAAATGACCTATGTGTATGTAACGGATGATGAACGTACACAATTTTCATCAGAGTCACTTCAATATCTAGTAAGACAGATTAGTACGTATCGTTTTGATAACATTACTGCGCGTCAATTTGTGGAGTTGGATACACATAATCCGATTGAACGATTAATTTTATTACCAAGACGTTCTGATTCTATCATCAATCGTAATCAATATGATAATTTTACGAATTGGGTAAATCCTAATAAACCGCAATTTATTCCAACAGGAGGTGGTTGGCCAGGTAATATTAATTTGACATCTGCGACAGGTACACTTGTATTAAATGGTCAGCAGTCGATTATGAATACACTTACTATTTTAGGCGATGGAAATCCATTACAGGAAGAAAAGCCAATTCCATATTTTACACAAGTAGTTCCATGGAAATATTTGAAGGGTGTTCCTGATCCCAATTTAATTGTCTATCCATTCGCATTGGCCTCTCCGAATACACAACCATATGGTTCCATTAATAGCAGTCGAATCAAATCATTTCAATTGGATCTAAATGTAAACGCATTACCAGCAAATACATTTTATCAGTACCAGATTACTGTATATGTGGAGAGTTTGAATTGGGTCACGGTTTCATCGGGCATGGGTGGATTGAAGTATGCGCTATAAGGTTCTTTTTTAATCGTGTACCGTCATAGGATGTCGGATTCATTGTTGGGAACGATGTTAACGAATTTAAAAAATAAGGCAACCTACCATGCCTTTAATGCGGTAACGGATCCTAATGCAAATCAATTTGTTTCAGAACAATCTGCCCCGTTATTACCTCCTAAAGCGGATGATACACCACCAGAAGATTCGGATGCTACGGATGGAGATCCCAATACGTTCAGCGCATCTCGATTTGCGAAGAAGATATGGAAGCAGTTTTCATCAGGAACATCCACATTGATTGTCCCGATTGTAGCCTTAATTTTAAGTATGTATGTAACCAATGAGATGATTGTGTATTCTGTTCCAATTCGTTTAATCTTTTTTATTTTTACGTTCTTCATTTGCTTTACATTCACACCTTTTTTAGTAATTTTAGGTGGATATTATCTATGTAAATGGGGGTATCAGTATTACTTGAATGAATTATCGGATGGTCCAAAAGCAAAGATTATGCCAACGATCTTTGCACTCTTACCTCTTACTACAACTCAACCCATTACATCACTTGGTTATTTTTTCATGTACCCTTTTACATACCCAAAGAATGAGAAGGATGCGAAACAACTTCCTATTATTATGAATAACTATATGGAATCATTAAAGAAGGCGTTTACTTATTTTAATAAAGTACAGAATTTGCCATTTATTGCGGAAGGATTTAAGAAATTATCAGATAATATCGAGCATCTACATGATATACCAAAAGTACCTGAAAAACCGTCAGAAACAAAGAATGCCCCCATGCCACCCGTTATTGTACCGATAAATAAAAATGGAGAGAATGTTAAAAACACAGTAGAAGCTCCCATGCCTCCTGCGTACAATAATACAGAAAGTACATCAAATGATGTTTCTCCACCCGCCTACAATAACGCCCCTAAGAATGCGCCACCTGCCTACAATAATACCACCACATCCAAATAAATAATCTAAAGAAGTGCGTATTACGTACGTCATGGATATTACTGTATCGGTTGTTACACCTACGTATAATCGCCGAGCCTTTATTCCAACGCTCATCCAAATTTATAAGAATCAGACCTATCCAAAGGAGAAAATGGAATGGATCATTCTAGATGATGGACGTGACAAAGTAAATGATCTATTTGAAGAAGCATCCAAAACCATTCCAAATCTGCGCTATTTGTCTCATCCTGAAAAAATGCGGATTGGAGCAAAACGTAATCGATTAAATCGAGAAGCAAAAGGAGAAATTATTGTGGCGATGGATGATGATGATTATTATCCAGCAGATCGAATTAAAACGGTGGTTCAATCCTTCACCAAATATCCAAGAGTAGATTTGGCAGGATCTTCTGAGATGTATTTGTATTATAAAGATACCAAAAAAATATATGTAATGGGACCTTATCATACGAATCATGCGACAAATGGAACAATGGCGTGGAGAAAACGATATTCAGATAAACATCAATATGATGAATATGTTACAAAGGCAGAAGAAGTGTCATTTTTAGATAATTATCAACACCAAATGATTCAACTCGATCCAAAAAAGACCATTCTTGTAATTTGTCACACAGACAATACTGTAGATAAACATACTCTTAGAGAGGAACATCTATCATCTAGTGTTAAAGCAAAAGAAAAAATGAGAGAAACAGGTTATAAACTAGAGGATTTTGTGAAAGAAGCATCCCTACGTTTATTCTATTGTACCTAAAGAATAGAACGTACCATTAAGTAATTATGTCTGACGATTTTCACTATGATAAATTAGTGTTATTAAATAATGTATTTAATAATACATTACATCAAGATTCTTCGTATATAACACCAGATACGATTAAAACTAAATTATATCCGCATCAAAATACACTTATACAGGGTATGCGCCAGTATCGAGAAAAAATGACAAGAGGATTTTTAGTAGGAGATCAAGCCATTAATGGAAAAGTAGGAATTGTGGCCGATCCACCAGGATCAGGGAAAACACTGAGTATGATCGCGTATCTTGCATCGCATCTCTCTATTTCTACGAAGATGACATCAGAATTAACCGCTCATTCTTCTGCGTATTTCTTTTCCCATCGTCTTCATTCGATCTCTGAAACAAATTGGGCACATTTGATCGTTGTTCCACATCGTTTATTTGGTCAATGGAAACAAGAGTTTGATCAACATACGTCTTTGCCTTATGTTTCGATCGAAACCAAACGGATCATGAAAGGCGATGCGATCTCAAAATTGATCCTTCAACATCGAATTGTGATCACAACCGATAAATGTTATAAACATGTTCAGGAATATGTAAACACATATCAAATTCAGTGGGATCAGATCATGATCGATGAAGCCTCAGCGATCTTTTTTCATTCATCGGATCCACCCCTTCGATTTCAATTTCTATGGTTGATTACAAATAACTGGATTCCACTAATTATTAAAACTCCAACGATAAACAAAAGTAATTTATTCTTTTTACGTGATCGAATTACGATCCACCCAGATCTGGAAAACTGGTTATTAGAAGACATTACTGTTCATTATGAAGGACAGCTTGTATCTTCCGCGTTTATGAAAGAGTATATTTCTTTTCATCATCCTGAAAGGGGTCGTATGATTTTACGTAATCGTACCGAAGATATCACAAAAAGCATGAATTTACCAGTACCTCAATATCATAATCTTCAATGTAAACCGAATATGACACTCAATTCATTGATAAGTTTTTATTTGGCTCGTCAGAGAGATCCAACAGTCCGATCCAAAAATATACCGCATTTATTTCAATCATTGGGGATCGAATTTCAATCCATAGAGGAGTATCGATCTAGACAGCCGATCGAAAAGCATCATTTGATCCAACGTATGATCAATGATCGTGAATGTGTGATCTGTCTGGAACAGTGTGAATATCCAACCATGGTCCAATGCTGTTATCATTTATTTTGTGGAAAGTGTCTTCTAAAGAATGCATTAATCAATATGAAATGTCCTACTTGTCGATCAGGAATGGATGTACAACGGATTCATTGTTTAGAAACATTACCCTCGGAAGATCGAATGTTAGCTAAAAATAAAATGGAAGTATGTCTCGATATTCTTCGTGAAAATAAGGAAGGGCGATTTATTATTTATTCACCATTTACAAATATTTACTACGAATTAATGGAGAGATTTGAGCAGATAGGAATCAAAGCAGAAAGAATAGAGAACAATCTATTTTCACTGATTAAAACAGTTCGTAACTTTCAAAAAGGAATAACTCGTCTTCTCTTTCTATCAAATGTAGATGCGATCCGAGGATTAAGTCTTACTTCTACAACGCACTTGATTTTTTACCACGAACTACCTTCTTACGAGTCGAAACAGGTACTACTCCATTCTTCTCAGAGGATGGGGAGAACATTGCCATTACAGATTCTTCACTTACATTCGGAGATTCAAGTTTAACACCAAGTGTATCATATAATTTACCAGTTTGATGTGTGGCCCATTGTGTTACACATCGAAATGGGATATGATGCTCATTAGCTACACGATTCATTTCTTTCCAGGCATTAAAGAGGGCAGATTGTTTAGTAAGTACCATAGTATATTGTAGTCCAGATGGTTCAGGAATAATATTAGGTTTATTATAAGACTGAAGATATAAATTAGGATATTTTAATTTAAGACGATAGGAAAGAGGAAGTAGATTCCAGCATTGATGAAAGAAAGCCCAAAAATCAGCACGATCACTCCAACGTAAATAATCGAGGATTTCTTCATAGGCTTCAAATGGAACGGGTTTCTTTTTCTTATGCGCATCTTCTAAAAACATAGGTAGATTTTGATGAAATAAGAGACCCGCTAAATTCGCATCTTTGGTTTCAAGATCCAGTTCATCATTTTCTCCCCAGTTTTCAAATAAAGTAAACCACGCAGCACGAATGGCAACATGAATATTTTGATCCATGGATTCTTCTTTTCCACGTATATGAGATACTGATTTTTCAGAATAAATCAAACTTTGAGATACTTTACGAATATCACCAAGCTGATAAAGAGAATCAGAGATATCTTTTTTAAAGAATTCAATAAGTTTTTCCTTCTTTGGCATATTAACGTAATGAACACAACAAAATTTTAGAAGTTGTTGCATAATACGGCCTTCAAGAACATTACAAATAAGAACAAGTGGACAATCCTCTGAAAAGTTACGTTTGGATTTCAAATAGTCAAGAAGTTCTTGGAGTCCTCCTTTTTCACCTTGAGATAACCCATCCATTTCATCAAGAAGAACAACACGTCCATTGGGAGTAGTAGGATGAATCCATTTGCTTACACCTGTTTCAATTAAAAGGGGGAGAATGGTTTGGCGGAAAGAAGAGCCGGTTCGTGTATGACTGGCATTAAATTCTTGTACCCAGAATTTTCCTTGTTTACATACACGATATACCATTGTCGTTTTTCCTACGCCTGGTGGACCAATTAAAAGAAACGCAGGATGTGAACGTGTTTTGAGCCATTTTAACATAGCCTCTTCGGTTTCAGGATGAAGACATGCTGTTTCTTCTTGTGGTAAACTGGTTCGAACCATACTATGGAGTATTGGTAAACGATTCTTTACATTCATCATATCATTTTAAAATTAATAAGGTAATTTAAAAATGGTGTAGCACCGAATGCATCCAACGGGAATCGAACCCGTGACGACTCCTTGGAAGGGAGCCATTTTACCACTAAACTATGGATGCGTAAGAGGGGTGAAGTGGTCTAATTGAATCCATCAGACCCATTCACATTCCTATCGTAGATTGTTTTAACGGAATTCAAACGCACTTAGTGTGCCGCCACAGGAGCAGGGCATCCTGTGCCTGCTCCACCGGCCCCGCTCGCACCACCTGTTCCACTAGCAGAACCACTTGATCCAGGAGCAATCGGACTTACACAACTCTCTCCATTTGTAACACCCTCCCATGTAACTTTCTGATTGATAGCCGCAGTACACATTTGTGTATTTTTCGTTGCTGGATCCGAACTCATTCCTGAAATGTCAAGATAGTAGCTATCGTTATCAGGAATGGATCCATCTTTTGGAAAAGTAGACAAGAGAGAATTATCCTTTGAAACACCAATGGTATCAATACATGTATCTTTTTGAATTCCTCCAACGGTTCGCTTATAATAGGTTAAATAGTCAGGACATGAGTTAATGACAGGGGGCCATGGGCCCGGAGTAGTAGTGAATAAAGGTGAATCTCCAAACCATCTCATTCCATAAACAATAAAAAGGATAAGGGAGCCGATGAAAAATAAAACTGCGCCATAGGTTTGACCGGTACTATTTAGTTGATAAGCACCTCCTACCGTAATCATAAAGGCAACGGCAATGAATCCGATTAAATAGAGGTTCATTCTACTATCGTAAAGTTATTTTTATCATATAAACCATTTAATAGTTCATATCATAAAAGATAAATAAGTACACACAATTTACTGCTGGAACATGGTGTGAGACGAGATGTTAGCAACGTTGGTGGAAGCACCCAAGGCCACAATCGGGACATAGAAAGTAACGTAGTCCGTGTTAGCGTCAGGGACGTTGATGTTGCCCAACACACCGAAGTTGCTGCCTCCAACGCCACCGATGTAAGAGGTGATGGCAGCAGGGGCAATCAACTGGACCTGGCGGAAAAAGCCAATGTTGGAGGTTCCAGTGACATTGGTGCGGACAGTCTTGCCCATGTCACGGAGAACAACATTGGCAGCACCACCCGCGCCAGCGATTTGAGCGGCAATGGCGGTAGCCAAACCAGTAGAGGCGGAGGTCATGGTGCCAGGGGGGTAGTTGCCAACGACATTGCCGGCAGCCGGCACGAGTTCGAACACGGCGTTGGTAGCACCGCCGGCAACAGCAGCAGCAACAGTGGCGGCGGAGTAATACGCAGTATCAGGCTGGATCTGGCGGATGAAACGGGTAACGGAAGACATCTTATATTCAGAACTTAGAAAAAAAACACGGAGGGTTGATAGAATGTCAACCGGTGCGCCCCTTCCTGAATTTGAACTCCCGTATACCCGACATGGTCTCGGAGGTCAGAATGGTCGCGTGAACCTGACCCCCTCATCTTCGAACACCGGTGCCCCCGTACCGGATTCCGCAGGATTCAGTTACCCCAAGCAAACAGAGGCTAGTTTCGCAGGCGATATGCTCCGGGGAAATTGGGACCATACCGTTTTGTCTGATACCTTTTTTACCCGTAGGAACGCGACGGTGATCCAGAATGCGATCAAGAAAGAAGTCTACCGTATGTCTGGACCGAAACAATACCAAATTGATGATCAAGATGTTGATGAGTTGAAAATGATTATGCGTGCCATGTATTTACAGTATGCGAAAAACAATCCGCATAACATCGAGGGACAAATCCAAGAACTGAATAAACTAGTGGTAGATTGGGCCGCACCCCGTATTATGTCTGAGATCGATCATTATCATTATTATTTGAATGATATTAGTCACTTACCAGTACCTTTAGAGAAACCGTTGAATATGTCGAGCGCAGGTTCCAGATCATTACCTTTCAAGCCGATGATGTAAAAATAATATCAAATTCTAATTACGACCAATCAATTATTAATTTTGCATCGGATGCGGTGTAGGTTACCTCACATCCGATAAACATTTCTTTTACTCGTTTCAGATACCGTTCTATAAACCATGGTGCATTGATACGATTAATATATTGTGGTACCGTGGTCTGAAGATGATCTACGCTTACATATTGTACATATTGTTTGTATCGATAATAGACTGGCATACGTTGTTTGAAATCAGTACATAATTGTTCTACAAGTCGTGTAATGCCTTTTTCTAGATCCTGTTCAGCTTGTTCGATCTTCTCCATTTCTGGATCATAGGCTTGTAATTGTTCACGAGTAATAGGAAATTTCATTGTTGAGTATGATTTACGCAGTAGAGAATATCAATTTTATTACATAAAAAATATATTTTTATTCTTTACCGTTTACTTTCTAGCAATGACAGGTTTACGCTTCTTCATCACTTTGGCTTCAGACGAACCCACGGAAACAGAGCTAGCTACACGCTCTAATGAGTATTGTACCCATGCTAGACGGAACGCTTCTAAATCTGCCAGCCACAGAGAGGAGCCGGTTTCTGCCTCGACACGCTCTTTCTCCGCACGTTTTTCTTCCCACTGTCCATCCAGCTCAATCACAGCAGATTGTTTCACACGATCCATGCGCATACGTAACACATAGTCGTACGAATCATACTCATCTGGCTTTTCCAGATTCGACAACGCAGGAATCTCACATGCTTTTAATCCTGCGACAATCTCTTCATCACTCTTCTTCTGAAGCACTAGACGGTCATCAATGATTGCTTGAATAAATCGTCGTTTCGCATCGAGTTCCCGCATTTGAGACTCGAGGACTTCCAGCATATTCTTGCGACGTGCTTCATACATTGGCAAGCGCTTCTCCACAAACGCTTCCAGAATGTCGCCCACCGTCTTGTACTTTACGATATTGAACTCGGTATCAAAGCATGTCATATTAGTGGTCTTCCACGACGACGTTAGCTTGAACTGCTTCTCGAACTTATCAATGTTATCCTTCAACGCATCATACCCTTCTTCTGTGAAGTAGAGTACAAATCGTACATCGACATCATTGTATAAGTCATCGAATCCCTTCAATCCGCATGGTTCCACTTCGCCTTTTGCCGATGTCGTTGAACCCGTTTCCGCTTTTTTTGCTTCTTTCTTTGCATCTTTGGATTTTTTCTCTTCGACTTCCAACAATCCATCCAGGAATGCTTTGTAGTCTTTCGTCCAGGTACCCGCAGGCAACTCTGTGATGGTTACGCTCTTTTTATCATCATCCATGGTATACATGCCTTTCGTAATCCACGTCATTTCATCCGCACGATGAGTCGTGCCCTTGAATCCAAACCACCATGGGTCTAAGGGATGACCTGCCAAGGATTCCATTGAACCTTCCAAACGATGACGAAGCAAGCAGATGATGTCATCTGGTTTGTGAGGCGGAATATCAGTAGAATAGCCTGTACCGATACCCACTGAGCCATTAATCGCTAACAGAGGAACAACAGGTAGATAATACTCAGGTTCCACGACATCACCGTCGTCATCAATGTATTTCAGAAGGGCAGAGTCCTCCTTTCGAAACATCGTATTCACAATGTCTTCAAGATAGGTATGGATATAACGAGGAGAAGCCGCATCCTTGCCACCCATCAGACGAGAACCAAACTGACCCACAGGTTTCAACAGATTGATGTTGTTTGACCCAACAAAGTTCTGTGCCATACCAATAATGGTGCTATTCAGCGATGCTTCACCGTGATGGTATGCAGCATGTTCAGAGACATAACCTGCGAGTTGTGCTACGCGAATTTCGTCACGCAGATTTCGTTTCAAGCACGAGAATAGAATTTTACGTTGAGAGGGTTTGAGTCCATCCATAACATGAGGTAAGGAACGGATATTGTCGGCGTTGCTGAAATGAATCAGCTCATCGTTTACGAAGTTGGTATAAGATGCCTTAGCCTCCACAGGAATAAGCATCTTTGTGGGATCATAGTGGCTAAGCCATCGTTTGCGGTCATCTGCCTGTTTTTTGTTGAATGCCAGATTCATGGATTCATCGGTTTTCTCGTCCCATTCGTATAGGATTTCATGAAGGTCCTTGAACCACTCACGTGCCTCCGCAGGAGTAGATGTGCCCAATCCTTTGTAGTATTTGATTTTCCAGCCTGCTAACGAATTGGTTTCTTTCCATTGATTGAACTCAGGAAGGGAATAGAAGGACAGCGTGGTCTTTCCCTTAGTAGCTTTGAGAATTGGAGTTAACAGTGTACATAGGAAGCCGGCTTTCATCAGTCCTGGCCACTCCGCATGGAACAAGTTCATGAGAAGACCCTTGATGTGAGACCCATCGTGGTCTTGGTCTGCCATCACCATGACACGGCCATAACGCAATTCAGATACGTCTTTGTATTGCTTTCCTTGCTCCAGGCCAAGAATTTTTTTGATGGCGGTCAGCTCTTCGTTCGAATTGAATTTTTGAATGGTAATGTCTCGGACATTCAGCAACTTACCTCGCAAGGGGAACACACCCCATTTCTCACGACCGACTTCTTTGAGACCTGAGATGGCAGAGGTAGCAGCTGAATCTCCCTCTGTTAGAATCAGTGTACATTCCTTTGATTTTGCGGTACCAGCCAGTAACGCATCTTCAAGTTTGGTCATTCCGCGGATGGTAGTACGCTTTTTACCATCTGTTTTCTTGGTCTCTCGCAAAGACTTGGCTTCCAAGAGGAACTTAGCTTCTTCGAGTAATCCCAATTTACCGAGTGTGTCTACAAGCTTACCGCTGTATTCGGGTTTGGACCCAAACTCCGTGGCAGGGGTGGTCAAGAACTCTTTGCTTTGTGAATCGAAACTTGGATTCACAATGGTAGAGTTGATGAATAGAACAACGGAATTCTTGAGCTGTCCTGGTTTGATATCTACTTTTTTCTTTTTTGCGACTTCGCAAAAGTCAGTAAGAACTTTACGTCCTACACTTTCCACATGTTTACCACCTTTCTTAGTATGAATACCATTGACGAAGGAAATGTGTTTGTCTTCAGGTAGTTCCTCTTCATCTGAATACAAATGACTAGCGAGGATAGCACCGATTTCCCAACGAGGACCACAGTTCTCATAGGCAAAACCTGTCATGCCATCTCGCAAGAACAATTTGATGAATTTTTCAAAGGTATTGGACGTCACAATGACACCGTTCCAGGTCACTCTGACATCCTTTCCAACAAGTGAAGCAAGCTCAATGATACGAGTATGAAATACGGCAATCATATCACTTGAAATTCCTGTTTCGGAGAAGGCTCCCGCAAATAAACGACGGTCAGGGAGAAAGGTGATTTTTACGGAGCCAGTTTTCGCAGTGCTTTTTTTGATAATGGGTTTTTCACAATTGGTCATGTTATCGTACCATGATTGGGTATACTGCTTTCCAGACGCAGGACAGCGGATATCCACAGTAAACAGCTTACTAAGAATATTGGTCAACTTGGCGCCATAACCGTTCTTGCCTCCCACAATTTTCTCTTCTGATTTGTCGTAATTACTTGATGTAAGAAGATGTCCGAAGATCATCTCAGGAATCATGACTTTTTGTTCTTCTTCCATTTCAATGGTGATACCGTCACCGTCATTCTCAATGGAGATGATGGTATCACCGTCCTTGCTCTGTACGGATACATCGATGTGTTTGATGGGAGTCATACCGGCCGTGCCAATGGAGCGAACATACTCATCGCGGGCATTGACAATGATTTCATCAAAGATTTTATAAAGACCAGGATTGAAATGGAGCTTCCGCCAGACCATCTTGTTCGAACCAGAGTCGTACACCCAGCGCGTCTCTTCATTGGTCTTAGTACTACCGACGTAGGTGTCAGGGAGTTCCAAGATATGCTGATGGTGAGTGTGCTTCTGGTATTTACGAGCAGTGGCCATGGATGATACGATATACGGGGAGGGTGCTATTCTGTTTAGGCTCTCAATCATGTCAATTTTTATGAAGAACTATATTAGAATGGCTGCAGAGAATAACAGTAAAAACGTGTTTGTTACACCAGTGGTTACCCCTAGAAAGGGTAATCAAAATGACAATTCTACAAATGTATTTGTCACGCCACCTCATACACCAAGAAACAATCAAAAGAAGAATGTGGTAGAAGCTCCGTCTACTCCAAGAAATGTACGTGCGAATGTGAATAGTGTACCTCGTCCTCCACCATCATCTCCTTCTACTCCAAGAACCATTCGACGTAGACTTCCGAATAATACCCCTTTGATCCCAATTAGTGAAAAAGATCTAGCGTCTCATCCTAAATTTATTTCATTTATGTATCAGTTTGTAAAAAATGCGGAAATGGATATGGTTCAACATGAAGGATTGCCAGAACATACAATAACAGTAATTGGAGGTGCTGCATTTACATTATACGCATATGCTCTTCATAAATTTAATATGGAAGAAATGGAACAATCATTTATCGATGCGAAGATTGAGAAAACATCCGATATTGATATATCGTTTTGGTATCACCAAGAGATTCCGCGTGAAGCATTTTTGGACTACAATCGTAAATTTAAGAATAGAATTGAGGAAGTATTTCAATCGAATGAAACAAAACAACACATTCGACGTTTATTTGATCGTTTTATTCCAAATCATGAGGAAATTGATACATTTGATATAGAAGTTACAATTGAACCGGTTCCTGACCGATTTGCGCATAAAACAACCATTGTTAATGTAGCATTTATTATTAATGGTAAAAAAATGAAAATCATGGACATTGCGATAAAGAATGCGTTATATTCACAGGCTGTAAAGAAAAATTTTAGTCCAATTACAAATGGAATGAGAGTTCAAAATGATCCAGTATATAGTAATAAATCACCAGAGTTAACAGGCTTACTTAGAATTAATACTACAAATGTTATGAGTGTCAGTGTACGTCTTCCAACTTTTGAGGCATTTATTGAGCAACAGTTATTTGTCTATGGAAATAAACTATTGAGAGGAACTACACGCAATACATATATAAAACGTATTATGTATCTTCTGCCATATGTATCTCAGAATATGAGACAGTTGATTCAACAACGTGTGATGGATTTGTCACGGGCAAGCGCTCCACAAATGACACCTGTAGAACCTCTACAGGTTCCTGTCCCTCCAATGGCATATCCACCTTATGGATACCCACAAATGGGTTATCCTCCATATGGATACCCAGCACCACCAGTACAGGCATCGCCATCGGGTCTTACACGTAATCAAATACGAAATGTAATTACACGTCGTCGCCGTCATGGTGGTCGCATCACAAAGCGTTCTACTAAAAATAATCGTAGAACAACGCAACGCTCACAAAATTAATTAATGGGAATCGTATGGCAATAGCCTTTCTTTTTTCGTTTATCACATAATACCGCAAACTTTGTTTGAGATTCAGTACAATCTGTAGCAAAGGTAGCTAAGCAGGAGCTGTGAACAGAATATCCACGACGTTGATTGGCAAGAAGCGGATAGGCATTATTTTTAAGAACGGCTACACAGGCTTGTTGAATATGGTGGTTATCGGTAGCCTGCGCACATGAATAGGGTGCTTTTTCAATGAACGTGTCGACATTAGTAGAAGGCGATTTCATTTCTTCTAGAAGCGCATTAACACATACTTTACAGGGAAGTAGATATTGGGTTCGTGAATAGTGTACACGATGTACCATACTCATCATGGGTACAACGGCATGGATAAGAGGAATACAACAAATAATGAAGAGAAGAGAGCGCATGGTGTTGATTTCACTGGAATCATCCAATGACATCAAATTTTCTCGATCGATACCCCCATTTCATTACAAAAATGGGCCACTAACTCATCGTTTTTGTAATCATGAATATACTTGATATGTTGAATGCCGGCGGCCAAAAGAATGCGACAACAAATGATACATGGGTAATGAGTAATATAAGCAGTACAACCGAGAGAGGATACACCGCGTTTAGCACAATCCGTTACCGCATTTTGTTCGGCATGGACAGTAGCTTGTTCATGACCTTCACGTAGAATGCTACAATGTTCGCATCCAGGTAGAAATCCATTATATCCTTGGCTAACGATACGATGCTGAGAAACGAGAAGACATCCGACATGGAGACGTTCACATGGACTTCGAGTTGCGGTTACTTGTACAATCTCTTTAAAATAATCATCCCAGGATGGTCTCGACATATTATCGTTATATAGCATGATTCACTTAAATTGTCTTTCAAGAATAGAATGAGACGAACTAGAAAACGAGGTGGAAATCGACCGTTACCATTACAATATTTTGGAGCAGCTGCGCCGGTATCCGCAGGAGAAGGGGTAGATCGTATGACAGTGAGTGGAAACACAGTTCGACCTGCGATCGGTGGCAAGCGTCGTACTAAACGCCATAATAAACGTAGCACCCGAAAGCGTGGTGGATTTTATCCGTCAGTGATGGGAAACTTTGTACCAGCTGCATCTAAATACATTACTCCGCTTGCGCTTTTTGCTGCATATAAGCTAATGAATCATCCAAGCAGAAAACAACGTAAGTAAGTGCGTTTAAATCTAATATAGGCTCTCTTCCGGTTACCGGAAGATTTCGAACTCATGAGTAGTCTAAAGCCAATCGTGAGAATAACACACAATGAGTGTCACACAAGGTGGAGCGCGTCCCAACGCAAATGGAAATCTATTCGAGATTCGTACTGTACAATCAGCTGCCTTTCGTACGTTGATTGAAGCACTCAAGGAGATTTTAACGGAAGCCAATCTGGAGTTTGATTCAACTGGTATTAAGGTGATTGATGTAGATGAGACTCATACCGTTCTAACGTATTTGCGCCTTCATGCGGATCGGTTTGAGTATTTCTATTGCCCTGCGAAGTACGTTCTTGGTATCAATATGATTTACTTGTTCAAATTGATCAAAACACTAAGTAATAACGATAGTTTGACGCTGTTCTTGCCGGCAAATAACCCAAATAAACTAGGCATTCGCGCAGAGAATGCGGAGAAGGGAACAACCAATACGTGGATGATGAAGTTGTTTGATACCAATGTGGAGAACATCGAGTTTCCAAACATTTCCTTTACCTCAATCATTCATATGCCGTCAGCCGATTTCCAGAAGATTTGCCGTGATTTCAATCAACTGGCGGAGAAGTTAGAGATTACGAGTTCGAATGCGGACCTCATCTTTCGTTGTGTAGGTGATTTTGTAGATGGAGAGACGGTAATTATGTCAAACAATCAGGGTGGTATTGAGGTAGAGCGTAATACGAATGAGATTGTACAGGGTATGTTTGAGCTAAAGTACTTGGTATTGTTCACAAAGTGTACCAATTTATGTACGAGTACACAGATTCATTTGAAGAATGATTATCCGTTGGTGTTGCGATACATGGTGGCGAATTTGGGTGAGGTACGATTGGTGTTGGCTCCGCAGAAGCAGAAGACGGAAACAGCACGTCCGCAGAAGCTATAAAGAGAAACGTTGGTGCCGTCCCTTATATTAATGTAATATTCAATTAAAAACAATAAAAAGATAATATCAAATAATATCTTTTTATAAGTTTATAAACAAATGGGGTGTACCTGAGAATTTTGGGCGTTTTTTAAAAGCGTATTACATTTTTTTCTGAACGAACGGCGTATAGATGATTTCAGAATCACGAATGTTACTGACCGGATGAAGAGTCGACGGCTGGCTAAATTTCTGGGCGTCCGCGTTCCAGACTTTAATGATGTTGAACCCCCGTTTTGGACTGATGGAAATTCCATTAATACGATTTTCAGAGGACGATACGACATTGAGCATGGAAGCAATAACATAGGTAAGATATACATCGGCCGCCTCTTTTTTCTGACAACGAAAGGAATAGCATCCTCCACGAATATGATAGTGACTCTCCCATAACGGTGGAGCAGGATCACGCATTAAGAAGAACATTCCATCGGAAAACGACTCGGTTTTCAAAAGTTCAATCATTGACCAGAATTGGTGCCATGTTTTCATGGAGCCCAAATTGATAAACGTATTCAAAGACCATTTGGTCTCTTCGGTGGAATGGAAATAGATTGTCCAGGACCCTGTCGGAATCAAAGAGGAAAGAGTCATCTTTGAATCGTCCAATGAAGTCGCCATGATAAAGAACGGGAGGTTCTAAGCTTAGTGATGGGTACATATCTTTAAACCGTTCACATTCATCAATTTTTACATTCTAGCATGGATGATAATAGGTATAGGCATTGGGGAGTTCACTTGTTGAATCAGCACGTTTTACGAGTTGATGATATATATATTTATCACGAATCACGAGACAACGATTATCTGTGCCAATTGTTAACATCTGTTCTTCACCATTATGATCAATCACATGAAATTGAACAATGCTATCGTGTTGAAACCATTGATTCATCTGTGCGCACCATGATAAAAAGAGAAAGGTAAGAGTAGGCGTATGGTCCTCACATGTATGAAGACGAAACTCAGACAAAAAGGAATCAATATCAAATTCTTTTTCTTCTCGGCAATTGATCACTACAATTTTTGCAGAAAGCCATGAGAGTTTACACGTCATTGTTGTAGGTTTAGCAAGAGAAGTTAGTGTATAATTAGAATATTTCCAATTCGCATGAATATCGTTTTTAATATGAGAGAGAGGTAATGGAAGAGTATGTCCTCTCATAAAAACCCATGTTTTATCTAGTCCTTTAGAGTAGCTATACGTATATTGTTGTATATCATTTATGTGATTTTGAAAAGAACCATATGCTTCTGATACCCAGTTCCATAGTTGTAAAGCTTTTGTATAAAAATAAGAACGTAACATCTAGTGATATTCATTTAACATTTTATTTAAGTCGATAGAACGCAACCGATTGTGTTTTTTCTTTCCAGATTCCAATGGGCTGTTCGGTTGGTTGACCTTCATCATCAATTCCATAGACGAAGTTTTCACCATCTTTGTAGTAGGTTTTATCTTTAAAGGTAATTTCGGATAGTTCAACACCATCATCTTCTTCCTCCTCTTCTACTTCCTGTGGTTCTTCCTTCTGCGGTTCTACTTCCTGTGGTTCTTCTTGAGTGTTTTCTTCGTCTTCGATTTCATCATCTTCATCGCGATGAATTTCTTGAATTGTTGTATTTTGTGCTGGCTGAGCGGGTTCAACAGGTTCTACTTTTACAACAGGTTGCTCCTCCACTACATGTGTAATTGGTTCTACATAGAAGCCAGTGTTCAAAGCAGACATATTTGGAGAAACAGGCGGAACAGTCATGGAGATGACAGGTGAATTAGGACGAGGTGTATCCTCTTTATGAACTACATAGATGGATTCGATTGGTTCGATGATGGTATTTTCTAGACCATCTGTGTCAAGCCACGGACTTTGATCTTCCATTTGATGAAATCGGCCACGTTCTAACATATCGAGGCGATCTACAATATGGTTAAGAGCCAATTGTTGTGTATCATATTGCTTGGAAAGTGTATCGATTTTAGTAGAGAGTTCACGAATTGCTGATTCCAGATTGGAATCGACAGGGATGGTAGTGGGAGGCGGATGTAGGGAATTCAACCAATGTTCCAATTGCTTGAATTCCTTCTGAACGTTCGATAAGCAGGCTTGAATAAGAGTAGATGAAATGGACATGTTTGCTGGTGGTATCTCATTTTCAGGCCCATTTATATCATCAATTTTATGCGGGTTTGATTTTCAAGTTCAAACAGGCATCGAGCGTGGATTCCCATGCCTTAAGAGGCTTGGTTCGACGAAGACGAAGAACTTCTTCTGCTTTTTGAAGGCGTTCTTTCACAGTTTCATTCACATTTTTAGTCAGGCTCGCATCATAGAAATCGATCGGTTTGGTATCCATTGTAGCAAGAATACTAACCATAGGAGGAAGATGTACATCCACACGTACCTTGTGAGAACGAATCAAACCACGATATTCCTGAATGGTTAATGAACCGCCAAATAATTGAAGAATCGAACGAGGAGGAGCTGGATGAATATTATTATCACATACTTCACCATAGACACGGTATAACAGCGCCAATTGTTCCCAGCGAGTATGAGCATCTTGTCGCATATCAAAGAGATAGGCTGCGGCACACTCTGGGCTACAGTAATTACCCATAACAATCAAATGCTCACCTGTGTCACGAACGGGTAAAACAACAGGACGATGAGTAAATCCGTGACAACACCAAAAACAGGCAGCCGTGCTTTGTGCGGGAATCGTTTTTATTTCAGATGAATCCTTGAATTGAACAAGAAGAGATGATTTGAGTGTATAATAATCGATCTCGGTTTCAACAACCGGCGTAACATTTTCTTTCTTCGTTTCAATAACCGGTTCCAAACGAAGCTCGGTGCGTAATTCTTCTGTAGGAACAACTACATTCTCTTGAAGTTGTTCTACATTATCCATAAATGGATTGTTGGCATAACTATCATAAGGTTGAGCCTCGGTGGGAGGCATGGGATCATACATAATGGGCATATCATTCATGGGAACATTTTTACTTTGAATGGGAAGATGAACAATTAATGGACGACGAACACCCGATAAGAGAGATCCCTCGATTCCATCTGGGGTGATAACTGCTACCACTGGAAATTGCTTTTTCTTGCTTGTTTTTTTGGCCACAACTGGTTCAGTTGTTTCCTCTGTTTCTGTTTTTACTGCGCGTTTCCCTCGACCACGTCCACTCATACTGAACATTCGACGCGTTGGTTCATTTAGGTTGTTTTAGTATCTTCTCGTTATGATATAACATAAAGGAGAAGAGCATAATAAAATATCACTCATTTACTGATGAGAAGAACCGTACAACGACTTCCATACAAACTTATGAGTGTAGTGGTAAACAAGGGCAAAGACGACAGCGTGGAACATGGCCTTGCTGACGAATGAACCGCCAGGAGGGAGGGAGACGAGGATACCGGGTACCAGAACGAAGAACAGCACAGCTGTGAACAAAGACATCATAGGGTGAAACATGATTATACTTACATCACAGAAAAAAATAAGGACCTAAGCATAGTTTCAAGAAATATAATCAAGATGGCAGTGGATACTTCATTCTGGTGTGAACGAGTACGCACGTGTTTTTCGATGTTTTCAAAAAATCCAACCACGTTACAACATTTATTGCTATTTGGTCCACCAGGTTCAGGAAAAACAACAAGTGCTTCATGGTTGGTAGATCAAATTTGGGGAAATCGTAAATCCTTGATGTGTATCTCGATGAATGCAGCCGATGAACGCAGTTTGGAATCGATTCG
>Ga0164297_10001866_pt1 | contig 21607 bp, 22 predicted proteins | sample GEODES058metaG_FD_113539 | JGI IMG/M metagenome (GOLD analysis project Ga0164297, IMG submission 113539) | Dystrophic lake water microbial communities from Trout Bog Lake, Wisconsin, USA - GEODES058 metaG | ecosystem: Environmental > Aquatic > Freshwater > Lake | place: USA: Trout Bog Lake... | reverse complement strand
ATACGATGAGGAAATGCCGGATATCTATCCTTATATGGATATTGCAAGAAGTAAATATTTCCTTGTGGTAAACGCGTATGATTTAAAAGATATCGGTTTAGCCAATAAATATGCAAACAGTATCGACGCTTATATCTCGGATCAGCTCGATTATAACTATGGTTTGACGCAAACCAATTCAGAAAGTGTAGACCCGCGTACTGTACAACTTGGATTGTATATTTTGAATCAGATGAGCGAACTGGCTAAAGATAACCATCAAACAGCCGTATCAGAAAAGCTGCAAAAACACTTCAAAGATTACGAAACCAAGTTTGCCAGTATATTGGGAGTAGCGCCTAAACAATAGGTGCCCACTGGCAATCATCAAATAAAAAAGCGACAGTTCTCAGAACTGTCGCTTTTTTAATGATCAAAAAACGAGTTTATTTTTCACTAAAGGGTTTGTCGGCCTTTTTAGGATCATAATGTAAATTAGGCGTTAGCCAAAACAATAAGATCACCCTCGAATACCTGTAATTAAAAGGCGACAATAAAAGCGCTACCCCCAATAAGACACCCAGGTAAAGCCAGGGAGATTCAGACGAGGTGAGCATATAGGTGCCAATGGCCAGCGTCACCATTTCGGCAACTACCATTCCGTAGCTTACAAACATCGCAACATAAAAATACCCGGGTTCAATCTCGAACTGGAAGTTGCAATACGGGCATTTGGTATTCATTTTTTGATTCAGGAAACCGGATGATGTTTTTTGAAACATATCACCTTTACGGCATTTGGGACATTTGGCTTGAACTGCAGCTTTTAGTTCAGAAGTTGGCTTCAATTGTTCAGAATTTTCATTGATAGACATGGGTACGTACAAGAAGTTTATTTACCCGCAAAAATGAGAAAATTAAAAGCAAAAAATGATTACCGCTAAGGTTATTTAGGGATTTGCAAATTGGGACCGCTTTTAAAAAAAATAATCCCCCGCCGGGAGGCGGGGGATATAGTGGTCCGTCTTACTCGCTAATTCGGACCAAACCTAAACCTTATCACCGCAAATTTGTGAATTTATAGTGAATTTTTAATGAAAAATTTTAAAAAAATCTACACGTAAATTTTCCATATTTACATAAAGCGTAAAAATGACACATTTAAGGCCTGATAGCATCATTTTCGACATGGATGGAACCCTTTGGGACGCAGTCGATACCTACACAGATTCGTGGAATATTGTATTCAAAGAGTTGGGAATTGATATACATGTTGACAGGAACGAGCTTGCAAAAATGGTTGGCTGGGAAGGCAAAAAAGTTCATGCAGCGATCATGCCCAATTTTGATGAGCAAAAGCGGCAAAGTATTTATGCCAGGGTAAATGAGTTGCGCCGGGAATTATTGCCGAAAAACGGTGGAACTTTATACGAAGGCGTTAAAGAAGGGCTTGAGCAGCTTGCTGGCCAATACAAGTTGTACATAGTAAGTAATTGTGCGGTTGGCGTTATCCGGCTATTTATCGATTGGGCCGGCATCAATGACCATATTATCGATGAGATCGCTTATGGAACCAATTATATGCCCAAGCACCATAATATTAAAATGCTGATCGATCGTCATGACCTGAAAGCACCGGTTTATGTGGGAGATACAGCTGGTGATGGTGAACAGAGTCGGCTTGCCGGAGTGCCGTTTGTGTTTGTAAGCTATGGTTTCGGCGAAACCGATGATCACGATCTTCGCTTTGATAATTTTACTGATCTGACCAATTACTTTATCGCACTCCAATAGTCGTTTAATATTGGGATATAAAATTTCAAAAAGTAATAAGCTGACAATGAAAAACCTGAAAGTTATTTTTCCCCTGATTTTTGCCCAATTGCTAACCTTGACAGTAGTTGCGCAGAGCTATAAAGCCCCTGTTTTTAACGATCCTGACAGGCTTAAAAAGATCGAGGCGACTTTCGGGGTGATCGATAAGATATATAAGGAATATGCTGAACAAAATCATTACCCCAGTCTGGTGTACGGTATAGTTGTGGATGGTAAATTGGTGCATGCTGGTGGGCTGGGATTCACAGAATTGCAAAACAAAATTGCCGCAGGACAAGGCTCTGCATTTCGAATAGCCTCGATGAGTAAAAGTTTTACCGCTATGGCCATTTTGAAATTACGGGATGAAGGTAAATTACGCCTGGACGATCCGATCTATCTTTATATACCGGAGGCGAGGAACATGAAAAAGCTCACAAAAGATGCCCCGCCAATTACCATTCGCAATTTATTAACCCATACTGCCGGTTATCCCGAGGACAACCCCTGGGGCGACAGACAATTGGCCAATACCGATCAGCAATTGATCGATCTTTATAAAAAAGGGATATCGTTTTCTAACGATCCGGCTTTAGGATATGAATATAGCAATCTGGGATTTGCTACACTGGGCTACATCATCAAAAAGGTAACAGGTATCAGTTACCAGCAATATATCACCCAAAATATATTGAAACCACTTGGCATGAACCATACCTGGTACGAATACAGTAAAGTACCAAAAGAGCTGCTGGCACATGGCTACCGCTGGCTTGATGGTAAATGGGTTGAACAACCAATGCTGCATGATGGCTCCTATGGTGCGATGGGTGGGATGATCACTACGATCGAAGATTTTAGCAAGTATATGGCTTTTCATCTTTCAGCATGGCCCCCGCGTGACGATGCTGAGCAAGGGCCGGTTAAAAGAAACTCGGTCCGCGAGATGCAATACCCCTGGGATTTTAATGGTTTGAATACTACCTACCATACAGTAAACGGACGGTCAGCTCCTTTTGCTTCGGCCTATTGTTACGGTTTACGCTGGCGCAGGTATGCTGATGGAACTACCGCCGTTGGGCACACCGGTGGCTTACCCGGTTTTGGCAGCGAATGGACGGTTTACCCTGAATACGGTATTGGTGTAGTAAGTTTCGCCAATTTAACCTATGCCAGTGCCGGTGCAGTAAATCTGCAGGTAGCTGATACGCTATTACGGCTTTCGGGTATCCAGCCGCGACAATTACCACCTTCCGATATTTTGACAAAGCGTAAAAATCAGTTATTGAAAGTTTTGCCGGAATGGAACAATGCAAATGCAAGCGGTATTTTTGCGATGAATTTTTTCATGGATTACTTTCCTGACAAACTCCGCGTCGAAGCTGAAGCTATTTTCGCAAAAGCAGGCAAGATCAATTCTGTAAGTGAAGTAGTACCTGAAAACCAGCTCAGGGGCTATTTTATATTGGATGGTGAGCAGGCAAAAATTAAAGTTAGTTTTACCCTGACTCCCGAAAATCCCGCATTGGTACAGGAATATCACATTTCACTTTTAGGAAAATAAGACTTGATAATAAGTTAAAAATACTTGCTAATTTGTTAAGAATAAGGTAAAAAGCTATTTTCGCGATTTATTATTCACCTGACTACCTTTTAAATTAGCAAATATGAAAAGAACTTTACTCTTATTGACTCTACTTGCAGCTGGTTTTACTGCTTTTTCGCAAACCCCTGCTGCAGCGCCCAAAGACGCAGTTAAAAAAGATACTACCTGGAAGATCCATGGCCAAAATACAATTCTGATCAACCAAAGCTCCTTCTCAAACTGGGCTGCAGGTGGTGTAAATTCCCTTGCTGCGAATTTGTTGTTAGATTACGATTTTGATTACAAAAAAGATAACTGGAGCTGGGACAATAAAGTGATAGTGGGTTATGGCGACAGCAAACAAACAGGCCTTGGCTGGCGTAAGAACGACGATAGGATCATCCTCAATAGCTTATTAGGTTATAAAGCTGCACAATACTGGCTCTATACCTTTTATGCCAACTTCCAGACACAGTTTACCAAGGGTTATTCATACGATGCCAATAACAACCGCACTTTAATATCTTCTGCGTTTGCTCCGGCATACCTAACTCTGGGTCCGGGTTTTGCCTATAAAAAATCAGACAATTTCAGGATCAACGTTTCACCTTTTGCAGCTAAATTCACGATCGTTCAAAATGATTCTCTTTCAAGTATTGGTGCCTTTGGTGTAACACCGGGTAGTCATAGTCTGTTTGAATTCGGTTCTTCCCTGGATGCTTATTATAAAATAAATATCGCCAAGAATATTTCCCTCGAAAATATCCTGAAACTTTACGAGAACTACATCAAAAATCCGGGAAATGTTTATGCCGATTATTCTGCCAATATTTATATGAAGGTCAATAAACTGGTCACTGTAAATGTTGGTCTTGAGCTCATCAACGACCCGAATGCTCAAATTGCTGAAACAAGTAACGGTATAACCTCGTCGCACTCACTATTGCAGGTGAAACAAATATTTGGTGCGGGTTTGACGTATAAGTTCTAATTGGTTGTCCTGTTAGCTATTGGGGTAGTTGTATTAGTTCTATTAGTTGTCCCGATAGCTATCGGGATGGTTGCAGCAGGTAAGTTGCTGTTTATTTTTTTCGGATTTTGGCAAATTTATTTTAGCCAATTTCTTTCTTTCCTGTTGTACAAAATACTATCGATCAGTTTCAACGATATCACCACTTTCAATACGACCTCGTTTAAGGTCGGTAAAGCTTCTGCCGCTATAGCGTTTGTAGTTGTCGAAATAGCCCGGAATACCATCGGCCGTTAGCGGTTTGGCGTTGTTCATCAACCGGTAATGTAGGTGCGGGAAAGTGATATCTCCTGAAAAGCCGATCTTTCCTAGCTGCTCGCCCTGGCGAACCAACTGGCCTATACGAACTAATATGGTACCCTGCTCAAGGTGTTGTAACATACAGAACTCGCCACTACCCTGATCGATGATCACATAATTGCCTAAATGGTTTGGATCGGCGTCTGATGCTTCCCGTGCAAATTTAAGCGATTTGCCTTTGAAGTCATTGTCGGGCAAAGTGTTTTGCAGATCGACCACAATGCCGGTTGCTGGTGCATAAACAGCTTGCCCATATGAAAACCAGTTCTCTTTAACAAAAGCATCGTTTTTGTACAAGTTGCCGTTATCGTCTGCGCTGCCAAGGTCGAAAGCATAGCGATTTGATTTAAGCGCCACCCCTTTAACAGATTGTTCAGCCATACCAGCTGGTCCGATACTCTGGCCGGGATAAAAACTCCTGCCGTCCATCACTACCAGCTTACCTTTAAGTGGCAGCCTGTAACTGTTTTTAGGCAGGTAGGCTTTTGGGGTGATGATCTTTTTAAGCGAAAGATCAAAGTCGGTTGATAGTCGTTTTTTATTATTTTCCCTTTGTTTCGGCAAATCAGCATAATCAAAATCGAACTGATATTGCAGGAAGGTGATCTTTACATCGGGTGGATAGGCATAAAAGGGATTAAAGATGTCAATGGTTTGGCCCGGTTTCAAGGTAGTGTTACCGATGGCTTTCAAACCGGCACCCTGGCTATTCACGTTAATGGCCTGCCGGAATACCGGCTTTACCGAAGCATCCATCACTGTAGCTTCAATAGTAGCAAGGTAAAGCGTATGTGTGCCCGTATTTTTGATCAGGATATCAAAATTTAAATATTCGCCGTTTTGATCCCTTTCAACAAAAGGGTTATTAGGTAAAATGCCAGCCGATGCTTCGTCAATTTGTATAGTTGATGTTGCCTTAGCCAGATTATTTGGTCTATGCGATAAGATTCTGCCTGGAAATAGCAACATGCAGATCAATGTTATTGGCTTTATCATGAATTCGGGTTGAACGGAAATCAATGTAAAATTCGTGTTAATTATTGTTTATAAAAAATTAACTAGTAGTTTTTTAATTGTCAATTGCAAAAACTAAATTCCCCTCATTTACTAATTACGTTAGCCAGTTGAAAAGGTTACAATAAAGCCAAGCGAATGAACAATAGTGACGTAAGTCATAGTTTGGAATTAATAAATTTGAATAATATTTAAATCTGTTTCCTATGTTGATCGATCTTAGCCATACCATCCAAAACGAGCTGATCACGTACAAAGGTTTGCCTGCGCCCGTTATTTGCGATTTCCTAAGCCGCGAGCGTTCAAAAAATTTCTATGATGAGGGTACTACGTTCCAGATCGCTAAGATCGAAATGGTAAGCAATACCGGCACCTATGTCGATTGCCCTTTTCATCGTTTTGAAGATGGACAGGATGTTTCGGAAGTCGAATTGGAACGTTTTGCCGAACTGGAAGGTATCGTTATTGCTATACCCTTTGCAGAGCGCCTCGCTATTGGTCCGGAACAATTTGCCGGTTTCGATTTAAACGACAAGGCTGTACTGGTCCATACCGGCTGGGCGCAACATTGGAATACCGACCTGTATTTCGAGGGGCACCCTTATTTGACGAAAGAAGCTGCTGAATACCTGCGGGATGCTGGGGTTAAACTGGTTGGCATCGATTCCCACAATATTGATGATACCGCAGGCCGAAGCCGCCCGGTGCATACCACTCTTTTAGGCGCGGGAATATTGATCGTGGAGCATTTGTGTAACCTGGAAGCTTTACCACAAGCTGGCTTCAAATTCAGTGCAGTGCCACCAAAGTTTAAGGGTGTAGGTACTTTTCCGGTTAGGGCAATGGCGAGGGTGTATAGATTTTAATGATTTTTTTATGAGCTGAATCGTCGGCCAATCAATCAGACCCAATTCGTTCAATTTCTTTCACACCCTTTTCCACCTGCCCCTTCACGTTTTCTAAAAATATTTCTTTAACATCATCAAAAATAAAAGCCGGGCGTGCATCTTCGTTCAGGTAACTAACCTCAATATCTTTCAGTTTGATACCCGATACATGGCGGACATAAAAACCATAGGCGGGTATATCGCCAAACATGGTAGGCTCGGGGTAATTCTTTTCCAGTTCAGGTACTTTTTTGGCAGCCTGCGCAGCGGTACCGCCACCGGTATAATAAATACGAATATTGCTCAATTCAATGTCCTGCAGGTTATGACCCGGGATACCAGTAATAATGCTGGCATAATGTGGATTTGAGCCAAAAACCCTGATATTGCTAAGTGAAACTCTTCGTAACTGGCCGACTGCTGTACCCTGTGGTCCGCGCATACGGGCTCCAAGACGCATGAATATGGGTGCCGAAACAATATCCCTCATCGTAATATTACTGATGGTAACATCTTGTAATAAAGCACCATCTTCGCTTTCCAATGCCAGCCCCTGACAATGGTCGAACACACAATTACTGATAGCAATATTGATAAAGCCGCCATTCGATTCCGTGCCGAACTTGATTCGCCCCGTGCGGTAAGCATTACTGTCGGCGGTAAGGTAAGTACCAGAAAGGAAAGAGCCCTCATCAAAGCCGCTTACGATACAGTTGGTGATGGTCACATTTTCTGTTGCCCGGGCAAAGCCCAGCGCAAAAGTACTTTTCAGGCAAATGCCATCGTCAAAAGGCGAGTTGATGCTGCAATTGGAAATATGTACGTTGCGGCAGCAGTCGATGTCCATACCATCGCGATTGGTATCCATTTTCAGGTTGTCGATCGTTAGATTATCTACGCCTGTAGCAAGAATTGCAAACCAGCCTGCATGAGCAAAAGTTACATCTTTGATCAGCACATTCCTGCATTTATATAACACCAGCGATTTATTAGCCAGTTGCGAGCCTTTTTTATAATCGTTTAATAGTCCCTTACCCCAAATAGTACCGGTTCCTAAAATAGACACATCATGTATATTTTCGCCCCAGATCAGCGAATTGTGGAAATGGCTGTGTCCAAAGTCCTGGTAAACGGTATTAACGGTTTGTTCTTCCGGGTCATAGGCTGATGGATCGTCTGTTGCGATAATAGTTGCGCCCTGATCGATATACAAACTGATATTGCTTTTCAGATGTATCGAACCACAGAGATAATTGCCTGCAGGCAGGTAAACAGTACCACCTCCCAGGCCGGCTGCCGAGTCGATCGCGGAATTGATCGCTTTGGTATCCGCTGTTTTGCCATCGCCGGTTGCGCCCATTGATTTAACGTTAAATACAGTTTTGAACGGCGTTTGTCCGATAGCGATTCCTGCTAGTAAACATGCAGCTATTGTCAGTTTGATCTTCATAATGTTCCGGATTTAGATTTTTTTGCTCCGGCATTTTGCCAGGCGAGTTGAATAATATCTTCCAGCATATCTTGACGCACTTTAGCCAGTTCAATAAAAGTGGCACCCCGTAAACCCCATTTATTGGGCACCGGAAAAAATATTTCAGGGTCGTAGGTATGAAATATTGATTGATCAATCGGATGCAGTTTTACCATCATCCTATTTTCTTTTAGCCAAAGTGTGGCAAATATCTTACCCTTTCGAACGCGAAACGCCGGATGATCAAAATGCTGAAATTCTTCCGAATCAGCCTGAGAAAGTGCAATCGAGCGGGCAGATTCAAGGTCGGCCATAAATTGGTTTTGTTTAATAAAAATAGATAACAAGCGGGTAAATTCTACAGTTTTAGGTAAAGTTTTTTATAATACCGATATTGTCATCATAATATTAAAATAAATAATGTCTGAAAACGCTGCAGGAAATGTTACACGTGTAAACGAAAATGGTGTCGCTACCATTTCGTTTTATCATCCGTCTCAAAATTCCCTGCCTTCTTTGTTGCTTGCCGAAATTGGTAACGAAATAGCCAAAGCGGGAGATGATACCAATGTTCGTATCATAGTTTTGAAAAGTGATGGTGATCGTACTTTCTGTGCCGGCGCCAGTTTTGACGAATTATTGCAGATAAAAGATAAGGTCGCCGGGGCCGAATTCTTTTCCGGCTTTGCAAACCTGATCAATGCTATTCGAAAATCTCCCAAGATCGTGATCGCCCGCGTCCAGGGAAAAGCGGTTGGTGGGGGAGTGGGGTTGGCTGCTGCAGCCGATTATTGCCTTGCTACGGAAGCAGCGTCGATCAAATTAAGTGAACTAGCCATAGGGATAGGCCCCTTTGTGATCTCGCCGGCCGTAACACGTAAAATAGGTTTGCCGGCATTTTCGCAATTGACCATACGTGCATCGGATTTTCAAACTGCCCAATGGGCAAAAGAACACGGTTTGTTCAACGAAGTATACCCGGATATCCCAAGTCTTGATATCGCGCTGGCAAACCTGACAGAAAAACTGGCTTCCTATCACTCTGAAGCGCTGTCGGGACTGAAACAAATATTGTGGGAGGGCACCGAAAGCTGGGATGCGTTGCTCGCCGAACGTGCAGCCATCAGTGGGGAATTGGTTTTATCTGAATTTACGCAGCGTGCCTTGCGCGGCTTTCTTGATGGAAAAAAATAATTCTCTTTTTACCGATTATCAGGCAACATCTATTCTTCAAACCTACTCAGCTTGTTTCGCATGATGCGCATTTCGTCCTGAAGTGCTTCCATCCTTTGCAATAAATGGGTGATCGCTTCGATACCCGCCAGGTTGATCTCTAACTGTTGATGCAGTCTGATCATTTTTTCCAGCTTCTGCAATTCAGTTTCCGGGATAAAAATTTCACTTTCTACAATTCGGGTCTCTAACAAACCTGCTTCGCTGAGTGAGTCGATAAACCGAAATTCAACGCGGTGGTAAGTGCAAAAGTCGTTTGCTGCTATTAATCCTGTCGCGGTCATCTTATTTCAATTTTGATAATTCCGTAAAAAGCTCTTTTTGTTTATCAGTCAGCTGAGTTGGCACCAATACCTGGTAAGTTACCAGCAGGTCGCCAAACTGATTTTCCTGTTTATAAAACGGCAGACCCTTTCCTTTAAGTTTTACGACGGTACCATTTTGTGTTCCGGGGCTAACTTTGATCTTAACCTTGCCACCGAGCGTATTCACAGTTACTTCGCCACCCAAGATAGCCGTATAAAGATCGAGCTGAACATTTTGATAAAGGTTGGCGCCGTCTCGTTTGAACTCCGGATCAACCGGGATATTAAAGGTAATGTAAAGGTCGCCTGCAGGTCCGCCATTCACACCTGGACTACCGTGGCTGCTTATTTTGATCGTTTGTCCGTTTTCAACACCAGCCGGTATGGTTAAACGGATGTTTTTCCCGTTAACAGTAAGTGTTTGTTTTTGAGCTACAGTGATATCACGCAGGCTCAGCTTCAATTCCGCATTCAGATCCTGCCCGCGAAATTTGGTCTGTTTACTGCTACTTCGTGCTCCGCCACCAAACATACTATTGAAAAAATCAGAAAAATCGCCGCCGCCGTTGAAATCACCGTAGTCTTCAAACCCCTGTGCATGTCCACCGCCGAAGCCGCTGTAGCTATTGCTGTTTTGTGCCCTTTGCTGCTGTGCATATTTCTCATGCTCCTCGCCGTGTTGCCAATTTTCACCGTATTTATCATACTTTTTGCGCTTCTCAGTATCGCTCAATACCTCGTTAGCCTCGTTGATCTGCTGGAACTTTTTATTCGCTTCCGGATCATTGGGGTTCAAGTCGGGGTGGTACTTTCGGGCCATTTTACGATAAGCAGCTTTGATATCCTTTTCGGATGCTTGTTTATCAAGTCCCAGTATTTTGTAATAGTCAATAAAGGCCATATTATATCAATTAACCTTGTAAAACATCATTAGTTTCACTCCTCTAAAATTAACTCTTTGCTTTTATTTGAGAAATGATACACGGCAATTCTTTAGGTGTAACATCGCATATTTTGTGGGGCCAGGCTGCAAAAAGCTTTTTTCAAGCACCGAGTCGTTTAACTCTGAGTTAAAGCATATTTATAAGAACTTTGACGCCGTCTTGTTGAAAAAAAAAATCTGAATAACTCTTAAAAATACGCCGAATTTTTTTTGATTTCTCCGGAGCGATTTGCGGGTTTAGACTTTTTTAGGCCATTAATATTCTTATTTATGTACTGATAATCAGAGGTTTGTATTGCGATATTTTGGTCAATTTTCTTAGTGTTAAAATTACACTAGTGTGATAAATGAAAAGTTAAAAACTCCCACCTTTGCACCAGGTTAAACCGGGTACGCGGGCAGCCTTAAAATTCTATCCTACCCGCCTCATTAGCTATGGTTTAGCCACAAAAACTTAATACCAAAAGAAATGAAAAGCAAAATTTCAATCTGGATCTTGTCAATTGGATTATTGACATTATCTGCAAAAAACACCTATGCCACTGTTAATACCAGCAGTAATTACACAGTTTTAAATGACATCAAAGCCATCAATAAAATAGAGGTACGCGGCAACGTACAATTGTTCATATCAGACAATGCACCCGACCAGGTAACGGTTTACAATAAATATTATGCTGAAACCGCACTGGTACAAAGCAGGAATGGCGTATTACGCATTTCGTCATATAGTACCGAGAAATTGGTGGTTTGGATCAAATCAGAAAGCCTGCAAGCTGTTTCGGCTTTTGACAATGCCGAGATACGGTCCTTTGGCCAGCTTTCGAAGATCGAGTTCAATGTCGACTTGCATAACAAAGCTACCGCAAATCTCGATTTAGATGCTTTTAGTGTAAATGTAACGCTGCGTGATGAGTCAACGATCGCTCTGCATGGTCGCGTTGAAGAGTTTGGCATGAACCGTAACCTTAACACGTTAGTTGTTAATAATGATTTTTCAGTTGGACATAATACCGAAAATAAGATCGTTAACCAGGCCGGCAAAGAAATAATGGCCGGTATTGAATAAATTTTTGATCATAGGGTTGTTTTTTTAGTGGTTAAGGCTGTTCCATTTTTTGGGCAGCCTTTTTTGTGCCGCTATTATCCTCAATTTATCCAGGGATTGTACAGGCAATCGGAATGATTGTATATTTAGCCCATCAAAAAAATGTTATGGATACTAATATTTTCAAATATTTCGACGACATACCGGTAAAAGAAGTTGCGCCGGGTTTTTTTTCAAAGTTGATTCATACCGATCGCAATACCATTAATTTTATTACGGTGGCTGCAGGTTGTACTGTCCCCCGTCATAAACATTTACACCAGCAATACACTTTTGTGATCGAAGGACAGTTTGAACTGACGGTTAATGATGACCCGCAGGTACTGGATCCGGGACGTTTTGCGCTCATCCCATCCGAAGCCTACCACAGTGGGGTGGCTATTACGGATTGTAAACTACTGGATATCTTTGACCCGGTTCGGGAAGATTACCGTGCCTTGTAAAAATATATAGTTAAACTTTCTATGCCTATCCATAAAGCTACTATCGGCGACGCTGCCGAACTTACTATTTTGGTCAACAGTGCTTATCGTGGTCCGGTTTCTCAACTGGGTTGGACCAGCGAGGCCCATTTGCTCGACGGTATCCGGGTTGACGAAGAAACGATGAGCGAATACCTTATTGCATCGGATACAAGCATACTCAAATACACCGATGAGACTGGCAAAATACTTGCCTGTGTTTACCTGCAAGAGCGCGGTGATGGGCGACTTTACCTGGGTATGTTATCCGTTTCGCCTGCTTTACAGGCTAATGGGATAGGCCGGCAGTTACTGCATGAAGCCGAAATTTGGGCTACAAATTTATCTTGTACTACAATTTTTATGACTGTGATCACCACACGTGATGAATTGATCAGCTGGTATAAGCGGCGTGGTTATCGCGATACCGGCGAACGCCTTCCATTTCATGATACAAAGAAATTCGGGATCCCAAAAGCAGAAATTGAGTTAATGGTGCTGGATAAGGAAGTTTGATGATTTTGAACAATGAAGGCGGAACTGCTGACAGCCTGGTAGTTTTATTTTAGCAATAGCGCCAGTACTTCGCCCAAATGCTCCACCTGTCTAAAATTTTCGTGTTCGGGTTTTATTGCCACGTGTTCGTGAGCCCAGGTGGTATGGTAGGGGACATGAATCGCATGACCGCCGATATTGATCACTGGCAATGCATCCGATTTAAGTGAGTTACCGATCATCAAAAACTCTTCCGGTTGAATATCCAGATGCTTGAGTAGTTTACGGTAGTCGCTCTCACCTTTTTCCGACATGATCTCGATGTGATGGAAATGATGGCTTAGGCCTGATTTTTTTAACTTGCGTTCCTGATCCAGCAAATCTCCTTTAGTAGCAACAACAAGGCGATAATGTTTTTTTAAAGCCTGGAGCACTTCTTTCACATCATCCAATAATACAATTGGCTGATTGAGCAATTCTTTACCAAAATTGAGGATACTATTGATCGCATCAGTTGATAAGGTATTATTAGATATTTTAAGCGCTGCCTCGAGCATCGATAATATATAACCCTTGATACCATAGCCATATAGCGATAGATTAGCGATCTCGATTTTTAATAGCTCCTGTGAAAGTTCGTGATGTGGTAAAAAATCCTCCATCAAGGCACAAAATTTTTTTTCCGTTTCCTGGAAATAGGGTTCGTTCACCCAAAGGGTATCATCGGCGTCAAAAGCTATAATTTTTATATCCATGTCTATTTAACGCAATATTAAGTTTTAGGCTTTAAGCCCCGGTACTATTATTGTAATTATTTTAATTGCTATAGTTATTTTCGCAGCGTTGTTACCGTAGTTGAAATTGAATCTAATGATTAAGCATCTACGTATATCTAATAATAAAACGAGAAATTTAAAGTTAATACCCTAAATTCCCCTATAGAGATGAACAAAAACTACTTTTTGAAAAACCTATCCATATTTATATTAGCCTGCTTAGCTTTTTTTGCCGTTTCATGTAAAAAGGAATCTAAAAGTAACGGGGGAAATAACGTTGGTGTACCTGTTGCCACACCTACTAAAATAGGCTTTTACGCTGCCGAACAGGTAGTAGTAGATACCGCAATATATCGCGTTCTTTTGGAGCCAATTACCCAGATCGGCACGCAAGCTATCAATTACGACCTGGTATTTGATACGGGCTCGGGTGGATTGGTTATTGATGCTAATGGCGTGATACCTCCTGCCATGATCACAAAATCTGGTTTTAATTTTACAACAGACTCTGTTGTAGTAAATGGAATTACCATTACTAATCAAACCAATATGATCGAATATGGCGATGATAACGCCACTACTGATAAAGTTTATGGCAATCTGGCCTATGCCGATGTAAAAATAGGCGACCAAAATGGTAATATTACTGTAAAGAGACTGCCTTTCTTCCTTTATTACAAAGCGGTAGACTCAAAAGGAAATGAATTCCCCGCGCATGACTTCGATGTATTTGGTGTAGCACCTGAGTATGATATCACTTTTGCCAATAATGCTTACATCACAAGCCCCTTTTCTTATTTTGATCCGGGCAATGGGCTTACCAAAGGATTTAAGATTGATGCAGTTCCGGCGGCAAATTTTTCAAATCAAGGCACCTGGGTTTCGGCAGTTACACTTGGATTAACTTCTGCCGATCTGAATTCTGGTGGTTACTCATTTACACAACTTAGCTTTACTCAGGGCGAAGGTTATCTTCCAATTTTGTCAGGAACATTAAATTACGGTGGCAAAAAAATAGCTACTAAAATGCTTTTTGACAGCGGCACCGAACCTTACAGCTATTTAGAAGATAATACCGCTACCAATACTTCGGCACTTTTGTTGCCATTAAATACACCTGTATCAGTGTCAACTACTTCAGGATTTAATTATTCATTCACTACCCTGGCCATTGATAATTTGGCCTATGTCGAGAATCCCAAGTATTCCGGTTCTGATATCTCAGTTCTTAGTCTTGACTATTTTCTGAATAATTCCTACCTGATCGATTTTGCAGACAATAAACTGGGCTTAAAAAGCAATTAAGAATTTTTTAATTTGATAGGTAAAAGCGCTGGCACATACCATCGCTTTTTTTATTCAAATTTGGGTAATCGTAACATTTATAGTATTCGATGCAACCCCCTGCCTTATTTGTCTGTCTTATTTATAGCCTCACAAAATATATAGCTATAGAAGAATTGCTGCCCGAACTGAAAGACTTCATTGTTAATTATTGTAAGCAATACAACCTGGCAAAAGTTGATCCGGCAGAACTTTCAACAGCAACCAATATCGATCTTGATCTGGCAATTGTCGACATCGAAATTGAGCTGTTTCTAGAAGAATTTGCTGATTTTTTCTGTATCGATCGTTCCGGGTTCTCCTGGTATAAATACGGGTATCCTGAAGGCTCGATAAAAGTAGATCTATTGCGCACTTTATTCGCAAATGAAGCCAGATGGGTTAAATGGCATGCCAATAAATTATATCAGCCCAAGTTCAGGATCGATAACTTACAACAAGCTATAAAAACCGGGCGCCTCGAATAATTGAAAGATCAGCCTTTGACATAGAACAGCAAAGGAGTAACCCCGGCCGGCGAAGTTGCTTTCAAATTTCAAATACTTTTTCGGTTTGGGGTTACTCCTTTCTTTACCTGCTATCGCAGAACAATTATTTTATTTTGCAAAATCATTTTTAAAGCTGCTTTTACCGATCCGGTATTTATATTTAGGCTTTATAACCAATTATATCCTTCCCTCATGATCTGCGTACGGTTAACCTTGCTTTTTATGTTGGCATCCGCCTGCACGGTTGTTGCAGCAAAGCCGATAACGATAACTTCACCCGACAAGAACATCGTGTTCAGGCTCGATGGTAGCACCAAGGGTTTAAATTATAGCGTGGCCTATAAAGGAAATGTACTTATAGAAAATTCGCAGCTAAGGATCAGCCTTAAAAACGGCGGTGAATTTGGCAGCAGCGTTAGCACCGGGAAACCACAATTTAAACAAATGGAGGAAAGTTACGACCTGATAGTAGGACGCTCTTCTCATGTTCGCAGTATCAGTAATGAAGTTATAATACCCATCAGGGAAAACGCCGGACTGAAGCGCGAATTTGATATAGAGATCAGAGTTTTTAACGATGGGGCGGGATTTCGCTGGGTGCTGCCGGCAAGCCCTGGTTTAAACAAGGTTGAGATCACCGATGAGTCAGATGCCTTCAACTTCAAGGGCGATCCGAAAGCTCTGGTGCTTTTCAGGGAGAATTATACAACCTCGCATGAAGGTTTATATGACCATTTGCCTGTTAGCCAAATCAAAGCTGATACCCTGATGGACCTTCCGGCCTTGTTTGAATACCCTAAGGGCCTGTATTTAGCAGTTACAGAGGCCAATTTGCTCGATTACGCGGGCATGTACCTTCTTAAACATAATGGTGTGCTTCAAAGCAGTTTATCGCCACTGCCTAAGCAAAAAGACATCAAAGTAAAGGCAACTTTGCCTCATAGCAGCCCATGGCGTGTGTTAGAGATCAGCGATAGGGTAGGTGCATTTTTGGAATCGAACATACTGACCAACCTGAGCGAACCCTGCAGGATAAAAGATATCAGCTGGATAAAACCCGGTAAAACAACTTTTCCATGGTGGAACGGCAATGTGACACCCGATACTTCATGGGCTCCGGGCAATAACTACGAAACCAATATGTATTATGTTGATTTCTGCGCGAAATATGGATTTGGTTACCATTCGGTTGTAGAATATGGTTTGCACGAATGGTATGTAAACGACGGTGCAACATTTCAACCGGGCCCTCATGCTGATCCTTCAAAAGCGGTACCCGGGCTAGAAATGAAACAGATATGCGATTCGGCACGAAAGCGTGGTGTGGGTATCAGGGTTTGGATCCATTTTTATGCGCTGTATCCAAAGCTGGATCAAACCTTTGATCAGCTTGAAAAATGGGGAGTTCAAGGCCTGATGTGCGATTTTATGGATCGCGACGACCAGGAAATGGTGCAAATGCAGAACGAGATATTGGAAAAAGCGGCTCAACATCATTTGCACGTTCAGTTCCATGGGGCTTATAAGCCAACCGGAACAGCCCGAACCTATCCGAACGAGTTTACACGCGAAGGAACGCTTAACTATGAGAACGATAAATGGGGCGATAGGGTAACACCTGATGCCGATCTGAATATTGCGTTTACCCGTTTACTCGCTGGTTCAACCGATTATCATTTAGGTGGATTCAGGGCAGCGAATGCTAAAACCTTTAAAGTGCATTATACAGCGCCCATGGTTTTGGGTACGCGTTGCCATATGTTGGGTATGTATGTAGTATTGGAAAATGAACAGGGCATGGTTTGCGATTATCCGCAAGCGTATATTGGTCAGCCTGGTTTCGAATTTTTACAACAGGTTCCGCTAACCTGGGACGAAACTAAAGTTTTGAATGCTAAAGTGAGTGAGTATATTACCATTGCGCGCCGAAAGGGAGATGAATGGTATATCGGTAGCATCGGCAACAATACAGCTCATGACATCAGTACATCACTTTCGTTTTTGCCACCGGGTAATTATACAGCAGAAGTTTATAGCGATGCCCCGGATGCTGATTCAGATCCCAATCACTTAGCCAAAACAGTGCTAAAAGTTAATAATAGCAGTGTTATCGATACTAAAATGATCGTTGGCGGAGGCCAGGTAATAAGAATCTATAAAAAATAGATCACAGATTTAGTAGGATTGAATTGAGTTTACAGATTAAAATAAACGGGAAATTGATCTGTGTTTTTACAAGCCATCAAATAAAATTTGTGATCAAAAAGCAAATTTCAGAACAGATCGGTCACCCGGGTATTCTTCCTTTTAACATATTTGCGGATGTCGAGTACGATACCAGCAAAGAAGTAAAATATAAGCGGAAACCCAACCGCCAGAAAAGATGAGTAAATAAAGAATAACCTGATCTTGGAGATGGAGATGTTTAAGCGTTCGCCCAGGTACGTGCATACTCCAAAGGAGTAGCGTTCAAAAAAGGTAATTATCCGTTGCAACATATCACGCCATTTTAAGTATCTTATTCCCTATGCCGCAGTGCAGGCATTTTTTATGACTGCAATAGCAGTTTTTTAATTCCAGCAAAGCTTGTGAGTCAAATGCTGTATTAACCTTTATACCCACCGAATCAAAATTAGTTACAATATGATTATCCTCGGCAGGTAATTTTTCTAACAATTTAAGGCTACGGTCGATAAAGTACTCCTGCTGGTTATGTTTTCCATAACAGAATAAAAATAACACAAAAGAATTTAATAAGAGAATATCGATGGAAGTTTGTCCCAAACTTTTAGATGATGCTTTCGATTCCACATCAAAACGATAATGGTTTTCCCAATAGGGATTGACTGGCAGATGGGAAAATAATTCTTTCAACTGCGCCACGTCACGGATATCAATGATCTTTGAAAACAGGTGGTTTGACTTAAAGATCAGCGCCGCAAACTGCGCTAATCGAATGGTGGGGAAATTGGTGGGACGCATCCTCATGAATTTCCAAAGGTGTTTTTCGATTGGTTGCAAGCCATACTTCTTCTGGAGGAATTGGTATTCTGCCTGTAATAGTTTCGGGTAATCGTCGTTAAATTCGTCATTAAGCAATCCGGCTTGCCCAAATAGCAGGGCTTCAATTTGTAGCGGATTATTTTTATGCCGGGCCAATGTTAATTGTGGTAGCGATTTAGCCAACAATTCAAAAGGTAATGCATTGGTTTTAAAGCCAAAGTTAGCTGCCAGAAACTGATAAAAAGTTTCTTCCCAGTCGCCTTTGTTTTTATCCAAAGCGGTATTAACAACGAGTGCTCGTTTTTCCAGTCGTTCAATTAATACCCTTGTGAGCCAGTTGCGCATCGTCATGTCGTCCACAAACTTTATGCTACCCTCACAAGGTATAAATTGTGGGTTGCCGAACGCAAGTTGATGGTACCGGTGGTATAGTTCGGGTGCAATGCGGTCATGCAATTCGAGGGTTGGTAATTTCCGGCCATCTGGCAGTACGATCGGGTCATCATCCCGGAATACCACATGCAAGATGACGTTGGCGTAGGCTGCATCGTTATTGTGCTTATGTTTATGCCAGTCGGATGAGTTGATATGTATTTCAACGTTTCCTGCCCAGGTTGTATCACCAATTCTGATACGGGCATTATGGAAATCGGGGCCAGAGTCTGTATTTTGTATCCCAGCGGAAAATACTTCTATTTTTTCGCATGAGGTCGTCATTAAATTATCCCGATCAAAGAGCCGGAATTTCCAGGTATAGTTGATAAAGTCTTCGGTAAAAAACATTGGAATAAAGTTAAAGAAAATTCTAAATCGAATAAAGCCCTTAAAGCTTGCTGAGTTACAAAAAACTTATGAACTTTCTATCTTTCAGCTACCATGCCTTAGCTCTCAACTACCGATCGTATCAAATCTAACGTCGGTGGCTTTCTGGGAAACCTGATGGAGAGGCAATACCTGTATAACAACTTTTTCCCAAAAGCTGATCATACAGTGCATTTGCTTAACACTGCCGGCATATTTACCATAGGTTTTTTAATGCGGCCGATAGGAGGGTAGTTGATGGGTACCAATGCCGGATACAAAAAGATTTTTGAAGATGGACGATTGAAAAGAATACAGGAAAAGCTATAAAGAAAAAGTGATTTCCTGGATCTAGGGCACGTAATAATAAACCCCATATCCGGTAGTGCCGATCACAAAGCTGGAATTTGCAGCCAATGTATAACTCACTACACCAATATTACCAAATTGCAAGGTCATATCTTTGTATTGGTTAAAATTGGCCGTACGGAATATACCCAGACCTCCAAACGAAAAATAGTAATTACCATTTATCTTGCTGATGTTATCAATGTTTGAATAGGTAGAGGCATCTTGCTGCTGGCTGAACACTGGTAACCACGAACTACCATTGTCCACAGATTCGTATATGCTGCCGGTATTACTTGGCGCATTATGTGGGCCACCCATAAATAAATACCCGTTGTTATCGATATACAATGATTCAGCACTGGATAGTAAGTAACTTGAAGTTGGACCGATATTGATCCAGGTGCCCTGATGAACTGGCAATTTGTAAACTGAGGCATCGGGGCCGATGATATACAGATCGCCATTGGTCTGCTCAACCGGATAGGTACAGGGGCCGCCTGGCAGCCCGTTGTCGTTTTCATACCAGGTTTGACCTTTATCGTCCGATTCAAACAAACCATAGCTATTTGAGAAGAACAGTTTACCGCTTGGCGTATACGCCATATCAGAGAAATTCAGCACATCAATAATACCGCTGCTAATATTTGTCCAAGTTTGCCCATTATCACTTGAATGGAAAATTCCGTCATTATAAGTGGCCATAAAAACATCATTCCCTGAACTTAGGATCTTGCTGATAACATAGTTTTTATAAAATGTCTTTAGGGGCTTCCAGCTTTTGGCATTATCATCTGAATAGTAAGGATAGCCCGCCAAATTCAACGAAGCCAAAATTCTGCCCGACGACAGTGTAGTAACCTTGTTTACAGGAAAATTTTGCAGGCATCCACCCAGATGCCAGCCATGTGAAGTAGCCAGCCCGATAGCCGATACTTTAACAGAGTCTCGCCGATTAAGATTGGCATCCAACAGCACAGCATTTAGCGATTGATTGCCGATGTCGCCGCTTAGGTACCAGGCGAAGGAAGCTTGTCCGTTGGCGTTTGTGCTGGTTTCAGTTACTGCCAGATCCTCACAACCAGATCTCAAAAACTGGATCGAATACCCTTGAACCGGTGTTCCGTTGTTGGTTACTTTGAATATGAGAGAGTCTTTTAGTTTATTTCCAATAGTATCTGTTTGATAGTTGCCACTAACCAACTGTATATGTAAACCATTTTGCAGGTCCAAATTTTGAATGGTCTTAGGTACATCTTTTTTGCAACCAAGACTAAATACAAAAAGGGCAGCCGCCAGATATAATAACTTGTTCATTTTCGAAACACACACGTAAGCTCAGTTTTACGTAAAGTGCTCCGATAGGGTTGCCCGGGGCTTCCATGTCGATTTATATCGATAATGCTTTATTTCTCAGGCAGAAACCAGTCCTGATATAATGTTGATACTTAATGCAACAATGGCTGTATTGAAAATGAAAGAAATAAGTCCGTGTAACCACGCCAGGCGCCTGATTGACCGGGAAGAAATTTCAACGTCGGATACCTGGAAGGTCATGCCGATCACAAAGGAAAAATAAACAAAGTCAAGGTAATCGGGTTCATTCTCATCCGGAAATTGCAAGCCGCCTCCGGTTTGCGGGCTACCGTCATCGGAGTTGGTATCGTAGTAGATATGAGCATAACGGGTAGTAAAAATGGTATGCACCAACCACCATGAAACAAAAACAGCCGTTATGGCCAATAAGATATGACTATCAGCATGACTGCCATGTTCTTTTGCGGATTTGAGCAGGAAATAAACGGCGGCCAGGCTCACTACCGAAGATACAATGACGAAACTGAAAAGCATCAGTCGGCTGGAGTCCTGGATGCGAGCAATTTTACGTACCTCCCGGGGGTGACTTGTAAGGAAAGCGATCCAAACCAACGCGATAACGCTTAAAGCAAAAGCCATCCAGGTTAACAGGAATATAGTTGGCCAGGAAAAACGATCGTATATGAAAAAAAGTGTGATCGCACTGATAATAATACCCGCAACAAAGCGGTGCTGGGCATCTATGCGTAAAAAAATATGCGGTTTTGAAGTAATAGGTGTACTCATCGGTTGTTCTGAATTGCGGACTTTGCCAAAGAAGGAAACGAATATAATTAATTTTTGTTCTTCGACATCCGTTTACTGTCAATCAATAATTTCAATGACCCGTCCTACCTGCCCATCT
>Ga0164297_10001864_pt1 | contig 21622 bp, 21 predicted proteins | sample GEODES058metaG_FD_113539 | JGI IMG/M metagenome (GOLD analysis project Ga0164297, IMG submission 113539) | Dystrophic lake water microbial communities from Trout Bog Lake, Wisconsin, USA - GEODES058 metaG | ecosystem: Environmental > Aquatic > Freshwater > Lake | place: USA: Trout Bog Lake... | reverse complement strand
GGAGATTGGCGTCCTACCTGGCGAACAGATCTTTTTCCGGGGTACAAGGCCAATCGAGTAAGTGACGATGGTGATGAGGAAGAACCTGACACGCTGACTCCCCAGATTCCAATTTTATTGGACTTGCTCGATGCCTTTGGCTTGCCAAATGTTGGTGTCGACAATTACGAAGCTGACGACGTCATCGCTACGGTGAGTGTGAAAGAACGTGGTCCCACATTTATTGTCACCGGAGATCGCGACTTATTCCAACTTGTCGATGATAAACGACGAGTAAAGGTTGTTTACCTTGCTAAAGGGCTTGCGAACCACGACTTGGTAGATCGTGCTTGGATCGCTAAAAAGTATGAAATTCCCGGCGATCGTTACGCCTTATTTGCCATGATTCGCGGTGATGCCTCCGATGGCCTGCCTGGTGTTAAAGGAATTGGTGAGAAAGGTGCCTCGCTCATCGCAAACAATTTTTCGACTATTGAGCAAGCCTTAGCTGCAGCCCATGAGAACGATGAAAGACTTACTCCAAATATTCGCAAAAAACTGATTGAAGGCAGTAACTACATAACTATCGCACCGACGCTGGTTCATTGCGCCTTGGATGTTCCGGTTCCGCAGATCGATTACACCTTGAACCCAAAAGAGAATTCGCTCCAGCGAGAAGAACAGTTGGCCGAGATTTATCGGCTCAAAGAGGAGTTCAATCTCGGGGCCAGCGTCGACAGGATGATTTCCGCTCTTGGCTGGTAATCCCAGCACTTCCTTATCGCCGATAATCTACATTATGTAAAGTAAAAGGAATTCGGCTAGGAATTGATTGCCAGGTCCGTAATAGGCGCACATGAGCAGACCAGGTTCCTATCCCCGTAAACACCGTCTATTCGACCCACAGAAGGCCAGTATTTGCCCTTGTGAGCTATTGAGGTGTCAACACCTGCTGGATAACCAGCCGTCTCGCGGCTGTATTTGCGATCCCAATCTGGACGCAGGAGATCGACATCTGTATGAGGTGCGTGGCGCAAGGCAGATTCCTCTACGCTCATCTTCCCATCCGCAATTGCCGCAATCTCATCTGCAATCAAGATCATGGCTGAGATGAAACGTTCAATCTCGCCCAAGTCCTCAGACTCGGTAGGTTCGATCATCATGGTTCCTGCTACTGGGAAACTGACAGTCGGTGCATGGAATCCAAAATCCATCAAACGTTTAGCCACATCGTCGACCGTTACTCCGGTGCGCTTGGTGATATCGCGTAAGTCGATAATGCATTCGTGGGCGATAAATCCACCCTCGCCCTTATAGAGAACCGGGAAAAATGGATCGAGTTTCTTAGCCATGTAATTGGCAGAAAGAATTGCTACTTGCGTTGCACGAGTTAGTCCTTCCCCGCCCATCATGCGGATATAGCTCCATGAGATTGGAAGGATTCCGGCTGAACCAAACGGCGCAGAACTCACAGGGCCAGGTCCCGTTACTGGACCGCATGTCGCATCAAGTGGATGGTTAGGAAGGTAAGGCGCTAAGTGAGCACGCGCGATAACTGGCCCAACTCCAGGGCCGCCACCTCCATGAGGAATGCAGAAAGTTTTGTGAAGATTGAGATGGGAAACATCGGCTCCAAATTTTCCAGGTTGAGCAAGACCAACCAACGCGTTGAGGTTCGCGCCGTCGACATAAACCTGTCCGCCAGCTTCATGAACCAGCGCACAAATCTCCGAGATCGCTGCTTCGAAAACACCATGCGTTGATGGATAAGTCACCATCAAGGCTGCCAATCGATCTGAGTACTCCGCGATTTTCCTCTTGATATCAGCGACCGAAACGTTACCCAGTTCATCACATTCGACTACAACAACTTTCATACCCGCCATTACGGCGCTGGCTGCATTTGTGCCATGGGCGCTGGAAGGAATCAAGCAGATGTCGCGCGCTGCTCCCCCGTTTTCATTAAGGTAATTTCGAATGGCAAGAAGTCCGGCAAATTCACCTTGTGAGCCTGCATTTGGTTGAAGTGAGACCGCGTCATAGCCAGTAATAGCGACAAGCCACTCAGATAACTCTCTGATCAGTTCCCGAAAACCTTCAGATTGGTCGGCTGGCGCAAACGGATGAAGGGAAGAAAATTCGGGCCAAGTTACCGGGATCATCTCGGTGGTTGCGTTCAACTTCATCGTGCACGAACCCAGAGGAATCATGGTTCGATCTAAGGCGAGATCTCGATCGGAGAGAGTTCTGATGTAACGAAGTAAAGCAGTCTCAGAGTGATAACTATTGAAAATCGGGTGTGTTAAGAACTCACTCACTCTTGGTGTACTTGCCGAAATGACGACCGGTGCGGCTTTACTTACACCAAATATTGCACGAAGATCTGCAAGGTCTTGATCAGTGACGGTTTCATCGAGTGAAATGCCAACTGCTGAATCAGAAATCTTTCGTAAATTAATTCCGGCGTCGGTAGCCTTAGAAAGAATCTGATCGGCGTTCACTTCATTGACTACGAAGGTGTCAAAAATGTCGAAAGAACTTACCTTCAATCCCCCGGCAGCCAAATCCGAACGCAGTTGAAGCGTCCTAGTGCGTACTCCATCTGCGATAGCTTTAAGTCCCAAAGGGCCGTGCCAGATTGCATAGAAACCAGAAATTACTGCAAGGAGAACTTGGGCTGTGCAAATATTAGAAGTAGCTTTATCGCGGCGAATATGTTGCTCGCGAGTCTGTAGAGCCAGGCGAAAGGCCTGATTGCCATGTGAATCAACACTTTGCCCAACTAACCGACCCGGTATCGAACGCTCAAGTCCTTGGCGTACCGACATGAAACCAGCATGTGGACCGCCAAATCCCATGGGGACTCCAAAGCGTTGAGCCGAACCAACTGCAACATCTGCCCCTGATTCACCTGGAGACTTATAAAGGGTCAGCGCAAGAAGGTCCGTAGCGACGATTGCTAGTGCCCCTTTGGCATGTATCTGAGCAATCACTGGCTCTAATTCAATGACTTGACCATAGGTTGAGAACTGTGCGACCACTGCCCCAAATATTTCTCCGGCGACCATATCTAGGTCAGAGATTGAAGCTTCAATAACGCTGATCCCAAGCGGACGAGCACGAGTGGCTATCACTGCTTTTATATGTGGGTGCAAATTTTTATCTACAAAGAATCCGGCATCATCACTCCCAGTCCATGCTCTGCGTGCAAGAGTCATGGCTTCTGCGGCACTAGTTGCTTCATCAAGCATTGATGCATTTGAAATCGATAGTCCGGTGAGGTCGCTCACAACGGTCTGGAAAGCAAAGATTGCTTCTAGTCGGCCCTGTGAAATTTCTGGTTGATATGGCGTATATGCGGTGTACCAAGCTGGATTTTCCAATACGTTGCGCAAAACAACTGGAGGAATTGTCGTCCCGTAATAACCAGTACCGATGTAGGAACGCATCACGCGATTTCTTGCTGCGAGTTCACGAAGTCGAGAGATAACTTCGGTTTCAGAAATCCCTTCAGGGAGTGACTCGGCAAGCGCACTACTCATCGCGATATTGGCTGGAACTATCTTTGAGATCAATTCAGAGAGCGAGTGTTCACCTAACTCCGCGAGCATCGTGTTGACGGCCTGGTGATCAGGGCCGATATGACGATCAACGAAGTGAGAACGAACAGTCGTTTCTTGTGAGCTCTTGAACACGCTTCCCCCAAAATCCTGACCCACTCTGAGGTCATAAATATGACCTAGGCGAGATCCTGCAGATTAAATGTGCAGGTTAGGAGAACAATAACTAGAAAGGCAGAATTAGGCGTGTTTACGTTTGCGACGTAGCGAGAGCTCGTCGTTTCCCTCAATCAACGTTGAACCATCGGCTAAGGACTCTGACTGAAGCGTGGCGAGTGAACCCTCGACCTCTGTCCAGACTTTGTTGATTGCAATTCCGAAGACACCTTGTCCGCCTTGCAACAGGTCAACGATTTCATCCGCGCTAGCACATTCATAAATTGAGACACCGTCACTCATGAGGGTCATGCTCTCAAGATCGGCTACTCCCCTGGAGCGAAGATGCTCAACTGCACTACGAATATTCTGAAGTGAGACGCCAGTATCAAGTAGACGTTTAACAATTTTCAGCACAAGGATGTCACGAAAGCTATAAAGGCGCTGGGAACCTGATCCACTTGCCCCTTGAATGCTTGGACCAACAAGATCAGTTCTAGCCCAATAATCCAACTGACGATAAGTAATTCCGGCTGCTACACATGCTGTTGCACCGCGATAGCCGACATCGAGAGAGTTCTTCGAAGGACCTTGAGTCATTGACGTCTCGCTTCTGCGTGCACCCTAGAAGGGTATACCGAGGGGATTCAGTATGCATTAATGGTAGGCACTGCCTCGGCTCGCCCGTTGGAGCGACACGCAAAAGTTTAAACCTTTAGTTGAGGCTTACCCCAAGAAATCGTCTGGATTGATCTCATCTAGGAAGGCACGGAACTTCTCTACTTCATCTTCGGATTGATCTGGAATCTCGATTCCGGCGCGTTCAAATATGGCCTCGCTGGCGGTGATCGACGCCTTCGCGCGTAGGGCTAGGGCGATTGCATCGCTCGGCCGAGCAGACAAAGTTGTACCGCCCGTGAGATTGAGTTCGGCATAGAAGATGCCATCTCGTAGGTCGGAGATTTCGACTGAAACCACTTGGCCGCCAAGCACGTGCAATGTTGACGTGAAAAGGTCATGCGTCAAGGGTCTCGCCGGGACAACGTTTTGCTGAGCAAAAGCTATCGCCGATGCTTCAACCGCACCCACCCAGATTGGCAAGTACCTGATTCCGCCGATCTCTTTCAATAAAACGATGGGTTGATTAGAGGGCATCTCGATGCGAACTCCAACAACCTCAACCGGAATAGACATTATTTTGCGCGATGCAGTCCGGCGCGAACGAGTGCGGCATGTAACTTCACGGAAAGTGAAGCAAGTTCATTCGCCACTTCTTCTGCTCGAGCCTTCGCATCTGAGCTCTTCTGATTCATCAGTGGAGTGATCACTTGCTCGACTAATCCGATTTCGCGATCCGCTGCGGTCTTAAATGAACGCAGGTGACGTGGTTCGATTCCGAAGGCGCTAATAGCGCTCACCGTGCGAGCAACCGCTAGCGCGTCGGCATCGTAATACCGACCGCGGATCGTGATAAGTCCAAACGATTCCAATTCGACCAATTGTTCTTCTGAGAGCTCCGATGACTCTAATAGTTCGCTCCGAGACAACCGAAGATCGCTCTGCGTTGCGAAATGTGACGGCGCCAATTCACCATCGACGCTTGCGAGTGAGACTCGTGGAACTGCGTGCGAACCACTCTGTGCTGGTTCAAGACCGCGATCGAGGGCATCTAGGTTCTCTTTAATTACTCGAAGCGGCAGATATTGATCACGTTGGGCCGCCAACACATAGCGCAACCGATCAAGATCAACAGAAGTAAATTTACGATATCCAGATGGAGTGCGTTGTGGGTCAATCAAGCCTTCAGATTCTAGAAAGCGGATTTTAGAGATGGTGATATCTGGGAAGTCTCCGCGAAGTTTCCCAAGAACTTCTCCAATGCTTAGGTAAGCGCGAGCTGGAACGCTCATGAGTTCCCCTTTCCGTTGAAATAAGTCAATCTAAATTTTCCAATTTGAATTTCATCACCGACTGCTAGTTTTGATTGAGCTACCGCTACGCCATTGAGGTACGTGCCGTTGAGGCTTTGAGAGTCGAAAATCTCCCACTCCCCGCTTGAACTCCTCGTTATCTTGGCATGCGACCTAGATACCGTTACATCATCCAAACAAATATCGGCATCGCTCGAGCGGCCCAGAGTGACTGCGCCCTGATCAAGCAAGAATCGTGCTCCCCGACTTGGGCCGGCGATCACAATTAGCATGCCTCCATCTTTCGGAAGCTGACTCACAACTTGGCGTTCTTCTGGGGAAAGAAGTCCATAGATCTCTTCGAGTGGCCGAGGCTTAGGAACAGATCGCAGAGCTGAGAGATGGATTGTCGTGGTGAGTTCCGGAACACTCTCCGGATTCTTCTCACTCATCGCTAACCTCTTTCCGAACTGGCTCTATTAATCCTGCAGAGTTCGATAGTTAACCATCGACTAGAGGCTGACACTATTGAGTCAGAGATTGGAAATCAAGCGGTGATTGCCTCGTACTCCACTGCACTTAAAAGGTCAAGTGGCTTGGCTTCGAAAGTGATTTCCGCAATCCAGCCAGCACCGTACGGATCGGCATTAACGACTTCTGGTGCGCTTTCAAGTGATGTATTGACCACTGAGATCTTCCCTGTTAGAGGAGAGTAAATCTCGGACACACTCTTGGTTGATTCCACCTCACCACAGACTTTGCCTGCAGTGACATCCTGATTTGATTTAGGAAGTTGGATATAGACGATGTCTCCAAGAGCACCTTGTGCAAAATCGGTAATTCCAATTCGAGCGGTATTTTCACCGGTGAATAAAATCCATTCGTGCTCTTTTGTATAAGCAAGATCTTGTGGAACAAGTGACATTAATTTCTCCTCAAGGTAATACTGCCAATAGCGATCCGAGAGTAATCCAAAGCCGTCAGAAGGTATAGCCCAATCCCCCACAGCGCAAAACTCCATCCGAGCACGTGTGCGCATTTACCCCAGAATGACCCACCACTTAGCAAGAGGAATGGAAAGGAGTAGAGCAGATTAAAAGTTGCGCTCTTTCCAAGAAATGTAACAGTGAAAACTTTACCGGTTCGTTTTCGATACATAACAACCATGCCGAGCATCCAGATGTCGCGCGCAATCAAAGTTACAACTACCCACCAAGGGATATACGACTTAACTGCCAAGGCAATCACTGTCGAGGCGATGTAGAGGCGATCAATCGTGGGGTCCATAGCCGCGCCCAATTCGGATTCTTGATTGAGCCAACGAGCTAGCTTCCCATCGAAGTAATCAGTCCATGCACCAACTGCTAAGACCAGGTATGCCCAGCCACGCTGATCCTCCTTGAGTAAAAGCCAGAGGAACAACGGGACACCGAGCGCTCTTATTAAAGTGAGCAGATTAGGAATGGTGGCGATTCGTGTGCGCATTGTTAGTCCTGGGCGTATTCCTAATAGGTCGGTTTACGCTTTTCCTTACGTTCTTCGCGCTCACGCACCTTGATAGCTACCTCAACCGGGCTGCCATCAAAACCAAATTCTTCCCGGAGGCGACGTTCAATAAATCGACGATAAGAAGGCTCCACCCACTCACTCGAAAAGACCACGAACTTAGGTGGACAGGTACCGGCTTGCGTTGCGAAGCGGATCTTTGGCTGCTTGCCACCTCGAACCGGAGGCGGAGTTGCCGCAATCAGTGCGCCTAAGAATGAATTGAGCTTTGCGGTCGGAACACGCTTCTCCCACGAACTCAGCGCTGTTCGAAGCGCCGGAGCTAGTCGATCGCGGTGCCAGCCGGTCAACGCAGAAACATTCACGCGTTGTGCCCACGGATAGCGCTCAAGGTTTCGCTCGAGTTCTTTGTTCAGTTGCTCTTGGCGTTCTGTATCGACGATATCCCACTTGTTCATAACAAGAACCATGGCTCGGCCAGATTCTTCCGCCATCGTAATAATGCGCAAATCTTGTTCGGTCAGTGGGACAGAAGCATCTAACACAATTACAGCAACTTCAGCGCGTTCTAGAGCCGCTTCTGTTCTCAAACTCGCGTAATAGTCCGTACCACTATCGAATTTCGCTTTGCGTCGGATACCAGCGGTATCAATAAAGCGCCAGGTGTTCCCACCGAAGTCGATCAGTTCATCGACTGGGTCGCGAGTCGTGCCTGCTGCATCGTCCACGAGAACTCGTGCTTCACCGGCCAGTGTGTTGAGCAAACTTGATTTTCCAACGTTAGGTCGTCCGACAAGAGCAACACGGCGATAACCATCATCAGCGGGTTCAGTGCCTACCTCAGGTAGCTCTTTGATAACCAGATCCAGCAAATCACCTGACCCACGGCCATGAAGTGCGGAGACAAAACGTGGTTCACCAAGACCTAAATTCCATAGACCGTGCGCCATATTTTCTTCTGCAGGTCCATCAACTTTATTTGCAACCAAGATGACAGGCTTGCCCGAACGACGAAGAATTGTCAGCAACGATTCATCTTCATCGAGAGCGCCGACCTGTGCATCTACAACAAAGAGAACGAGATCTGCTTCAGCGATTGCAGCCTCGGACCCGGCGGTAATTTTTTGCGATATACCTTCTGGCTTTACTTCCCAGCCACCAGTATCAATCAGGAGAAATGTTCTTCCGTTCCACTCAGCTTCGTACTTCACGCGGTCACGGGTAACCCCAGGAACATCTTCGACGATCGCCTCGCGACGACCAATAATGCGGTTGACCAAGGTGGATTTGCCAACGTTGGGGCGCCCAATAATCGCTACTTTTGGAAGTCCCAAAAGATTTCGACTTTTAGCCCAATCCCAAATAACTTCAACTACTTCGTCTAAATCTAGAAGGGTTGAATCGATTTCAAGCGCATCTTCGGCCATCCGTAATGGCGAAATCTTCCTCGATGAATCCAATTGATCGCGAGAATCAAGTGAGCTAGCAACATCGCGTGTCTCTGATTCAGGAGCGCTACCTTCAAGTAACTCACGTTCGCGACGCAGTGCACGTTGTTGAAGATCTGCATAGAGGAAGATTTTTAAAGCAGCTTCCGGTGCTACGACAGTTCCGATATCTCTACCTTCGACCACGATTCCGTGTGGGGCGGAATCGATTATTTGGTGTTGAACCCCAAGTAGGTACTCTCTAATTTCTGGCACTGCTGAATATTGTGAAACCTGATCTGTCACTCTGGCCGAACGAATATCCGAAGTGAGATCTCTCTCGCCAATAAAAATTCTCGGATCAATCGGGTCGCACGTAAAACGAAGACCAAGATCTTCGACTTTCTGAATAAGAGCTCTGGGGTCGGAAATGTTCTGATCTACAGCGAGCCAGGTAATCGCGCGGTACAAGGCGCCGGTATCAAGGTACTGCCAGCGAGCTCGAGTTGCGACCGTTTTGGCGGTTGAGGATTTTCCGGAACCGCTCGGACCATCTATAGCTACTACGACAGTCGACATGTTCTAAGCCTAATGCTCAATCGAAATCTGATTTACCGTTGAAGAATTAGCCTATAGATTCTCGCGGCAAATGAGCCTTCCAGCCATCTTTTGATAATTGTTCGTGCAGTCTCAGGGCATCTGATTGCGAAAGTGCGAGAGTCACTAAACCACTCTCCTGGCCTGGCGTGTGTTCAATCACGAGATCTTCTACGTTCGCCTTAACGAGTGCACAGACATCGAAAATTGCCGCAAGTTGCCCTGGCTTATCTTCGATCACTATCGGTAGATACCAGTAATCACGCTTCTTACCGCCGTGCTTCCCAGGAATTCGACGATGGTTCTCACGAGCAAGACTCAATATTTCGTGAGTTTTGCGTAGGTCATCATTACTTAGTGAAGTCGACAAATCGTTTAAGCTCTTAGTTAATTTATCAAGGTATTGACTTAATGCTGTGCGGTTGGCGTGGAGTAGCTGTGACCACAAATGAGGGTCTGAGGCAGCTAAACGCGAGACATCTTTCAGCCCTTGACCGGCCAAACTCAAATCTTCTTCACTCAAATCTTCAAGTGTGTAGGAGAGAAGTGAACTTACTATTTGAGGCAGGTGCGAGATGCCCGCAATCACTCGATCATGCGAAGCAGCATCTAGCTCGATGGGAATTCCACCTAATTCCTGAATCAATTCGAGAGCTTGATCAACAACCAGGGATGAACACTCCTTCGCTGGTGTGAGAATCCATATCCGTCCTTGAAATAAGTCGCCTCGGGCCGCCAATGGCCCAGCAATTTCTCTACCCGCCATCGGGTGAGTAGAGCAGAACCGGCGAGATATATCTGGAAATCTCTCAATTTCATCTAGAACGTCAGACTTTAAACCACCAATATCTATAAATGTCGCTTTAGGGTACGAAGTTGCGTAGGCCTTTAAGACGCCAGGTATAGCTCCAATAGGAGTCGCTACTATGACGAAATCAGGAGATGGCGGAGTATCTGACTGGCCGATCAGATTTTGTGCAATTTTTTCCACTTCAGGCTGGTCATCTTCGATCGAGACCGAGTAGTTTCGACCTCTGAGTCCCAGGGCTATTGATGTACCGATCAATCCCCCGCCAATGATGCGAATTTGAGCGTCTTTGAGGCTAATTTCCACGTTGATTCCCAATAGCCTTACTTGGTGAGATCGGAACGAAGGGCGGAAGCTTCACGCAGGTAGACATGTTTAATCTCGGAGAGCTTTTTCTCTGAATTGACGTTCACCAAAACTCGTACGGTGCGAGCAAGCGCCCCTTCAACAGCTATCTCAACAGCGCACATCAACGGGATATCTGAAAGTCCCATAGTTCTCGCAGCTGTAGCCGGAAAGGTAGAAACAAGATCCGGGGTCGATGTAAAAATCATGGAAATCAGGTCGTCGTGGGAAATTTCGTTCGAGGCAAATATCTCCGAGAGCATCTCGCAGACAGCCTCATTCATCTCGGCGATTGAATCACTCTGTAGCGTTGTTGCACCGCGAATGGCTCGAACACTCATACGGGAACTCTACCCTTTCGCAGGACTTCTTCGTTTCTCATTTGATCCCTATTGTCGGAAAATCTTTTAAATAATTAAGTAATAAACCAATTTATCTACATCGGTAAACGGCCCGAGCTTTTTGCGTTTTCCATAGTGTACGTGGAAAAGTTGATAAAACGTTATTTACGGAGATATTTGTGCTGGTAAATATCGATAAATAGTTATTATTGAGAATACTTTATTATTGATAAAACTATTAGCGGATTTTTTTAATACCGACTTATTTATTTATTTTCAAGTCGGTAAATAACTTAGTTAACTCGACCTCGTTGATGCGGCGATAGCGACCCACGCCGGTCTCTCCTAGGCTGATGGGGCCAAAGTCGGTTCGGATCAAACGCAAGACCGGGAACTCGAAGTTTTCGAAGATGCGACGAACGATGTGATAGCGACCTTCATGGATCGTGATCTCGACCCATGAGTGTTTCGGTGAAACTTCCCGGACAGTCTTAATTGTCAGAGCTCTGGCGAGTCCATCTTCGAGCATAATTCCGGCAAGTACTTGAGCTAGCTGCTCCTTACTTAAAATGCCTTCAATTTCGACAAGGTATTTCTTTATCATTCCATATGAGGGGTGCGTAGCTCTATGGGCCATATCGCCATCATTAGTGAGAAGGATTAAACCTTCACTTTCCTTGTCCAGCCGCCCAACGTGGAATAAACGTTCGGAACGATCTTTGAAGTAATCACCCAGATTAGGCCTGTTTTCGGGGTCTGACATGGTGGACAAAACGCCAGCTGGCTTATGAAAGGCTAAATAAACATTAGTCTTTTTTGAAGAAATAGACTCACCATCAACCTCAACTTTAGAGATTTCTGGATCAATCTTCACACCGAGCTCGCGAATTTGGATTCCGTCGACGCTTACACGACCACTTTTGATGAGCTCTTCACTTGCTCTACGGCTGGCGATTCCTGCATCAGCTAATACTTTTTGGAGTCGTACTTCGGTCATGGGACTTCCTCTCATCACGACATTGAGCGTGGTATAGAGAAAGTGTAAACCTAAACTTTAGATATTCCTATTCAGTCAGTGTGGCGAGCACTTCATCCAAGCCATCAACATCTGGCAAGAATGGAGCCAACGCAGGAAGGTCTTCCAGACTACGAATTCCAATTTTCTCAAGGAAGTAACTTGTGGTCCCGTAGAGAATCGCACCTGACTCTGGTTCTGTTCCCCGCTCTTCGACCAACCCACGTGTCACCAAGGTCTTCATGACTGCCTCAACGTTAACTCCACGGATGGCAGAAACTCTGGCTCGAGAGATTGGTTGACGATAAGCAATGACCGCAAGTGTTTCAAGAGCTGCTTGAGTCAAGCGAGTCTGTTGACCATCAAGGACAAACTTTTCCACGACTGCGGCTTGAGCTGGGTTGGAATAGAACCTCCAGCCGCCAGCGATCTCCTTGAGAATGAATCCCCTTCCTTGCTCTTCGTAAGCGGCGGCAAGCTCAAGTAGAGCGTGGCGCACTTCCTCTGTCGGAGTTTCAGTAATTTGAGCCAAAACTAGTTCGCTCACAGGTTCATCGACTACCATGAGAATGGCTTCCAGTGCTCGGTCAAGTTCTACTTTAGACATTTATTCCTCATTTGTTTGCATTTCATCCTCAGGTGCCTCCGAGGTAGCCATAGGTGGTACATCAAATTCATCGCTTACGTGAACTTCCCCGCTCGACTCGCCCGCCCAAGTGATCTGAAGCTCGCCGAGCGCTACGACTTGCTCAAACCGAAGCACGCCTTCACGGTAGAGCTCCAGTAGCGCCAAGAATCGGGCGACAACGACCAGCGTTGAATCTGCGTCGGAGATCAAACTTCGAAAACTCGACCTTCCAAAACGGCGAAGCTGATCAACAAGCCGGGTTGCCTCTTCCGTAACGCTGACGAGTGGCCGGTGAATATGCTCAACCGAGAGCACCAACGGGGTCTTTGGCGTAAGGGCGCGCTGGGCAATCTGGGCAAACCGCGCTGGACCCACCCCAATCAGAACCTCTGGTAACAAAGTTGCGAAGTGAGATTCCATCGCCACAAGGCGTGGGAAAGACTTATCTGCAAGCTCTATACGATTGCTAAAGATCGCAGCAATCTCCTTGAAGGCACGGTATTGCAAGAGGCGAGCAAAGAGGAGGTCGCGTGCTTCAAGGAGCGCAAGATCGCCCTCATCTTCGATTTCACCCGATGGCAATAAACGGGCCGCTTTGAGGTCTAGGAGCGTGGCTGCCACAACAAGGAATTCAGTGGTTTGATCTAGATCCCATCCAGCCTCAGAGCCTTCTAAAGCCCGAATATAGGCAATGAAGTCGTCGGTAACGACACTGAGGGCCACCTCTGTAATATCCATCTTGTGGCGTGAGATCAGTTGCAATAGGAGATCGAACGGTCCGTCAAAGTTAGTTAGGTGTACTGAGAAGGCGCCTTCGCTGCCCTCAATCACTTGAGTCGAAGATTCGTTCACAGGCCACCTCCCTTAACTCGAATACTTGTTCCATTGCTGCACATAAAAGCAGGCTCAATGCGGTGCCAAAGGTACACCTAGAACTCACCTGATCTCGTGAACCGCTTGCATAACAGGCGGGATGGGTTCTAAAGTCCCGACATGGCCAATATCAATTCGCAGGTTTCTCGCTTGGAAGATAAATCGACAAATCGAGACGATGAACTCGCTTCGACCTCTGTCATCTTAGGTCGCACTCCCCTTGATTTCTCTCAGGTCCCAGAATTTAAACCCGCAGGAAATGCGCGTGTTATCTCCGTTGTGAACCAAAAGGGTGGAGTCGGTAAGACCACCACGACTATCAACCTGGGTGCTGCGCTCGCCGAACTCGGCCGCCGAGTTCTCTTGATCGATTTCGACTCACAGGCTTCGATGACCACGGGTCTTGGTATCAAACCCGCCCACATCAAAGAGCAATATGGATCTATCTGGTATTTGCTCAACGATTCGACTGCAAATGTCCGTGAATTTATTCTCAAGTCAAATGTTCCTGGACTCGATTTCATTAGAGGACATGGAGACCTAGCAGCTGCAGAAGCTGCCTTCGTCACCGAGATCGCTAAGGAACATAAGCTTCGCAAAATAATCGCACCTGTCCTTGAGCTCTATGACGATATTCTCATCGACTGCTCACCTTCTCTTGGAACACTCACCGTCAATGCGCTTACAGCATCTGATGGAGTATTGATCCCTATGGAATGCGAATATTTTGCGGTCCTTGGTCTTTCGTTGGTTAAAGAGACAATTGGCAAAATCCAAGAACACACCAACCCTCACCTCGCAATTGACGGAATTTTGGCGACGATGTTCGACCGAAAAACGGGTCATTCACGAGATGTTCTAGAACTCATTGATTCGCAATTCCATGATGAACTGCTGGACACAATCATTTCAAGAACTGTTCGATTCTCTGAGTCAACCGTAAAAGGTGAGCCCATTACTTCTTACGCTCCAAGTTCCACGGGGGCACTTTCTTATCGTCGTTTAGCTCGTGAGCTTATTTCTCGTGGAGGTGCAAAGTGAGTCGTCGCGTAACTCTGCCTGGCGCGGATGAACTATTTCGTCAAACAACTACTTTAAGTGCTGTCCCATCGGTTACTCCAACATCAATCGACGAAGAGCCAGTAGTTGCCGTTAATCCTGCAACAAAAAAGTCAGTACGGACAACACCGCGACGTCGAGTAAACACTTTCGATCGTTCCCCAAGCGGACGCGAACGACATGATGAAAAGATCACTGTCTATCTCTCCCCTGAAGAACTTTATGATCTTGAGCAGGCGCGCTTAGCGCTCCGAGGCGATTTGGGGTTGGCAGTTGATAGAGGTCGCATTGTGCGCGAATCTCTCGCAATTATCATCGCGGATCTAGAGGCGAAGGGCGATCAAAGCATCATCGCACGAAGGTTACGCAGCCGCTAGTAGCTATCAAATAGCCACTAGTAACTAGTAAAGTGAAGCTCGCGGATGGGCTGACGCATAATTCTCGCGCAATTTATCAATTGTCACGAGTGTGTAAATCTGCGTTGTCGTCACAGATGAGTGCCCAAGCAACTCCTGTACGACTCTGATATCTGCTCCGCCGTCTAAAAGATGAGTGGCAAAGCTGTGTCTTAATGAGTGCGGTGAAACTTTCTCTTCAAGTCCGGCTGCATTCGCGGCGTCGCTGACAATCTTCCATATGCTCTGCCTGGTGAGTCTTGTCCCCCGCGAATTAAGGAATAAGGCCGAATCCTTTGTAGAAGCAACTTGCGGACGTACTCGGATGACATACTGGTCAATCGCATGCTGTGCATACTTACCAACCGGAATCACGCGTTCCTTTCCGCCTTTGCCTACAACTTTAAACGAAACGACATCAGAACCATGCATCTTTTGAATGTCGCTGATATTGAGTGAAACAACTTCGCTGATTCTGGCACCGGTGCTATACAGAGTTTCAATAATTGCAGTATTTCGAAGTGAAGTTGGATCATCGCCTTTACCAGCAGCAGCTATCAGTGCTTCTAACTCTTCGATTTGCAAAGCTTTCGGAAGTCTTCGAGTGGGCTTTGGTGGCTTGAAATCCTTTACCGGGTTAAGAGTTCCAGCTTCGTGAGTGCAGAACGATATGAAATTGCGAATAGCGACGACACGCCGTGCGATTGAACTCTCGGATTGCCCCAAGGCGCGCCTTGATGCAACAAACTCTTCAAGTTGGAGTTGAGAGATCTCCGAAACAGTAAAGTGCTCCCCTAGAAATTCAAAGAAGCTTCCAATATCACTGCTATAGGCAGTAATTGTGTGCTCACTCAAACCACGTTCAACGATAAGAAAATTGAGATACTCGCGTAAGAGCGAACTATTACTTTCCATTTCCTTGGCTCGCTTTAATTGCGGCCTTAATCAAACCGCTAAAGAGTGGGTGCGCCTTTGTTGGGCGTGAAAGAAATTCTGGGTGGGCTTGTGTGCCAACGTAATAAGGATGAACCGATTCTGGTAACTCCACGAACTCAACCAAATGCTGATCCGGAGATAGGCCAGAGAAGACCAATCCGGTAGCCGCGATTCGTTCCCGATAATCATTATTGACTTCATAGCGATGACGATGGCGCTCATGAATTGTTGTTGCCCCGTATGTTTGCGCTACCACCGATCCTTCTTCAAGATCGGCCTGATAGAGGCCAAGGCGCATAGTTCCGCCCATATCCGCCTTGCCAGCGACGATATCTTCCTGACTTGCCATTGTCGAAATGACTGGATGTGGGGTTTCTGGATCAAACTCCGCAGAGCTAGCGTTCGATAAGCCCGCCATGTTTTGTGCCGCTTCAATCACCATGCATTGGAGCCCAAGGCATAGCCCAAGGGTTGGAATTTTATTTTCACGTGCATAGCGCAGCGCACCAACTTTTCCACTGATTCCGCGAACACCGAAACCACCAGGAACACAGACAGCATCGATGCCTGAAAGGTGAGCTGCGGCGCCCTCAGGAGTTTCGCATTCATCACTCGCTACCCACGAGATATTTACCCGCGCATTGTTTGCAAACCCACCTGCGCGAAGCGCCTCGGTGACTGAGAGATAAGCATCTGGAAGATCAATATATTTTCCGACCAGGGCAACCTTGATTTGATGCTCTGGGTGGTGAACTCTCTGAAGCAAGTCATCCCACTCCCCCCAAACAACATCGCCGCAAACTAGCCCCAGCCTGCGCACAACATAACCATCAAGGCCTTCGGCATAGAGCACTTTGGGGATGTCGTAAATACTTGGCGCATCGACCGCTGCAACGACAGCTTCCATATCAACGTCGCACATCGCAGAAATCTTGCGCTTAACATTTTCTGGAATGTCACGATCTGATCGAATAACAATTGCATCTGGCGCGATACCAATTGCTCGAAGCGCCGCCACGCTGTGTTGAGTTGGCTTAGTCTTTAATTCTCCGGACGGACCGATATATGGGACGAGGGAAACGTGGAGATAGAAAACATTCTCTCGACCTACGTCTTGACGGATCTGACGTGCTGCCTCAAGAAATGGTTGAGACTCAATATCGCCAACTGTTCCACCGACTTCAGTGATCACTAAATCAATTTCCGGGCCCGCCATAGCCAAGATTCTTTCCTTGATCTCATTCGTAATATGTGGGATCACCTGAACGGTGTCGCCTAGATACTCACCCCGACGTTCTTTTGCAATAACACTTGAGTAGACCTGACCGGTAGTGACGTTAGCAAAGCCAACAAGGCTTCGGTCGAGGAAACGCTCGTAGTGACCAATATCAAGATCGGTCTCGGCGCCGTCATCGGTGACAAAGACTTCACCGTGTTGGAACGGGTTCATGGTGCCGGGATCGACGTTCAGATAAGGATCAAGCTTCTGCATGGTTACCCGGACACCCCTGGCAGTAAGCAATCTACCGAGACTAGAAGCGGTGAGGCCCTTACCGAGACTTGAGGCGACGCCTCCGGTTACAAAAAGATGTTTCGTCACGTGTTTCACAGAAGATTCAATCACGGAGCGCTAACTTATCATCATTTGCGCTCGAGCTGTTCCCACGAGATCGAGCAGCTCTTGGGCGTGTTCGAGTGCACTCGTGGAACTATCCTGTCCGGAGAGCATCCGAGCTATCTCTACCGCTCGCTCTTCCTCACTCAAAATCCGAACATCAGTGTTACTCACCGACCCTGATTCACTCTTCTGGACCACCAAGTGGTGATCCGCCCAGACAGCCACCTGAGGCAGGTGAGTCACAACGATCACTTGGGCGACTTGCGAGAGCCGAGCTAGCCTGCGGCCAACTTCTACAGCAGCCTTGCCCCCTACACCAGCATCCACCTCATCAAATATGTAGGTTGGAAGGAGGGAACTCGCCGCCAAGACAACTTCGATTGCAAGCATTACGCGTGAGAGCTCGCCACCACTGGCCGATTTTCCAAGCGGTAACAAGGCTGCTCCCTCATGGCTTGAGAAATTGAGTGCAACTTCATCAACACCATATGGGCCAAAAGAACTCTCTTTTTCAATATCGCCATTGGAAACGGATATTTCGACGCGGCTATGCGGCATAGAGAGCGCGGAGAGTTCCGAGGTGATTTCAGTCGAAAGCTTCGTCGCAGCTTCTTCTCGTGAATTATGTAATTTTTTAGCCGCTACCTGAAGTGCGGAGAATATCTGCTCACGTTCGTTTTCTAACTCAGCTATGCGATCACTTCCACCTTCAAGATCTGCGATTCGAGCCTTAACGTTAGCGCCACGTTCTAAGAGCTCTCTAAATGCAGCCACGCGATCACTGCCTTGACCATATTTCTTGATCAACGAATTGATCTGGGATTTTCTATTTTGAAGAGCGTCCAATTTGGCAGGGTCAGCATCAAGAGAAGCCAGATAACGAACCAAAGAACTTGTCGACTCGTTGATCGCAAAGACTTGATCAGCAAATTTTTCAGTCATCTCACTGAGTTCACTATCTTTACTACTCCCGAATTGCAGTGACTTAAGCGCACTAGAAAGCGCTGAACTCAACGAAAGCTCTTCCCCATCCAAAATATTGAGAGCACCGGAAACTGCCTTTTGCAGATCATCAATACTCTCTAAGCGGGTCAATTCGTTTTCAATAACCTCAAGATCATCTTCTTGAGGCGCGATTTTGTTGAAAGCTTCTGCAAACTCACGTAGCTGTGTGATCTCCTGCGCAAAGGTCGCCGCATCCTTCTTAAGCGAGTTAATCCGCTCGGTAATTACCGTAAATTTTTGAAACTCACCTTGATAACTCAGAAGCAGATCTTCGAGTTTTCCGTAGCGATCTAAGGCTTCTCTAATAAAAGCCGGCTTGCTAAGTCGTTGAGTCCCTGATTGCGCGTGTATCTCTACGATTTGATCAGCGATTAAACTTACTTTGGCATTTGTTGTTGGTGTGCCGCCTAAAGTGATTCGCGATTTGCCGTCACTCGACAGAGTCCGAGTTACTAGGACTGTTCCGTTCTCGACTTCCCCACCAACTTCTTCAATCTGCTCGACTAGCGAATCAGGTATTCCGAATAAGCCAGCGCTCATTAATCGCTCTTGGCCAGTCCTAATTCGGTCGGTATCTGACTTGCCGCCTAAAATCATATTAAGGGCAGTGAGCACCATGGTCTTACCTGCACCGGTTTCGCCAGTAAGGACGTTAAAACCAGGACTGAGTGGAAACTGAGCTGATTCAATAACGCCAAGATTTCTTATTGAGAGCTCTTGGAGACCGAGAAATCTTTCACTCACCACGCCAGCCTTCAATCGGCAGCTTAAATTTTGCAACAAGTCGGTCTGTGAAGACTGCAGACTCAACATGCAAGATCGTCACTTTATCAAGACTGCGCTTTATAACAATGCGATCACCCGCCACTAACTCAGTTCTTCGCATTCCATCCGCGCTAATGGCAGCCTGCTTAGATTCGATATCGATGACAATCGTGCTCTCCTTCGAGATCACCATTGGGCGTGAGAAAAGCGCATGAGCCGCCAGAGGCAGAACCACGATCGCTTCAACCTCAGGCCAGAGTACGGGTCCACCTGCGGAAAAGGCATAGGCGGTAGATCCAGTAGGCGTCGCGCAAATTACGCCGTCACAGCCCCAACGCGAAAGCGGGCGTTCATCGATTTGAAGAAATAGCTCCACCATCTGTGACCCAGATCGTTCGATCGCGCATTCGTTAAGGGCCCAACCTTGGGTGATCCGATTTCCCCTACGGAAAATTTCATATTCCAGCAGCAGTCGTGCCTCACCACGATAGTTCTTCGCTGCAACTTCTTGTGCCAAAACTTCTGCTGTTGGGCGTTCAATTTCAGCTAGAAAGCCTACGTTGCCCAAGTTGATTCCAAGAACGGGGGTAGATGTACCCAAAACCAACTCGGCTGCTCGCAAAATAGTTCCGTCACCACCCAGTACGATTGCAATTTCAAAGTCTCTGTTTGGTCCAATCAACTCTGATCCCACGATGCCACCTGGGTAGTTTGTTGTGCACTGCAAACCTTGATCGCGAAGAGCTGGGATCAATTCCTTGGCAAACTCCAACGCCTCGGGGCGGGTGGGATGCACGACGAGGAGGGCATTCCGTTGAGATGAACTGCGTTGCGATGAACTGCGTTGCGATGAACTGCGTTGCGATGAACTGCGTTGCGATGAATTTGCCATCTCGGCACTGGTGGAGTTAGACACTTATTGAGGCCCCATTTCAACTGCGAGGTCTAAGTCTGCCTCAGAAAGCTCTGCGGTGCCGCGTTTTAACCAGAGGAAGTACTCCACATTGCCGGCAGGACCTGGCAATGGGCTCGCGACAACTCCCAGACAGCCAATGCCCATGTCGTAGGCACAATCGGCGACCTCTTGCACGGCTAATTTACGCAAAGCTGCATCTCGCACTACCCCGCCTGCTCCGAGCTTTTCACGACCCACTTCAAATTGCGGCTTCACCATAACAAGAAAGTCGGCGTCGCTCTTAGAGACAGAAACAAGTGCAGGCAAGACAAGCGTTAGCGAAATGAAAGAAAGGTCTGCAACAATCAAATCAACTGGATCTCCAATTTGTTCAATTGTTAAGTGACGCACATTTGTGCGATCTAATATTTCAACGCGTTCATCTTGCTGAATCTCCCACGCGAGTTGACCGTATCCCACATCAACTGCAACAACTCTCGCTGCCCCTCTCTTTAGGAGAACATCGGTGAAGCCACCTGTTGAAGCTCCCGCGTCAAGAGCGCGCCTATCTTTCACTTCAATCTGGGAAAAGTGGTCGAGTGCTCCCGCTAACTTATGTCCACCTCGTGACACGAAATCATTTCGCTCGCCTTGAATGACGATCGAAGTTTCCGCGTCGACTTGAGTTGCAGGTTTACTTGCCGGAATTCCGGTTACAAGCACCATACGTGATTCAATTAAATCAGCTGCATGGTCGCGCGAACGCGCCAGACCACGCCGAACAAGCTCTGCATCCAACCGCGTTTTCAATTAAATATCCGCATCTGCTTCGCTAATTATGGCTTCGCTTATTTTCCATCTATGGAACGAAGTGCACGTTCTAGTTCCGCATGGATTTGTTCATAGAGCACCGTGTGTTCATTGAGATCATTACTTTGAATTGTAGAAATAACTTCTCGAATCTCTTCTAGGTGTGTTTCTGCAGTGGCTTGAGGATGGGTTGCTGCGGATTCCGAGAGCTGGTTCTGATTATCCATGTGCTAAAGGTATCTAGAAAATGACGAGATTTTGGTTAGATTTTCTTTAGCAACTCAGCCTCTATTTGCCAACGACTCGCAAGTCCCCGTGGCGAAGTCCAAAATCGGCGATGTACGCTGCCTTGAATCGAGACCCAGTCACCAGGCTGAAGTTTTAGCGCCATTCTGCGTTCTCGGGATCTCCAAGCAGCTATCTCGAGAGAGTCGACTTCTCGCCTGGCTTTACGAGTTTTAACCTCGCCAGAATCTTCTTCATCTGCTTCATCCGTAACTAGCCTTCTACTCTGAATCGGCTTATTGGAACGCAACCGGTCTATCACTATTCGAAATTCGACAACCTCATCACCGCTCGGCAGAGTCTTGGTAACCGGCAAGCTACTCACAGCTCCTTCCAGAGAAACTTCATTGCGTCCTACACGAACTTCAGATTTAGCTCGTTTCGAATCCTCTCTGGGCTGTTGCGTCTTCTTAAGTGGTGGTCTTGGACTCATTGCTGCACTCTGCTAGAAAAATTCCAAGTCTCGGAAAACCGAAATGGCGCCCTGTGTAAAATTGTGAACTGTGCACGATCTCAAACCGTGCGGGATTGATAATTGTCTCAAGGCATAAAAAAACGCCCCCTTCTGGATAACCAGATGGAGGCGTTTTATAAATGATGTCCGGCGGCGATCTACTCTCCCACAAGGTCCCCCTTGCAGTACCATCGACGCTGAGAGGCTTAGCTTCCGGGTTCGGAATGGGACCGGGCGTTTCCCTCTCGCTATGGC
>Ga0164297_10001863_pt1 | contig 21629 bp, 46 predicted proteins | sample GEODES058metaG_FD_113539 | JGI IMG/M metagenome (GOLD analysis project Ga0164297, IMG submission 113539) | Dystrophic lake water microbial communities from Trout Bog Lake, Wisconsin, USA - GEODES058 metaG | ecosystem: Environmental > Aquatic > Freshwater > Lake | place: USA: Trout Bog Lake... | reverse complement strand
GAAACTCCCAGACGATATTTTATTTGTGGAAATGCTGATATTGAAGAAGTGGAATTATTTGCCGAGTTGATTGTGAGAGAATGTTTAGTCATTGCCGAACAAACACACGAAACAAAATATGGTAAAATGTCATGCGCCAATGATGATGAAACTGTGAGATTAATCAAAGAACGTTTTGGTATTGAATGATGCATAAGGTATATAAAAACACCTTATGGGTTTCTCTGATTACATATGTTATTGCTTTGAGCATCACATTCCTTTTTCCCAATTCTCACAAACAAGATATCGTATATCTATTAGTATTTTGTGGAACAACAATATTTAATTTGTTAGTTTTTTTGGGGTTTTTCACTGTGTATGATATTGAACGAGAACTACAGGAAAGAAAAAATGAACGAAAAGATTAGAGAACTTGCAGAACAATCTGGATTCTTTCCAGTCCCAGATGAAACTGAAGTGGATTTGGAATATCGTGCTGAGAATGCTAGATATGAAAGATTCGCAGAGTTGATTGTCAGAGAATGTCTAGGCATTGTTAATGATGCCGAAAGAGGCGGTGACAATGAAATATGGGATAATGCCGTGAAGTTTATTATACGAGATTTGAAAGAACATTTTGGAGTTGAAGAATGAACGAAAAGATTGAAAGGATTGCAGACGAGGCTGATCTTTATGCAGATAATTATCTGAGTTCACGTGGCGAATATCATCCGGATTGGCATACCGTAAGAGACAGAAAGTTTGCTGAATTGATTGTTAAGGACTGTATTAAAGTTGTATATGATAATGTGGAAGTTGCATTAGATGCTACTGGCAATGTAGTATTTGAAGATGAATTGTTGAAGAAACATTTCGGAGTTGAATAGTGGAAGAGTTTGTATATTTGTTATTCTTAGTGGGTAAAGAGAACTATTCTGGTAGTATGTTTATTAATGCGTTTAAAACCAGAGAGTTAGCACAACGTTTTATTGATTTAAATGGTGATGGTCTTACATTGACTATTGTAGAAACTAAAGTAATGAAGGATGTTGTATGAGTAATGACACAGATAAGTTAGAATTGGATAGTGAATTCTGGACACCAGAGGATAAAAAAGTGACTCATTTTGATTTTGAACAACATATGTTTTCGTGTTGGAACGTGACACAAGATATTAATATACTATTTGAAGGTGTGATGGATAAGAATCTAACACAAGATCAGATTGCTAATGCTTTATTGGGTATGCACCAGATTTATGAACTAAAATTCAGTAAGTTGATGGATATGTATGAAGACCTTATGAGTCAGAGGAAAATATGAGTGACAATATAATACCATTTAAGAAACCTGTTGATGTTAAAACAAGAATGGGTGAGTTAATGTCACCTATTGATAAACAAATTCAGAGGTGCAATTCAAGAGAAGATATGTTAATGTTATCTTGTGCTATGTTACAAAGAGTAAGAGAAATGTTTGATGCTACTCTAGGTGAAGAAGGACGTAAAACTATGTTCAAGGATCTTGTATAATGAAGAATAAGTTAGGTAGAAACGAAAGGATTTGTCAGGTTCTATTGGATGGTAAACCACATATGGTATCTGAGTTTCACAATAAGTTCAAAGATACTGATATGGAGAATATCATCTATAGAATATCCACCTATATCTACATGATTAAGAAGATGGGAGGTAATATTCTGGTGCATCGTAATGGAAGAGAGGTAGATGGGTATCAGCTTCTAAATCCAGACCAGTTTGATAGTAATGGTAGACCTATATAATGGCAAGAAAGAAGAAAGGTGATATTGAAGCAACTACCAATAATGATCTTGGTAAGTTTCTTACAGGTAGCACTGAGGTAAAGAAAATAGGTAATGTTGAAGTAAAACCAAAAGTTAGATCTGATGTAAAATATTCTAAGGATTGGTTAGAAGACCTTAACTATCAACTTGAGGTATTACCATCGGGTAAAACCAATCTATGCCATAAAGAGAAGTTTGAGGTAAATGGTTTCAAGACATTCAGAACCAGAGGGTTATGGATTCACACATTTGATTGTAGTGTAAAAGAACTTTCCGATAAAATTAAATCATTAGAGTTTGTATGAATAAGTGTTATTTTGGTGACTGCCGTGATAGTTTGGATAAGATGAAGGATGAGGGTGTTATCATCCAATCTTGTATCACTTCACCCCCCTACTATGGGTTGAGAGATTATGGAACTGCCTCATGGGAAGGTGGTGATCCAAACTGTAACCATATGAGAGATACCAAAGTAAATGCTGGTTGTAATACAGGTCATAAAAGTGTTGATAATGGTGTAGGTGACGCGATCTATAAGAGTGTCTGTGCCAAGTGTGGTGCTAAGAGGATTGACGATCAGATAGGGTTAGAGGAAAGTCCAGAACTATATATTCAAGGTATGGTTGAGGTATTCCGTAAGGTAAGAGATATCATGACTGATGATGGTACTTTATGGGTAAACATTGGAGATAGTTATCATAACTATAGAACAGGTAACTCCTTTGTAAAACAATCAGTTAGCAAAACTATGCAAGATTTACCTGCTATTTCACCATCCAGAAATAACAAACTAGATGGTATCAAGAGTAAAGACCTTATTGGTATTCCTTGGATGTTGGCATTTGCTTTACGTGCAGATGGTTGGTATCTTAGACAGGATATTATTTGGAGTAAACCAAATCCAATGCCAGAGTCAGTAAAGGATCGTTGCACTAAATCACATGAATATATATTCTTGTTATCTAAGAGTAAGAACTATTACTTTGATAGTGATGTTATTAAAGAACCTGCCGTTGGTGGTGGTAAGAGACAAAGACGTAGTGTTTGGAACGTACAACTAAAACCATATAAAGGTGCACATTTTGCAACATATCCAACAGAACTTATTGAACCTTGTATACTAGCTTCTAGTCGTGTTGGTGATGTTATTCTTGATCCATTCTTTGGTTCTGGAACCACTGGGTTCGTTGCTGAAAGACATAAAAGGAATTGGGTTGGATGTGAACTCAACGAAGAATACAAAGAACTACAGGATGAAAGGTTAGGTAGAGTTGGGTTACATAACTTTTTATCTTGACATTTACCAAAGGTAATGGTATAATATATAAAAATTGAAGAGGTGATTGATGGAATGGGTTTTTTTGGTGACTCTGTTTTCTTCTCCTGATGAGGTGCTGTTAAGACAGCAACCATCCTATAGGGAATGTATACAGGCAGTTAAGAGGTTTGAAAAGGAACATAAGAGAGATAAGGATATCAAAGAGGTAAAATGCTCACAAGGCATTGTGTTAGAATCAGACCATGATTCGTTTTTTGCAGAGTTTGAACAATGAAATCATATCAGTCATTTATTTTAACTATTTGTATTATTGTATATTTGGTTGTTATTGCCATTCAATCTGAAGAAAGGCATAGGTTGGAAAAAGAAAGGCTTGTACTACAATCACAGATTGTGGATAGTATTGCTTCACAACATCAACACATTATCCAGACATTACAAGAAATAGAAACTGAACTGGACTATATTTCAGCAAACATAGAAGAAAGGAATAGGGGATTAAAGAAATGAAAATAAAAATTTTGGAATTTACTTGACAAAAATGGTCAACAATAGTATAATAGACCATATATAATGAATAAACAATATTTTAAAACACAGATTGATATGGGAACAACCGAATGTTTCTTTTATGGTGTTGAAAGGAATGGAGATGACCCAGATCCTAGAAATATTAGTATTGAAATTAAATCTCACAAAGGTTCATTAGATGAATTTCCAACTTCACTTGTATATGTTAGAGAGATGAGCGGAGCCGTTCCTTTGTTTAAAGAAGGGGAATAATATGAAAAGTGACATTGAAAAATGTATAGATATCATTAAACACAACAGAAATAATGCCAATACGGTTGCAAACAGCAAATTGGATGTATCTGATGATGCAAAACTTGCATATGGTTCAATGGTAAATATGGCTGATAAATGTATTAAAGATATTAAAGAACATTTTGGTATTAATTAAACTATGGTTTCGTGTTCTTTGGTTGGTTGGCATTAGCAATCGCTGGTGTTCTACTACAGGTGTTCCAATCATTCTCTAACTTAATTGGTCAGGAACTGGTTGGTATGCAAAAGTAAAGTACAACTTTACAATTACATGAGGGGAGTTTCGGCTCCCCTTTTTATTGTCTTGACATTTACCAGATTATATGGTATACTGTACCCCACATTAAACAAGTGAGAATATATAATGAAATATATAAAATATATAATGATTGGTGAAGAAACACAAGATGCCATTGACAATATTATGGACAACTTTGATTTTGAGAAAGTCCATCGGGTAATGGAATACCTTGATTGGAAATGGGCAGGTATTGATGGTTATGGTGTTCCTAATATCTATGAACTGCGTAAACGTGCAAGAATGCTTATTAAAGAAGCAGTCAAAGATTTGGAAAGAGATAAAGAATGTAATATATCCACTGGTGGTTTCTGTGTAAGTGCGTGGAGGGCACCAGAGGATGATAAGGTGTTTATCAAATTGAGTTTTGTTATAACTGATTGGAATAATTACGAATAATGTTTGTTTGTGTCTGTGCAGGTGCTAATGAGGAAGCAATCCACAAGATAATAGATGAGAATCCAGATATTACAGTAGATGATTTTGAAGACATGAATATATGTCATAACTGTTATCGTTGTAGATATGTTATTGAAGAGATATTAGAAAAAAGAGGTGAATGTGAATATTAAGTGGACTATTATGTTATTAACTTTTGTTGTGTTTGGTGTGTTGTATACTGACTATCACGAAAAGGTTGTAATGAAAGATTTGGGACTGAAACAATGTCTCATTAAAGTTGATGATAACTATTTTGTAGAAGCTTGGAGGAAATCTTGTGAGTAAGTTAGTATATTTTTTGGGTCTTATTTTTATTATTCTGGCATCTACTGGTCCATTCTTTTATATTGCATATAATGACATTCAAAAGGCAGAACAGGGTCTAGTTCAGTGTTCTACTAATGATGGGGTAGAATGGAAACAATCTTGTGATTAAGAGGTAAACTATGAAACACGTTGTAATCAAAGGTAGAATTATGACACCTGGTTCAGGTAATCTTAAATATTTTGTCTTTGATGTAGTTGATTTTAGTCCACTAAAGGATTTGGAAAATCAGAAAAGGAAGTATGCTTGGAGAAAGTTCTATAGTTTAGATGGAAAACGTATTAAACATATCATGGAGAATACGGGATCAAGACAGAGAGCATTATCTACATTTGAAGGTAGACATATTGATAATATTACTATCTTTGATGACTATTTCTCTGGAACTTTCTATGGGTTTATTCCAGTTGAATCCTTTTATGGTGTGAGTTAATGTCCCATCGGGATGGGAACTGGGGGACTTCGGTCTCCCTTTTATTATAAATAAGAATATCAATAATAGGGGTATTCTAATGAAATCATTTAAGCAGTTAAGAGAATCAACTAGAAGAAATACACAATCTAATGCCTATAAGACAGGTAAAAAGGTTGGGTCTGCAATAGGTACTGGTTTAGGTAAGGTCATTGGTGGTACTGCTAAATTAGGTGTTAAAGCTGCCGTTGCACCTATTAAATTAGGTGCAAAACTGGTTAAGAAAGTTGCTAAGACGAGTGTCGGAGCAGTTAGTGGAATTAACAAACAAATAAAGAAACAAGGTCAACAGGCAGTTCACACACAGAAACATTCTAGTTATCAACAACATGTACAACAACGTAAGAATATCCGTCACCTACATGCCATCCGAAAAAGACAAAAATAAATCTTGACCTTTACCATTTTCTATGGTATAATACCACCATACACTTGAGTTGAGACATTATATTATGAGTATTGAATCCTTCTTTGATGAAGATCCTTCAGATAAAATCAAATCCAAAATCAGGCAAAGACGGGCACAAATGCTCGTCCACTCCTGTCTATATTACGAAATGGACACTACTACTGTCAGTGATGATGTATGGCAGAAGTGGGCAGATGAACTAACAAAACTCCAAAACGAACATCCTGATTGTTGCAATATCTCATTCTATGATAAAGAGTTTGAAGATTGGACTGGTGATAGTGGTGCATTTCTTCCACTTCGCACCAAAAGAGTCAGAGAGATGACATTAAGATTTCTAAGAAGTTATGAGGATGATAATGAAAATAGGTGAGTTGACCGAGTTTCTTGGAAGATTAGATCCAGATCAAGATATCTATATAACTTGTGCATACAACAGATATAAAATATCCAGAATGATTATACACGATGACCACGTGACACTGGATACAGGGACAATTGATGATATAGATAACCCGGAAGACCCCTATGACCACTTCTATGATTAAACAAACATATAACGGCAACACCTATCAGTTTCCAGAAGAGGAACTGGAACGATTTGAATACTTAGTTAGAAAGATTGAGGTAGGTAAATCCGATCCCATCTTTGATGAGATGGAAAGGGGATATACTATTATGTTAGAATCTACATTTGAAAGGTATAAAGTATGAGTGATGAGAATGTACATAAGGTAAAAGTAGAAAACAGTTCTGAGATTGGTTTACTATGGTATATTACTGTAATGGTATTCCTTTGTGATGGAACTCCTGATGTGTGGGATAAACTCCAAGAATTTCTTTTGAGGTTGTAATGAAAGTAATACTAGGACCATACAAAGACAACTGGATTTCACCATATACTATTCTTGAGAAAGTATTTTTCTGGAGAGATATTGATTATGATGAACCTGTCATTAAGAAATGGAATGTAAGATTAAAACCATTTTGTGAAGCACTTCTTGCTTTCGGGAACAAATACAACTCCCGTAAGGAATATGTCAGAATTGATAACTATGATGTATGGAATTGTGATTCTACATTAGCATTGATTATTCTTCCTTTGATGAAGAAACTCAAAGAACAGAAACACGGTTCGGGTTTTGTTGATGATGAGGATGCACCAGAAGAGTTGCGTTCTGATAAGGTAGAACCAGTACAAGAATGGAATTGGGATAGTAATAACTCAAAAAGATATGATTGGTTACTGGATGAAGTTATCTGGACATTTGAACAGTTACAACCAGATTCTAAATGGGAAGACCATTATTGGAAAGTTCATCCAGAAATTGATTTTGAAGAACGACCAGAAGATGAAGGTAAAACAACACCACTTAGATGGAAAACAAAAGGTGTCCATGACAAAGAAGGTTATCTGGCACACAATAAAAGAATTGATAATGGTTTGAGATTATTCGGTAAGTATTACAGAACATTTTGGGATTGACTAATGAAAGATAATATAAGAAAATTAGCACAAGAAGCTGGTTTTGCTTTTTGGAAAAACGAATCATGGAAACCACATGGTGCGGTGATTGATTGGTCATCACAATATGATAAAGAATTTGAATGCTTTGTTGATTTATTGATTAAAGATGTGATAAACTGTATTGAAAGTGATGCAAGAAGTATCGCCAGAAAAAGTCAATATATTGAATCTGGTGTATTGTTATCAGAAGTAGAAAAACTAAAAGAATGGTATGGTTTATGTACCTAGCGGTGTTGAGTTGTATGGATTATATTAATGAAAAATAAAAAAGAAGTCGTAGGTGATATGGTTGATTTGTATGTAAGAATGAAGTTTTTCGGTCTTACTGATGAAGATATGTTTGGTAAGATTTATGATAGAGTAATTGAACCATTACTCGTCAAAGAAGAAACACCACCACAAGTTTATCAACCACAAGTTCCATTTGATTGGACACCCAGTAATATATACGCATGTTATCATTGTGGTAAAAAGGGACCAGTACCTCCGAAATGTCCACGTGGAAATTGTCCAGGTTAATTATGATTAAAACATGATTTATATGAGATTAAAGAATGAACGAAACAGCAAATAACACAACAGAATCTATTACACTGGATTATTCAAAACTAACTGCTGATTCTAATAAATATAAATTCGTAAAATATCCAGAAGAATCTGGTTGGAAATGTTACATGTTTGGTTCTAGTCCTAATACTGGATATGGTATGGTTTACAATCCAAGTAAAGGTAATGTTCCTAATTGGTTTGTTAGATGGATGATGAAAATCTGTTTAGGTTGCACATGGGTTAAAGAGGAAAATTAATTATGTTAAATACTGAAAAAGAAGAAAAATCAGTTTGGGATAGTTTAGTTGATGCTTTTTTGGAGGATATGAAACAATTTACTATTGATCAATGTCTTTATGCTTTTCTTACTGCACATAAAATAGCAATTCAAGAAGATAAAACTGAAATTGAAAACAATAAAAAAATGCGTGAGGTGTGGGAAGAGATTGATGCTTTGAGAGAAAGAGTTAGACATGTGGAGAATAGACCACAAGTTTATCAACCACAAGTTCCATTTGATCGGACACCTGTCACCATAGGGTGTAGTGTATGTGGTATCAGTTCTAATCCAATGGGATATGTTTGTCCACGATCAGAATGTCCATCAAAAGTAACTTGTGGTACTCCGAAAGTAAAAGGTCTATATGATTAGTTTATTTAAATATATTTCAGCAAGACGCAGATTGAGTTCTTCTCTGGACACTATTACTATGATGGGTGGAGAGGATAATTGTGATGCAATGACACTCGCACAAACAGAGATGATATATAATGAAGTCACATACTTTTATTATCAAATGTGGAAAGAAGTGATTTATATCTTGCTTTTGACAGCAATTTGTGGTACAATGTATATTGTTTATTTTCAAGGAGAATGAATATATTTTTTTCTAAATGTTGATTTGCTTATACCCAACGCATAGGCAGCATCATTTTGTGTTGGGTATGTGATGCCATCTATAGTTATTTGTTTTGCGTTAGGATTACCCGATCCATTATATCTTCTTCTAAGATAAGTTGCTTTTGGTATTATTCCTATTTTTGCTTTAGAAAGTTTTTCTTTATGTTCTGTGGTAAATGGTTCTCTTTTACATCCACTTGGACCTTCACCACCATCTGTTCTGTTTCTTAGGATACCAGTTCCAATATCCTTTCTACCAAACCAACGGATGTAATACCTTTCTTGAATAAATGCTTGACATTCAGTGAGGTTTTGTGATATTATAATGATACGAGATTTATCTTTAGGTGGGTGTGTTATGTCATTTTTGGTGTGTTTCCAAGCACGTTTTCCAATACCCTTACCTATATAATATGGGGTATAATCTTCTCGGATATACATATAAACATAATATTCTGAGTTGTTATATATACTCATGCTGATACTCCATGCAAGTGTTAGGGTGAGTGGGAACGCCAATTCCGTGACTCACACTTATTTATATTGTTTTTTTTACTTATTGGAGTATTTTATGTCGCTATTTGTGGAAGTGTTTTCGGTACCGAAAGGTGTCAATGTTATTATTAATCTAGATGAAGTAATTGAGATTGCTCCATTACCAGATGGTAGTGCAGCTTTGTTTTTTAAGGATGGATCTGGTTCTGGTTCTATGACCAGTATTACTGTAAAACAAGCAATTCCTAATGTTGAAGTTGAGGATGATGAAGTTTATAGTACATTCAAGCAGTTTGTTGTTCAGACAGTAAGTTCTAGTGATATTGCTAGACGTATTGCTAGTTTGAAGGCATCTGCTCCATCTGAACCTTTTCCAAACTTTCAATCAGATTTGGATGAAGATTTGGAACCACCACGTAATAAGGGTGGAAGACCGAGGAAGAATCCATAAAGAACAGGGGGTCGCAAGACCCCTTTACTTTATCTAACTTATGTGTTATAATTATTTATAAATTAAATTTTATTATGGAGAAAAAACATTAACATTTTCTATCTTGACAATAACCCCAAGGTTTGTGCTCAAATGCACAATGACAAACATTGCATCAAAATGATACTAGAGACATGTCAACTACTTTCAACAGCACATCGTGTTATTGATGGTGTATTATTGACGGGAATATCCGATTCTGGTCGTAAAACCACATCATGGATTCTTCCTGATGGTCGCAACGATGTTTTATATAAGGCAACACATTTAAACCACCCTTCCGCTATTTGGGTAAGACAATCTGCATCAAATTATCGTTGGTTGTTTGAATTGTTTTGTGAATTGCTCGATGAATATACATACAGATATGGTAAACATCATAAATGTGAAGGTTTGCTTGGTCATCTAGCATTGTTACCTAAAAATATATCTACGTTATATAAATTTACTGAACCTACTCCTGCTATGGACAAATCATATATAATAGAAAATGATAGTATTGCTTCTTATAGAAATTATTATCAGAATGCAAAACAACATCTTGCCTCATGGAAAGGTAAAATAAATAGTCGTAATATCCCAGAATGGTTTGGAGTGTCAAATGCCACGATATGATTTTAGAAATAAAGAAACAGGTGAAGTAACAGAACATTCTTTTTCATATAAAGAATATGATCAGTTTATATTAGACAATCCACATTTGGAAAGATATCATTCGGCAGAACATTTACATATAATGTCTGATAGTATGAGAATGAATATACCTAAGTATAGTCAAGGTGATTCGGCTTTTGAACATCATGTTATTGATAGAATCAAAGCAACGGTTCCAGGTAACACTCTAAAGGATAATCATAAAACCGTAGGGAGTAAGTGGATCTAATCTTATAACAACAACAAAGGGATAACATGGCAGTTAAACCAAAGAAAGTACCAAAGACGGCCTCAGAAGAAGTTCAAAAGCAACATTTTAATCTAAGGGAAATAAATCCATTAACAGATAACCAAGAGAAAACATTTGAAGAGTTTGATGAAGGTAACCATTTAGTATTATCTGGTTCAGCAGGATCAGGTAAAAGTTTCTTGGCATTATATCTTGCATTAAAAGAATTGATGGCAGAAAGATCCAGATATAAAAAGATCATCATCATTCGTTCTGCGGTTCCATCAAGAGATATTGGTTTTGTTCCAGGTACTTTAGAAGAAAAATCAAAGATTTATCAAGAACCTTATAAGAATATTGTTAATGAATTGATTGGTCGTGGTGACTCTTGGTATTTCATGGTAGAGAAGAAGATTATTGATTTTCAGACAACCAGTTTCCTTAGAGGGTTAACATTCTCTGATTGTATTATTGTATTTGATGAGTTCCAATCTGCAACATTCCATGAGATTGATTCAGTATTGACTCGTATTGGTGAGAACTGCCGTTTTATTCTTTGTGGTGACCATGCACAGAATGACCTAAGTATTAAAAGAGAAAAGACAGGATTCTTAGAGATAATGAATATTCTTGATAAAATGCAAGATGTGTCTCATATTAAATTTACTACTGATGACGTAGTAAGATCTGGTTTTGTAAAACATTATTTAATTCAAAAAGAGAAATTAGGATTATAAAAAAATGATATTTGAAATACATGCTGAAAAAAGTGCAGAAGATAAAAGAATATTCTTTTATGATAACGAATCCAATACTTTATCTAATGAAGATGGTACAGTTTTTCAGTATGACCCCCTTCCAAGTTATGATATGGAACCTATAGTTCCTTTTGATAAAGATAATCCTATCAAAAAATCTAGAAAAATCAATGTTCTAAAAATTCAAATGGGTCTGAGTTGTAATTACTCCTGTGATTATTGCTCACAAAAATTTGTTGAAAGAGCACCAGAAACTAATAAGAAAGATATTGATTCTTTTCTAGAGAAACTAGAAGTATTGGAATTTGGAGAACATGTAAAAGTAGAATTCTGGGGTGGTGAACCATTAGTCTATTGGAAGACTATGAAACCACTTGCAGAAGCATTGAGTGAAAAATTCAAAGAATTAAATGTAAACAGACACTTCTCTATTATTACCAATGGATCTATCCTAACCGATGAGATTATTGATTGGTTGATGATGATGGACTTTGGTGTTTCTATTTCTCATGATGGTCCAGGTCAATCTGTTCGTGGTCCAGACCCTTTTGATGATCCAGAGAAGAAAGAACGTATTCTTGGTTTCTATAGAATGATGACCAGATTAAAGAAACCATTTAGTTTCAATGCTATGTTGAATTCTAAGAACAAGAGTCGTAAAGCAATTTATGATTGGTTTGTAGAATTAACTGGTGATGAGAATGTGCAAATTGGTGAAGGTGGTATTGTAGATGCTTATGATGAAGATGGTGCTACTAATTCATTGCAATCATTGAAGGATCATTTTGAATTCCGTCAGACAGCATTAGCAGATATGATCTCGACTGATGGGTTTATGGGATTCAGTGGACAAATTCAAAAGATTGGTGGTTTCATTGATGCTGTTCTTGCACATAAAGGTTCTAAGTATCTAGGACAAAAATGTGGTATGGATACAGAAGATAGTATAGCAGTAGACTTGAGAGGTAATGTTATTACTTGTCAGAATGTAAGTGCTGCTGAAACTGCTATGAATGGTGAATCACATAGTGGAGGTAATCTGGATGATTATGACAATGTTAGATTACATTCTGTAACACACTGGTCCAATCGTAAAGAGTGCTCTGAGTGTCCTGTTCTTCATGTGTGTAAAGGTGCCTGTATGTTCCTACAGGAGAAGTATTGGGATATCTCTTGTGCTAATGCTTATTCTGATAATGTGGTTCATTTTGCATTAGGTATCATGCAAATGACTAACGGATATATCCCTACTCTAATCAAGAGTGATAATCTTCCATTAGAAAGACAGGATATATGGGGAACCATCTTTGAACATAAGGAAAAGAAAAAGAGAAAAGTCATACCAATCAAGGTTGTAAGTGAAAAAGTATCTACCATTGATGGTGTTGATGTATATGGTAAATCACATATAGAATGATTATAAATATTAACTATCTAACTCACGAAGATTAAAAAATGACTCTACCATCATCTGGAACTATATCTGTTGCTACTATAAACGGTGAAATAGGTCGTCCTGCTACATATTCATCTGATTTGAATTTTCTTAACAGTTTGATAAAATATAATAGACCTGGCCAACCAAATTTAGCAGCATTCTATGGTCTTACATATTTTCAGAGTAATGCACAAGGAAATTGCAATAATGGTAATTGTAATTGTTCTGGAAATTGTGGGAATATTCAATGTCAGCAATGTTTTGCATCTCAATGTATAAATTGTGCCAATTGTGATGGTTCACCATTACTACAACCTAATTGCAACTGTGCTTGTACCTATAACTGTAATGCGAATATTTCTAGTTATAACTGTAATTGTAATTGTAGTAAGATCATTTGTGCTAAATTGCATGAACTTGGATTGATGCCACGTAATATATTCCAGGCAGACCAGAACTTTGGTGAATTGTTAAGAAAGACAGATCCAAATATGTATGAAGGATATGTACGTTGGGCCCAAACCGTAGTTGATTGGATGGAAGGTGATGGACCAGAGGTTATGATTTGGATTAGGGACAAAGAACAAAGAAAACTAAGAGAGAAACAAGCAAGTATCAATTGGTCTTATAAGATTGCTACTCCTTGGTCAGAACACATGGCATATTTAATGGGTGCTATTAAAACTGACAATGAGATTGGTAGAATTCTCATGGGTATTGGTAGACCTATTTGCCGTTTGGTTTCTAAGTTACCACCGAAACAACAAATGGGTGTTGCTGGTACTTGGACATTATGTTCCTTGTTCTTTGGTAGTTATTACATTGCATCATCATATGTTGGTATCAAGAATTTATTCAAGAAAGTAAAAAGTAAATTGATTGTTAGGAGTGTATAATGGATGAAGTAGTAGAAACAACCGAAGTTTTATATCCAAATGTTGATCCATTGGATCATATTTACCAACATCATCACGTATTGAATTATTTTGATAATGATGTTTATAATAGGATTTTGAATCTATCATCTGAAGACAAACATAAGTATTTTCATATGATTATGGATTATTCAGACATTCTTATTAAAATATTGGATGATGTAAACCACCCAATTTTCAATCATGTACACGCTAATCCATTTCATGTTGCAGAAATAAAATCACAGAATAATCCAAATGATTCTATTATTCCACATGATGTTAATTACGATAACGCAAAACAATTATTAGACGCATTTAATAATTGGAAATCCAATCTTTAATTGGTTATTTTGTTATGATGAGTGATAAAGATAGATATCCTTGGTATGAAAATTCACAAAATCTATTCTGGAAAAGTCCTATATGGGAAGTTCAGACTAAATTTGATGATGAATTTAATAAACAACTATTAGATGAAATTTATGACATTGGTAAAAATATTTCTACTGGAATAGATAAAGATCCCCACAATAGTCTTTGGGATTATAACAGACCAAATCTTGATATTATAAAACAAGAAATCATTGATATAGTTACAAAGACTATCACACAAAATATTCCAGAAATTAGAATGCTTAACCTAGTTGGGTGTGAGCATTTTATGGGATGGATTAATGTCAGAGAACCAGGTGAACGTTTAGAAGTTCATGGACACACCGAATCAGCCATAGCAGCTACCTATTATATACAAGCAAAAGAAGGTTGTGGTGACTTAGTAGCATTTGATACTGGTGGTGCTATAGATTGGGATAGAAATTCTCTCAGTGGGTCTCCTTTTATTAGAGAGAGAAGATATAAACCAGTTGAAGGTAGATTGATATTTTTCCCTTCATATGTTCTACATGGTGTTGATGAAAATAAATCCAATGATCTACGTATATCATTAACAACTGATATTAGAAAAGTTGTAGGAAAGAATTCAGCAAATACTGTGATATTAAAGAGTTGGGCAGGTAGAATGTCTAAGATCAAAGAGTGGAAATGATGTTCCGTAAAATCAATAAGATGTTTGAGACACCAATATATGCTGTCACTGATGGGTTAAAAAGATTTACTGGTATTAATGGTAAAGGTATTGATTATAAAAAGATATGGAGTCCAGAGGAAGACCAAATCTATAGTATCTTACCCAAGAGGTACTGGAGTGATTTTCACTTGACAATTATGGCAATTAATGCTAGAATACCACCACACATAGATAGCGATATCATTTGTAGTATAAATTTTTACATTGAAACTGATAATTGCAAGACTGTATTTTATAATATCAAGTCTGATAGTCCAGATACCTATAAGATAGAAAACCAAACTAATGGGTGTATATATAAAGAAGAAGACTTGGAAGAGGTAGATAGTTTTATTGCTAAACCTTATGAGATATGGTTACTGGATGTCAGTAAAGTCCATAGTGTAGAACCTTTAGGTGATTTTAAATTTAGAAAAGCAATTACACTAGGAACATTCAATAGAACTTATGATGAAATCTATGAAATGTTGAAAGAAACCGGAGCATTATAATGTGGTATGAAAAGTTAAACTTTCAATTTGATATTGAAAAACTTAAACAAGAAGTAAGGGAAAGTGTATTTACTCTTGGTGATCAAGTCATTCAAGGTAAAGACTATGAAACACCACAGTATCATGGTTTTGGTGGTTGGAGTCTACTAAGTCGTAATAGTGATTGGCATGATGGTTGGGAAGCAATTCAAACAGAACAAGGGGACACCCTAGAGAATTTTCTACCTACTAACGAATTAATCTATAAAGCATACAAATATTTTGGTATTGCTCATGGTCTTGAGCATGATAAACCAACTCAATCTTATGTTGGGGAGATTAAGAAAACCATAGACCAAATCAAAGAATCTGGTTTTTATCCTTGTAGAGTCAGAGTATCATGCCTTAAAGCAAGTTGTAAGAGTCTAGTACATAAGGATGCTGATACTTCAGAATACATGGCAAGAATTCATATTCCCTTATGGACTAATGAGAAATGTGTTCATATTTGTGAAGGTGAACATCTTCATATGCCAGCAGATGGTTCAGCATATATGATATGGGTTAATCTGTGGCACCAAATCAGAAATGATTCAAATGAAGATAGATACCATATTATAATGGATGCTTATGATACCAAGAAGATCACTGAACATTTTAAATATGAAGGTGACTTCAATGAATTACTATCTTATGTCTCTGATTATAGAGAAAATATTAACGGGGTAGATCTAACAGAAGATGATGTAACATTCTTTGAAGCAATCCGTAAAAAGTATATATCCAATTATAATGTTTAAATTCAATCCACCAGTTATACTGGAAGATCTACAATCTCAAAATATCAATGGTAAACGATTCTATACTACACCAGATGGAATCCGTTTACCTTCTGTCACTACCGTTATCGGTGCTAAAAAGAAACAATCTATCATGGAATGGAGAAATAGAGTTGGTGAGGAAACTGCCAACAAAATCTCTGCTAAAGCTTCATCTAGAGGTAACCGTGTACACAAACTATGTGAAGATTACATAGCAAATGTAGATGGGTATGCTAGAGGTGCTTTCCCTGATGCATTAGAGATGTTCAGAACTATTAAACCTGTTATTGATGAACATGTAGGTGAGGTATGGTATCAAGAACAGGCATTATACTCTCTACAGTTAGAGATGGCAGGTAGAGTTGACTTGATTGCATATTGGGATGGTGTGTTGTCTATTATTGACTTCAAGACCAGTAGTAGAATCAAGACCAAAGATATGATTGGTGATTACTTTGCTCAAGAAACTGCATATGCCCTGATGGTAGAAGAGTTGATTGGAGAACCTATTAATCAGTTGGTTACTCTCATGGCAGTTGATGATGAACAACCTCTTGTTTTTATTGAGAAAACTGAAGATCATCTAGTAAATTTAGTAGAACATATACAATTTTATAAAAATAACACTTGACAAAATTTCAGTTTTTATATATAATAGTACTATGAAAACAAGAAAACTAATCAAAAAACTTTACGAAGCCTGCTTTAATCACGACAAAGAGAGTGAGAAGAAGTTTTGGTTTAAACTTCTCAAGAAGTCAGCAAAAGGCAAAAACACAAAGGTAGTAAAATAGAATCTGTTTGAAGCCTACACGAAGGTATACAAGACACGGTGTGGTGACCGTCACCTCCACCTAAGTATATTCAGATGAGTATATTTAGGGGGGGTGTATAATCCTTTCGATTGTGTATAATAGTGTTAGGTTAGGATCGGCAAGAATCAGAAGCCGTTAGGATCAGGAGTTGCGTAGCGAACCCTAGTCGAAGAAGATAAATAAAGTAAAAGCAAACGATGACTTTTATAACTACGCTCTAGCAGCTTAGTCGGGGTTCGGTGGGGTTCCTTGTAACACAATTCCCACCACTTTTATTGGATACCACCAAGCGCCTTGGGGGTAATAAAGGGTTTGTAAGTTCATCCCTTCATCCAACGAAAAACTTTCATCCATCAACTACCAAAGGTATTTACAAATTATTATAAACAAAGTGAACAAACGGGAACTTACAACTCCTATTCTAAAAACACTCCAAAAGTAAAAAGCGAAAAAATCTATCGTAACTGGAGACCAAGAGGTTTCTGAGTATTTTTATACTCTAAATCTCGTAATCAAGAGGTAAGAAATGATGTATTCGAAACATCTAAAAATAAAACTGTTGTCATTCATTTTTTTGACATTAATTGTAACGAACTCAATGGCAGGACAAAACATAGCTAGTTGGTATGGTAAAGCACATCATGGACATAAAACTGCATCAGGTAAAATTTATAATATGTATGAAATGACAGCAGCCCACAAAACTTTGAAATTGGGAACCAGAGTCAAGGTAACCAATCTTAACAACAAGAAATCTGTAATAGTAATAATTACAGATAGGGGACCATTTGTTAGAGGAAGAATTATAGATCTATCATATGCAGCTAAAACTCAATTATCAATGGATGGAACTGCTCCTGTAGAATTAGAAATACTTGACTAGCATAGAATATTGTGATATAATATTCCTTTACATCGTGAGTTTATATTATGCCTACAAAAGATGAAGTTCAAAATTTTAGTATCATGATAGAGGGGTTGGCACTCAGGATGGGTAGTACCCGTTTGGATGCTATTCTTCATCATTGTGAGGAATCTGGTTTGGAAGTAGAGGTGGCTAGTACACTGATATCCAATGCTCTAAAGGGTAAGATCAGTGAAGAAGCACAGGAAGCAAACCAGATTAAAAGAAGTTCCAAATTGCCTATATGATGACAGAAGGAACAGGTTTCTCTGCCTTTGCCATATTTAATGCTCTTAAACTTCACTTCTCTTCTGATAGTTATGATTTTCTAAAATATAATGGTAAGACAAGTGTTTCTAAATCTAAATTTGAAACAAGAAAGGATAAATATACTTTTTGTAAACTGTCTAGAAAATATAGTATGGAGGACTTAAAGAAGTTCTACATCTCCAATTTTCTAGAAATTGATGTGAAGTGGATTGGTGAGATATCCAATGAAGTAGGTGAAGTTAACTATAAGAAGTGGCAGAAGAGAACACAGAGCTTGACATATCATTTTGAAAGTGATATAATGTCTCTCTTTGAGAAGGTATCTTCGCCTAATGATTTGTTGAAGATACAACAAGGTAACTTTCCTTTACTACTTCAAGTGTTAATGGAAGGTGGTGTCTGTATTGAAACTGTATGTATTCTAAATGATATCATGAACTTTATTCCTATGTGGGACAAGAAGATTGATGATGATATAATCTATCCTACATGGAGAAGGAAAATAGTTAAGTACACTCCATTCATAGATTATGATAGAAAGAAATTTAAAAGTATTTTAAAAGAGGCATTAAATGAACAAACCTGATATCAAACGTATATACGTGGACTTAGATGGTGTCCTTGCTGACTTCCGTAAAAGATATATAGAAATATTTGGTACAGACCCAATGGACTCTCATAAGCATAAGAAGATGAGAGACAATTGGAATAAGTTTGTAGATGATGGTGAGTTTGCTAACTTGGACCTGATGCCAGATGCCAAACCAGGTCTTGAGTACCTAAAGAAACTAAAAGATATTGAGATTTTTATCCTATCTTCTACTGCTAATGAAGAGCAGTTCAAAAACATCTCTAGAGATAAAAGAGAGTGGTTGGAGAAGATGGGAATTGATTTTCCTGCTATATTCGTTCCTGGTAAGAAACACAAGAAAGAATATGCAGAGAAAAATGCACTTCTGATTGATGATACACATTCAACAATTGAGAAGTGGAATGATGAAGGTGGAGTTGGTATATATCATACGGATTGGGGTACGACACTCACAATTCTTAAAATGTATATTTGATCATATAAATAATTACATTTAAAAACATTTAAAATATGAAAACATTTAAAAGATATTTATCAGAATCTAAACAACCAAAAAAGTATGATGATTTTGTGAATGGACATGGTTCTCATGCAAAAGAAAAGATGTATGATGATTTTGTGAATGGACATGGTTCTCATGCAAAAGAAGAACCAAAGAAAAAAGAAATTAAAAATAAAAAAATGACTTTTCATCAAGATTATTTTTTTGATGAAAGAGTGCAAGAATCAATTCTTGGTAATATTTTAAAACCAAACATCAATAAGTTTCTTTCTAAGAATCACAATTCACATTTTGGTGGTGATGATTATGATGTTAGTGATAATGACTTATATGATGGTCATTTATATAGCGGTCACTACCACTATGGTGATCAAATGAAGCATTTAGAGAATACACATTCATTATCCGATAAACCCGAAGAATCACAGAATGCGGTAAATCAATATACACTATCTAGTGGATTACTAAACGGAGAGTTGATTGATCACCACAATGATGGAAAAGAAGCACCAGAAAAAGTAGGGGGAATTAATGTTCATCATTTAGATAATGCATTCCAAAAATCAAAAATAAAAACACACACTTTTTCCGGTGCAGGTTTTGATATTAGGAACACAAGACCAGCTGGAAAAACTAAAAATGGTAATACCGTCTATCATTCTCCTGGTTATATTTCTTCATCACATGATCCTCATGTAGCTAAAAATTTCGCAGATACCAGATCCCAATCAAAATTTTTCAAACCTAAAAATAGACAGATATTGCACATTGAAACTGGTGAAGGACATCACATATTACCTATTGGTTCATCCAGTAATTTTGAAGATGAAAATGAAACCTTACACCCAAGAAATTCTCATTATGAACACATTAAAACAACCACACACAAAGATAATAAAGGAAATTTATATGATGTTCACCATCTAAGAAGAATTCATCCATCAGAATTAATAAAATAGGAGGTTGACTTCACCTAAATAGTATGATATCATGTATTGAGTGAAATAATCCGTTTATACTCCGTTTAATATTCCGTAACATAAGAGGTAATTATGAGCACATTTGCTAATCTAAAACGTCAATCCGGTAACCTTGACAAGCTTGCAAAAGCAGTTGAGGCACTGAACTCTTCAGAATCATCTTCAGATCGTTCCGATAACTTCTGGAAACCAGAGGTAGATAAGGCAGGTAATGGTATGGCAACCATTCGTTTCCTCCCTGCAGCTGCTGTGGATGGTGATGATGCACTTCCTTGGGTCAAGGTATTCTCTCATGGGTTTCAAGGTCCAGGTGGGTGGTTGATTGACAACTGCTTGACTACTAAGAATCAAGCATGTCCTGTTTGTGAACACAATTCTACTTTGTGGAATTCTGGTATTGAAGCAAACAAGGATATCGTTCGTAAGCAGAAACGTAAGTTGAACTATATCACAAACGTTTATATCGTTTCTGATCCAAAGCATCCAGAGAATGAAGGACAGGTAAAACTGTATAAGTTCGGTAAGAAGATCTTTGATAAGATTACTGAAGCAATGAATCCTGCATTTGAAGATGAAACTGCTATCAACCCATTTGATTTGTGGGCTGGTGCTAACTTCAAGTTGAAGATTCGTAAGGTAGAGGGTTATCAGAACTATGATAAGTCAGAGTTTGAATCTCCTTCTGCATTGTCTAACGATGATGCTGAACTTGAAAAGATTTGGAAGTCAGAACACTCTCTGAACGATTTGGTTTCTGATAAGGAATTCAAGAGTTATGACCAGTTGAAATCTCGTCTTGATAAGGTACTTGGTCTTGCTGGTGGTGAACCAGTTAAGAGGACTACAGTAGAACAGATTAAGGAATCTACTCCAAGATCTGCACCAGTTGCACAGGATTCTGGTGCTGGTTGGACTGATAGTTCTACCACTGAGGATGATGACGATATGGCATACTTCTCCAAGTTGGCAGAAATGGATGAATAGTTAATCTTCAAAATAAGAACCCCTCTTCGGAGGGGTTTCTTTTTATGGTGCCAGTTTCATAAACTCATAATTTATAGTTCTATAGATTGTAGAGTTAGGATTTCTTATTGAAGCACTTCCACCTGTTTGTTCTTCTGATGTATTAGTTGTAGATCTTGTTGGTTGGTTAATAACAATCGGTTCACTACTTTCCACCATGTCATTATCCATAATAGGTGGTATAAACCTACTCACTGGTGTAGATGTAGGTTGTGTGGTTGGAGTTACAGACTCCATTTGTTTATTTAATTCAGATATCCTATCCCCAAAATCATCTGATTTTGATATTACAGATTTCCCCACATCAGTTTTTGAAAATTCATCATAAAGATAATCTGCCGATTGTTTTGTTGCTTCTGCTAATGCTTTCT
>Ga0164297_10001860_pt1 | contig 21648 bp, 21 predicted proteins | sample GEODES058metaG_FD_113539 | JGI IMG/M metagenome (GOLD analysis project Ga0164297, IMG submission 113539) | Dystrophic lake water microbial communities from Trout Bog Lake, Wisconsin, USA - GEODES058 metaG | ecosystem: Environmental > Aquatic > Freshwater > Lake | place: USA: Trout Bog Lake... | reverse complement strand
GCATTTGGCCGAGGTGCAGGAAACCGCGCGAGCCTTAGTGAATAAAGTCATCGGGTGACCATTTCGCTGCGCCGCAGCCAACAGGGGGATCGCGGGCTCGCCGCGGGTATGCCGCGCGAGGTCTGGATCCTCAGCGCAGCCAATGTGATGATCGCGCTGGGATACGGCGTTATCTCGCCCGTGATGCCCGCCTTCGCGCGCAGCTTCGGGGTCAGCATCACCGCGGTGACCTTCGTGATCACCGTCTTCTCAGTGACCCGGCTGTGTTTTGCCCCGGTGAGCGGACTGCTGGTGCAGCGGCTCGGTGAGCGGCGGATCTACCTCAGCGGACTGCTGGTCGTGGCGTGCTCGACCGCCGCGTGTGCGTTCGCCCGCACCTACCCGCAATTGCTGATGTGCCGCGCCGTCAACGGTATCGGGTCGACGATGTTCTTCGTCTCGGCGTTCGGACTGATGATCCACATCAGCCCGCCCGATGCGCGCGGGCGGATCGCGGGCGTGTTCAGCACATCCTTCATGCTGGGTGCCGTCGGCGGGCCGGTAGTCGGCAGCCTGATGGCGGGCTGGGGGCTGAAGGTTCCCTTCCTCCTGTACGGCGTTCTGCTGCTGGTTGTCGCGGCGGGGGTGTTCTTCGGGTTGCGGCACTCGGAATTGGCTGCGCCTGCGCCACCGACGCGCTCGGCAGTGACCATGCCGCAAGCGCTTCGGAACCGCGCCTATCGGTCTGCGCTGGTCTCGAACTTCGCGACCGGCTGGTCCACGTTCGGACTGCGCATCGCTCTCGTGCCCCTGTTCGTCTCTGACGTCATGGGGCGCGGGGTCGGTGTCATCGGTCTGGTGCTTGCGTCTTTCGCCGCCGGCAACGCGGTAGCCGTGATCCCCAGCGGCTACCTGTCGGACCGGATGGGGCGTCGTACCCTTCTCATCGCCGGACTGGCAACGTGCGGGGTGGCGACCATCTGGCTCGGCGAGATGTCGTCGCTGCCGGCGGTCCTGCTGGCAGCTGTCGTGACCGGCGCGACCTCGGGGGTGTTCATGTCACCGTTGCAGGCTGCGGTCGCCGACATCCTGGGCAGCGAGGCGCGCGCCGGCACTCCGGTTGCGGCGTTGCAGATGGTGTCCGATCTGGGTGCCATCGTCGGATCGATGGTGATCGGTCCGATCGCCCAGGATCTCAGCTTCGGGTGGGACTTCGACATCAGCGGAATGATCTTGTTGATCGCGGCCGGCTTCTGGGTGTTCGCGCCCGAGACCCGGACGACACTTGACCCGGCGCACGGAATGGTGCTCACGGAAGCCGAAGCCGAGGCGGCCTGACCAGCAACGTTGAAGGACGGTTGACGCTGGTGTAACTTCGACAGGCACGACGCGGGGCTATGGCGCAGCTGGTAGCGCACCACACTGGCAGTGTGGGGGTCAGGGGTTCGAGTCCCCTTAGCTCCACTGGGTGAATGCTAGAAATCGTTGGGCGGGGGAGGGCGCCTGTCCCCGCCGAACGTCGCTGCGTGGCTGATGATTGCAGCGACCGCGATGACGACGACCACTCCGCACACGCAGGTCGCGAACACTATGCCGGACGGGGTGTTGCGCCATGCGGCGACGGCGCGGGCTGATGCCACGCCGACCGCGCCGAGACACGCCACCATGTAGACAGTGGACTGCCGGCGAGATCGTGGGTCGTGGCGCAACGTCAGCATGATCCGAGCGCCGTAGGCCGCCAGGTAGATGTAGATGGCGCACATCCACGTCGTGAACAGCTGCAGCCAGATGTCGCCCTGTGTGGCAAAGAGATTCAAATCCGGCACGGTTCTCGGTGTCTCGCTGGTCCAATACAGGGCAACCATGATGGGGACGGCGATCGTGATTGGCGTCCACACCCGCGACTGGAAGACGCGGTCGATAACGTCGTCGGCGTACCGGCGCGTCAGCGCGTGGTACAACAGCGCCGCCTGCGAGCCGATGGCGACGCCGTGGCCGACCACCTGGGCGGCGCCCCAGCGGCGGGTAACCCAGTACAGCGCCGTGTCCGCCGGCGTGCACCGCCAGATCAGCACCATCGCCACAGCTGCGGCGATCAAGGTCGTGTCGCAGCCGACCTGGTGGCGGTTGCGGAGCAGAAAGGCGCGGCGCACCCAGAGCGCACGCAAGAGGGCGCCATTGGTCAACGCGAGGATCGCGGTCACAACGCGATCGCGCTGAGGGCGAGAATCCGTCGCCGCATCAGCGTGCCGGTCATGCGGGCAAAACTACCGCAGCGATTTCGTAGCCGCAACGACGGCGGGAGTCCGGTGGTTGACTCATGTGCCGATTCGCAACGCCCATCTCTGCTAACCGCTTTGGTGGTGCTTTGGCCGCGACCTTGAAAACTGCGGCCCACCGCTCTGGGACCTTGGGTAAGCACGACTTTAGTGATGTTGAAGCCCTGAGTGTTGGCGGTCTCCGGCTCGCCCGACGGGCGACCGAGGACGTTCCTCGCCGGTATCAAGCAATAATCAAGGAACGAGGCTGGTCGACGCAGCGTGACGTTTGCACGCGGCAGCTTGGATCGCCCCGCCGTCGCACCCGTGGGTGTACCGTCAGAGGCGTTGGTGCTCCCAACTTCTCCGGCATGGCTCAGCTTCTGCGCTGATCTGCCCGAGCACTCGCTCACGCCGGACACCTCGTTCTACCGTTCCCTGGGGATAACCTTGAATGCTCCATCCTTTTTTCAGCCGTTGATAGCTCCCTTCGGGATGCAACATTTTTCCTACGTGCCGAGCTTCGGCATCCTCGGCACCTACGCGCCGACACCATGCGGAATTGCGACGTTCAGTGCTGCCCTTGCGGGTGCCCTGTCCGCGCGGGGCGCCGACGTCAATGTCGTGCGCATCGCCGACGGGGACGTGTCCGCTGCGCCCTACGTCGCCGGCGAGCTCATTAACGGCTCGGCCTCGTCGATCGAGGCGACCTCCGAGCTCCTCAACCACAGCGACGTCGTCGTCATCCAGCACGAGTACGGCATCTATGGGGGTCCCGACGGAGACGAAGTCGTCGAGATCATGTCCGGCTTGCGCGTCCCGTCGATCGTCGTCGTTCACACTGTGCTGAAAGATCCCACTCCACATCAACGGTCGGTGCTCGAGTCGGTGATCGCATCGGCCGATCATGTCGTCGTGATGTCGGAGGTGGCTCGCCAACGCCTGTGCGCAGGATTCGACGTCGACAGCCACAAGGTGATCACCATTCCTCATGGCGCGGCTCTTCCCAGCGGCACGGGCGCGCAGCTTCCCGACCGGCCCACCATCTTGACCTGGGGTCTGCTGGGACCTGGCAAGGGCATCGAACGAGTCATCGACGCGATGGCTTCACTGCAGAACCTGCCCAACCCTCCGCGGTATCTCATTGCCGGTCGCACTCACCCGAAGGTCCTTGCCGCGCAGGGGGAAAGCTACCGCGAGGCCCTTGTCGCACGGGCCAAACGCCTCGGGGTCGCCGATTCGGTTTTTTTCGACGCCGTCTATCGCACACCCGACGAACTCACCGCCCTCATCCAGACGGCCACCGTCGTCGTCCTGCCCTACGACTCCACGGACCAGGTGACGTCCGGCGTGCTGGTTGACTCCCTCGCCAGTGGCCGCCCGATCGTGGCCACCGCTTTCCCTCATGCGGTCGAGCTCCTCGCCAGCGGCGCGGGCACCGTCGTCGCTCATGGCGACCCGGAGGCTTTGGCCGAAGCCTTGCGCCGCCTGTTGACCGATCCGCAGGTCGCCGACTCCATGGCCACCGAAGCCCGCGGGCTGGCCCCGACGGTCGCGTGGCCCGTCGTCGCCAACGCCTACATGGTTGCGGCGCAACGGTTGCTGGCCAGCCAGCCGGCCGTCGCGTGAACGGCACCGTGCCCACCCCGATGTTCGGGCATCTGCTGCGCATGACTGACCATCGCGCCACCTTCGAACACGCCTGCATGGCGGAACCACGCCGCGCCCACGGGTACTGCACCGACGACATGGCCAGGGTTCTTGTCGTCACCACCCGTGAGCCGGAGGCGGCCGGCACCGTGAAGGGGCTCGCCGGCAAGGCCCTGCAGTTCTTGAACGACGCCCAGTCCCACAACGGCTCCTGCCGCAACCGGATGGACAACGCAGGAAATTGGACCGACCAGCCCGCCACTGGCGACCACTGGGGCCGCTGCCTCTGGGGGCTCGGGACCGCGGCCGCCCACAGCGGCGTCAGCCTGGTGCGCAGGTTGGCCGTGATCCAGTTCGAGCGCGCCGCCAAGACTCGGTCGCCGTGGCCGCGGGCGATGGCGTTCGCCGCCGTCGGCGCCGCCGAACTCCTTAGCGCCGACCCCGGCAACTCCGTGGCCCTGCGACTGCTTGCCGACTACGCCGAGACCGTTGCGGGACGACAGACCGAGACCGATTGGCCATGGCCCGAACCGCGGCTCACCTACGCGAATGGGATTCTGCCCGAGGCGATGATCGCCGCCGGCGTCGCACTGGACGACCCACATCTGAATCAGCGTGGCCTGGATCTCCTGGAGTGGCTGCTCGACCGCGAAACGAATGACGGCCACCTGTCGCCCACCCCGGTGGGCGGCCGGGGTCCGAACGACAGCGGGCCCGCCTTCGATCAACAGCCGATCGAGGTCGCCACACTCGCCGATGCCTGCGCACGCGCCGCGGCTGCCGATCCGCGGGCACTCTGGCGGGAGGGAATCAGATCGTCGGTCGCCTGGTTCGAGGGAGCCAATGACTCTGGATTGCCCATGTGGGACCCGCAGACCGGTGGCGGTTTCGATGGACTGCTCGACGGTAGCGTCAACCTCAACCAGGGCACCGAGTCGACCCTTGCGGTGATCTCCACGCTGCAGCACGCGCGCAACTTTTCGCTCGTCCCACAGTGATTCCGAAAACCCAATGACGTTGATGCCCGACGGGTTCGTCACACGTGCCCCGCACAGGATCGCGGCGAATCCGGCGCGGGTGATCACCCGGCTCTTCGTGCCCGGCCAGGAGGGCTTCGAGCTTCAGGAATCCCGAGCTGGCGCGGTGCTGAAACGCATCCTCGCGCTCACCGATGACGACGTTGCGTCGTCCCTGGACGACGTCATCATCCGCTTCGACGGCCGCCACCGTGACCTCGCGGACACGTTCCGTCGGCACGCCCACGAACTCGCCGACCGGCTGGGTCCCGGGGTCCACCTCTCCGACGCCCGAACGCTTTTGCTGGGAGCGGCGTTCACCAGCGAGTACGCCATCGAAGGCGCAGCATTGTGCAACCCCAGTATGGTGGCCCACCCGGACCAGGCCGAGACGGCCGCGGGCAGCCTCCGCTTCGTGATGAGCGTGCGCGGGATCGGGGAAGGGCACCGCTCGTCGATCGGGTTCCGCACCGGCGTCATCGATGCGATGGGCCGGGCCACGATGGATGAACAGGCCCGATTCGCCACCACCGGAAGCGTGGTGGGCGCGCCACTCGACGCCGCGGTGTTTCGTGGTGACCTCGGTCGCACAGGGAATGCCGGCGAGGCCGCGGACTACGTCTTGAGCGCGCTCGGTGACCGCTTCACGCGATCCGACCTCGACGCGCGCCTCGACAATCTCGGGGCCCACCTGAGAACGCGCGGACAGGGGGAGCGTGCGGTCGCGATGATCCGCGCGATCGCTGAACGCTCCTATGCCGTCGAATTCCCCGCCGAGGTACCCGTTCCCGAGCGAGTGCTGTGGCCGTCCATGGAAGCCGAACAGGCCGGCATGGAGGACGCCCGCTTCGTCCGCTTCGTCGACGAGGACGGCACGGTCACCTACCATGCCACCTACACGGCCTACAGCGGTTCCCACATCAGCCAACAACTGCTCACTACCGAGGACTTTCAGTTCTTCACCTCTGGGCCGCTTGTCGGGAAGGCCGCCGCCAACAAGGGTTTGGCCCTATTCCCCAGGCGGATACAGGGCCGCTACGCCGCCATGTCACGGTCGGACCGCGAGACGAATACCGTCGCGTTCGCCGATCATCTGGCGGTCTGGACGAGTGCGTCGCCCTGCCAGCAGCCGGTCGAGGCGTGGGAAGCGCTGCAACTCGGCAATTGCGGTCCGCCGATCGAAACCGACGCGGGCTGGCTGGTGCTCACCCACGGCGTCGGACCCATGCGGACGTACACCATCGGCGCGATTCTGCTTGACCTCGACGAACCGATCCGGGTGCTGGGTCGGCTACGACGTCCCCTGCTGAGTCCCACAGACGACGAACAGAACGGTTACGTACCGAACGTCGTCTACTCCTGCGGCCCGCTCGTGCACGCCGACACCCTGGTGATCCCCTACGGAATCGCCGACGGTGCCATCGGGATCGCCACCGTGCCGCTTCCGCAGCTGCTGGCCGCGCTCGTTGAGAAGTAAGATCGCCCGAGATAAACCCGAGATAAAGTTTTCGCGTGACCTGTGGCCAAGCCGGGGCGGTAACGGGTAAAAACCATAGGGAACAAACCGCAGCGAATAGTTGCTCGAGCGGGAGAAAGCCATGGACACAACGCGGGACATCACGCGCGCGATTGCCGCGGTCGCGACGTTCGCAGCCTTCGCTGTCGAAGCGGCGCCACTCGCATCCGCCGCCCCATCGATGAGCGGCGATTACGTCCTCACCGAGACCAATCCGGCCGGCCTGAGCACCAACACCAATTGGAACGTCAACCCCTGCGGTGAGGACTGCATTGACGTCCGCGCCGGCGCGGGAAACAGCCGCGCCCAGTTAATCGATGGTCAGTGGGTGATGGACATGTATGCCAACATTCGGTGCCCGGACGGCGTCAGGGTCCCCTTCGCCGCGAACGCCCACGTCACGTGGGACGCGAATACACTGGCAGGCACGGATCAACAGGTCTACCTGCAGGCGGCCTGCGGCCAACCGTCGGGCTACTCGCGAACCAACCGGATACAGATCAAGCCGGCGGGTTGACAAACCCCCCGATTCCCCGTCAGACGAGTACCACCTTGGGCATCACGGTCGGTTTGAATCCGTACCGCGGCCCGCTGAAGCCGAGGGATTTCCCGGCGGCAGCCGCCATCGGAACTCCAGCCGGCACTGCCGCCACTGACGCCGTGGTCTCCGAGGCCTCCGGGTCAACGGCCCAGCTCGCCAACGTCGATGAATCGACGCTCGGCGCCGGTGCCGCCGCAGACCAGCTGGCCGGAACGGACAGGCCACCCACGGTGGATGCCTGGGCCACGCTCGCCAGCACGGGTGTCGCACCCAAACCGGTGGCGGCAGCCGGCTCCGCCACGCTCGCCAAGCTCGCCACACCTCCCGCGACGGCCTGGGCGCCAGCCGCCGCGGCGGCGGCCGCGGCCGGGGCGCTGTTGACGGCGTGGAACAGCAGCACCGCCGCCGGAATGCTGTTCATGGCCCACCACGCCGCGGTGTTCACCACCCCGTTGATGGCGTTCGTCACGAACGGGAAGCTCAGGGGGTTCGGGATGGTGACGGCCGCGGTGACCGGGGAGGCCAGTGCGGCGACCGCCCGCGGCAGGGCGGAGATCGTCTGCATCAGCCCTGCCTGCGCGCCGGTGGAGGCGCCGGCGTGGGTGACCGCGGCGGCTTGGCCGGCCAGGCCGGCCGGATTGGCAGTCGCCTCCGGGGTCGTCAACGGAATCAACGCGCCGGCGCTCGCGGATGTGGCGGCGTAGCCGTACATCGCGGCGGCGTCTTGGGCCCACATCTCGGCGTAGAGGGCCTCGGTCGCCATGATCGCCGGCGTGTTGACACCCATGACATTCGTCGCGACGAGTGCCGTCAGCTGGGCTCTGTTGGCTGCGACCACGGGCGGGGGAACCGTCATCGCGAAGGCCGTTTCAAAGGAGGCCGCGGATGCAGCCGCCTGCGAGGCCGCATGCTGGGCGTGCGCGGCCGTGACGCTCAGCCACGCCACATACGGTTGGACCGCCGCGCTCATTGATGCCGCCGCCGGACCCAGCCACTGCTCCTCAGCGAGTTCGGTGATCACCGATTCGTAGCCGGTGGCCGTGGAACTCAATTCGGCGGCCAGCGTGCTCCACGCCGCGGCGGCGGCCATCATCGGTCCCGCGCCGGGACCGGCGTACATGCGTGCGGAGTTGATCTCTGGGGGTAAGGCTCCGAAGTCCATCTCTCTGTCTCTCTCCGTTGAGGGGTTTGTGGGTTTGAAGGGTTTGAAGGGTTTGAAGGATTTGAAGGGTTTGAGGCTCGCCTGCGTCTAGACGCCTGTCGGGCGCCCCATCACGGTGGGCTTGGCGCCGTATCGCGGCGCGCCCAGGCCGGCGGTTTTCGCGGCCGTGGGCGAGGGCACTGCGGCCGGGATGGCCGTCACTCCCGCGGCGTGCGGCTCCGGCATGCTCCAGCCCGCGGTCGCCGCCGCGTTCGGGCCGGCCGCGGCGGCGGCCTCCGCCGCCCAGCTGGGCGGCACCGCCTGCCCGCTGAACGAAGCGGTCTGGCCCAGAGTCGGTGCCAGGGGAACCCCGCCCAGTCCGGCGGGGCCAGCCGGTCCGACCGCGCCCGTCAGCATCGCTGAATCCCCCGCCGGTCCGGGGGCAATGCCGACGGCATCGGCGGCGACGTCCTCATTCTCGGCCGGAAGAATGTTGCCCTCGACCAGGCTGAGCAGGTCCGACGTCGCGGAGCCCCAGTTCCCGCCCCCGATGTTGAGGACGTTGGCGACATTGGAACCCGGTACCGCGGGTAGGTCGGCCGCAGTAGTGGATGCAGAACTGAGGAACCCCGAGATCTGTGCCGAGAAGGCTGAAGCAGTTGTGGCTGAGTTGGCGGACTCGGTGGCGACATACGACGCCGCGCTGGCCCCCAAGGTATGAACAAAGAGTTCGTGAATCGCCGCCGCTTGGGCATTGACCGACTGGTACAGGGTGCCGTACGCAGCGAAGATCGTCGCCTGCAGCGCCGACACCTCGTCGGCGGCTGCCGGGACCACACCCGTGGTCGGGTGTGCGACGGCCGCGCTCTCGGTGGCCATCGCGGATCCGAGGGTGTGCAGCTTGCCCGCCGCGTAGGCCAGCGCTTCAGGCTGGGTGGTCACGAACGACATCAATGTCTCCTCGCTTGGGTTGGTCGGGGGTTAGTGGGAATGACCCCGGGCGGATCCCCGCAGCGGGGGACCTCTTTAGGGTCAGAAGCAATGTTCCAACGCGCCGCGATGGGAAACAAGTAACGCGGCCTGTTTGCCCGCACCCCGCACTGTGAGCCGTCGGAGGCGCGGGACCGTACGCTGAGGCCCGTGACTTTCGTCGTTGACCCGCTGAAGCGCTTGTTGATCGGTCGGGCGTTGCGCACCGAGGCCCATGGCGACCAACTGCTGCCGAAGTGGATCGCGCTGCCCGTGTTCTGCTCGGACCCCATTTCCTCGGTCGCCTACGCAACCGAACAGATCCTGCTGGTCGCCGCGCTGGGTGGGGCTGCCTATCTGTGGTTGGCGACCCCGGTCGCCGTGGCGGTGGTGGCGCTCCTGGCGATCGTGGTGTTTTCCTATCGGCAGACCTGTTACGCCTATCCCAATGGGGGCGGCGCGTTCGTGGTCAGTCAGGACAACTTCGGGGAGAGGGCGGCTCTCACCGCCGCGGCCGCGTTGCTGGTCGACTACGTGATGACCGTCGCAGTGTCCGTGGTGGCGGGCGTCATCGCGATCACCTCGAAATTCCCCTCTCTCCAGCCATACGCTGTGCAACTCTCGGTCGCGGTGGTAGCGCTGCTGGCGGCGATGAACCTGCGCGGCCTGAAGGAAAGCGGTAAGGCGTTCGCGCTTCCCACCTATGCCTTCATCGTTCTGGTGTTTCTCCTGCTGGCCACCGCCGCTTATCAGGCGACGCTGGGACGGGGACTCCCGCTGGCATCGGGCGCGGCCGAGCAGCTTTCGGAGGTTCAGCCGGTCGGCGGGTATCTGACGGTGCTCCTGGCGTTACGTGCCTTCGCCTCCGGCTGCACGGCGCTGACCGGAGTGGAGGCGATCAGCAACGGAGTGCCCGCGTTCCGGAAACCCAAGGCGCGCAACGCCGCGACGACCTTGCTGCTGATGGGCGGGTTGGCGATTGCCATGTTCACCGGCATCACCGTCCTTGCGGTACGAATGAAGGCCCGCGCCTATCCAGACGGCTTCCCGTCCGTGATCAGCCAGCTCGGCGCCGGCGTGTGGGGCGAGAATTCCCCGGTGTACCTGGCCTTCCAGTTGGCCACCGGGGCCATTCTGGTTCTTGCCGCCAACACTGCGTTCAACGGGTTCCCCATGCTCGCCTCGATTCTCGCGCACAGCAGATATCTGCCGAGTCAGCTGCACAATCGCGGCGACCGTCTGGTGTACAGCAACGGCATCCTGCTACTGGCCGGATTCGCGATCGCGTTAATCGTCGGCTTCAACGCCAACGTCGACAAGTTGATCCAGCTCTACATCATCGGCGTGTTCACCTCGTTCACCCTCAGCCAGGCGGGCATGGTGCGTCACTGGCAGCGCTTGATGAGCACTGCGGCCGGCGCCGACGAGCGACGCCGCTATCGGCGCGCACAGGTGATCAATGCCGCTGGGGCCACCGTCACCGGCGTCGTGTTGATCATCGTGGTCCGCTACAAGTTCCTCGGCGGCGCCTACCTCGCGATCCTTGCCATGGTGGTGTTGTACGTGCTGATGAAAGCGATCAGTTCCCACTACCGCCGGGTCTCCGAGACCTTGGCGCTCGCCGACGACGCCGAAGTGGTTCATCCCAGCAACAACCATGCCGTGGTGTTGGTCTCCAGCCTCAATCAGGTCACGATGCGTGCCCTTGGCTACGCCAAGGCCACCCGCCCGGCCAGGCTCACGGCCCTGACAGTGAAACTCGACGCGCCCGATACCCGGGCGCTGCAGGCCGAGTGGGATCGGTACCACGTTGACATCCCCCTGACGGTGGTCGATTCGCCCTACCGCGAAATCACCCGCCCCATCATCGACTACGTCCGACGCATTCGAAAGCAATCGCCGCGGGATGTGGTCACGGTCTTCATCCCCCAGTTTGTTGTCATGCACTGGTGGGAACATCTGCTTCACAACCAGACGGCCCTCCGCCTGAAGTCGCGACTGCTTTTCGAACCCGATGTCATGGTGACAAGCGTCCCGTACCAGCTCCGCTCCAAAACCGAAGGACCCGCGGAGGCTGCCACATCTTCGCGATAGCCCGGCTCGGCGCTCCGTGACCCAATTCGGCCCAGTGTCGACGGGCAACGCGGATCGGGGGTAGGGTGAGGTCAAAAGAGGGGATGGGTGGGATGGCCATACAGAACTGGTGCGATGCACCTCAGATTCACCCATCGCAGATCCGGGTCGGTGACGTGATCGGCACGGTCAAAGCAACAGATCTGCGCTTCACGGTGAAACTGATCAGCGGACCGCAGACCAGTCCGGGTAAGTGGACGTTTTTCGGCCGCGACAACAACGGACTTCAGCGCACGGGTACGTTCGGAGCCGACGAGATGGTCCGCAGGTACGCCAAAGCATCCTGACAAATCCCTCGGTCAGGCTCAAAACAGCTGACTGTCAATGCTTACCGTTGCGCAATGGTACGTCGGTGATTCCGGCGCGCCTGCTGGCTTTGTCCTGTTTGTCGGCCCGTTTCTCCTTGAGTGACTTGCCGGACTTTTTGGTCATCGCCTGTCGTGGAGACTTGTCGGACATTATCGGCCCCTTCACCATGGGGCCTGGTGGGTCCCGTCTCCCTGACCATACTCCGGTGGCCGGGAGTTGGTGGGACGTTCCGGCATGAAACCGCCACCGCGGGGGTGTACCCTGAAAGTACTTGGAAATCCAGGCAGTCCGGGCTGAGTGCGCCATAGGCCGCTGAACGCACTGAGCAACCGCTCACGCTGGGCACGCGGGTGACCACCTGTCGTTGGGATCACCGTCACTATGTCGTTACGATTTCCATGCTTGTCGGAATCATCTGGGGTGCAGAGTATTTCCGAATCCCTGAAGATTGGCATCCTGAGTACGTACTCACCGACCCTTGACGGTCCGGCGACTTTCAGTGCCGCGTTGGCCGACGGTTTGAGCGCCCATGGCGTCGACGTCAGCGTCGTACGAGTGTCCGATGGCCCGCCGTCCTCCAGTGCCCGCGTCATCGGAGAGTTGGTCAGCGGGTCTGCCGCTTCGGCTGCGCGCTGCGCCGAGTTGTTGAACCAGAGTGACGTCGCGGTCATCCAGTATGACTACAGCATCGACGGGGACGGCGATGGCGACGGCGGCGACGAAGTTGTGCGTGTCCTCGACGGATTGCGCGTCCCGTCGATCGTGGTCATTCACAGTGTTCTCAACAACCCGACACCGCAGCAGCTTTCGGTAGTCCGAGCGCTCGGCGAGAGAGCAGATCAGGTAGTCGTGATGTCGGAGGCGGCCACCGAAAGGCTGGTCCGGGTGTGCGGCGTGACCCGCCACACTGTGGTCACCATCCCCCACGGCGGTACCGTCCCAACGACGGGCTTCCGCGTGCGGGGTGGTCGACCCGTCCTGTTGACCCCAGGCCTGTTGCGCCCGGGCAAGGGAGTCGAGCGCGTCATCGAGGCGATGGGGGCGATCCATGGCCTTCCCGGCCGGCCGAGGTATGTCGTCGCGGGCCCCACACATCCGAAGGTGATGGCAGTCGAAGGAGAGGCCTACCGGGATGCGCGAATCGAGCAAGCGCAACTCGGCGGGGTCGCGGGCTCCGTGTCCTTCGAACCGGGCTACCACAACGTCGCAATGCTCTCCGCCCTCGTCCAGTCCGCGGCTGTGGTGGTGCTGCCTTACGATTCGACCGACCAGGTCACCTCGAGCGCTTTGGTGGACGCCGTCGCGAGCGGCCGCCCAGTCGTGGCCACCGCGTTCCCGCACGCCGTCGAGTTGTTCGCCAGCGGTGCCGGCATCGTTGTCGCGCATGACGACCCGGACGCGTTGGTCAGCGCCCTGCGTCGTGTTCTGACGGAGCCGCGACTCGCCGGAACGATGGCGGCTGAGGCTAGGAGATTAGCGCCCGAGTTGGCGTGGCCGATAGTCGCGGGGGAATATCTGCGACTGGCCCGCCGGATTCTGGCAATGAAAAACCCCCGAGGCCAGATACGCACAGCCCCGGGGGTTTTCGGTCCGAGTCCTTAGACGGGGCTCACAGCCACTGCCTGGGGGCCTTTCGGTCCCTGGGTGACCTCAAACTGCACCCGTTGGTTCTCCTCGAGAGAACGAAATCCGTCGCCGGTGATCTCCGAGTGGTGGACGAAGACATCCTTCGCTCCGCCGTCGGGAGCGATGAAGCCGAAGCCTTTGTCGTTATTGAACCATTTAACGGTTCCCTGTGTCATACTTACTTCTTCCTTTTTACGTGGGCGCAATTTATTTTCGCCCGCTTACGACTCTACCATGAGTTAACTGCGATGACAGCCCGCCAAAATTGCCGTAGAGATTTATCGGGCGGGTCGGCTCAGCATGGCGCCTGAGTCGTGATGGCGCTGATCCGTTGCCGCAAGTCGGCCGCGCTCACGGGCTGCGTCGAAGCGCTGACCTCGCTTAGAAGGCGTCGAGCCTCCTCGTCTGGGCTCGACGGAGGTAGCACGATCAATACCGCATCGCGAGAATGCGTGCCCTTCATGTAAATGGTGTCGCTGAAAATCAACCGATATGGGTTCAGTGAAACCATTTCGCCGGCGCGGATAATCCTCTGCGGCGCGGGTGCCCAGGCACTCGGGTCATAAACGACCCGGTGCACTGCGCCAATCCATAAACCAAAAACGGCGAGCAAGTCGGGAAGTTCGTTGCCCAGATTTACGCTTTTCGGCCACCAGGCCCCGTCGACGGCGGCACGGGTGGCATCACGTTCACAGAGCGCCAACCGTGTGATCGGGGCGGGAGAAGCAGAGGTCACCGCGCTAGATGCCGGTCTTGGTTTTCTCCGCGCTGATCATCAGGAGATCCTCGATGGTCGAGGCGTTGTCGGGGCCGGCGGCGGTCATCATGACGGCGTGGGCCTGATCCGCGTCAGCGTGCGGCGCGACGACCAGGAGGACGATTTTGTCCCGATTGAGCCCGAGGACTTCGATCGTGTGGACCGGTTGGAGGCGATATCCGTCGAGTCGCACGGTGCGTCCACCCGTTGTTAGTTTTCTCGGTGGCGTTGCCCATTCGCTCGTGTTGTAAACGACGCGGCTGACCTGCCCCAGTCGAATCGACAGCACCGCCAGGAGATCGGGCAACTCCCCCACGAGGTCGTCGGTGTGCGGCCACCAGGCCCCATCGACAAACCCACTCTCTGGCGCCTTGGGTTTGAGCCTGAGGCGGGGTGTGTGGAGCGGCGGGGTGAGCCGGCCTTCGGCGTGGGCGGTGTCGTGCTTAAGCGTCATAGCGACGCTCCCATCTTGACCGCGAGACCGGCCAGATTCTTCGAATCGGCAACGACGTGGCTTTGATCAGTCAGGTGCGAAATATCGCCGATAGACACCACAATACCCGAGTCGGCCCTGATGACGGTAAGCCGGTGCTCAGGGTCGCGCCGGTGACGTCGCACCCGCCGATTCGCTGATCCGCCGCTGGAGGAAACCGATGTTGGTGGCCAGGTCGGGGTCGTTGGGCAAGTAGCGCTGGGCCACCAGATTGTGGTGCAGGGAGCGTTGATGGTCCCCGATCTGGTAGTAGCACAGCCCAAGTTGCTTGTGCGGAAGCCACGTCTTGAAGGGATAGTTCTCGATGGCTGCGTCGCTCTCGTAGGCAGATGGATCCTGCGCGGCCAGCTCATACCAGAAAATGGCCTGCCGGAACCGGTTCTCTTTGAGAAAGCGTTCGGCGATGCGGCAGCTGAACTCCGGGCGCGGGACATCCAGCTCAAGCGATTTGAGCGTGCAGTCCCACTCTTGGTCGAGATCCCCTATCAGGCCGTAGCACGTCGCAAGTTTGTGTAGGGCCAGGAGGGTGACATCGATGTCGCCGACCGGGTACTCAAGGAACTGCCGGTAGTGCGGAATCGCCGCGGCGTACTCGCCGTTCTTCTGCAGTTCGCGGGCGTAGTGCAAGACCTCGCCGGGGCTGAGTTGTCGACCCGCGGCGATATGCTTCTCGTAGATCTCCAGGTTGCGCCGGGACGGCGCGGACTCGGATCGATCGGCGGGTTTCATGTGGGTGATGACGATGTCGCTGTTGAGGCAGCGGAATTCTGTTTTCAGTCCGAGGATTTCGTGGACAACCCCGGACCAGATGAAGTTCTTCGACCTCCTGACCAGCCGGAGCAGGCGAGACGTTTGCAGGACGTTGCCCGATTCGTCAAAAGCAGTGTGGTAGAGCGTGGACACCGCGTCGATGTCGGGACTCAGCGACTCCTTGAGGCGCAGGAGTTTGGCTCGGTCGTCGGGGAGCAGGACGTCGTCGGCGTCCAGCCACATGATCCATTCCATTGTTGCCCGCGCGAACGCGTAGTTGCGCGCGGCGGAAAAGTCCTCGACCCAGGCGAAATCGACGACCCGCGACGTGAACGTGCCGGCGATGTCTTTCGTCGCGTCGACCGATCCCGTATCGACGATGACGATCTCGTCGGGGATGCCGGCAACGGATTCCAGGCATCGTTGCAGGGTGGCTTCCTCGTTCTTGACGATCATGCACAAGCTGATTGTCGTGCTCATCCTGCATCCCTCCCGGGTCGTGCCCTCGGCAGTGCAATCTCACCCTGATTTTCTGCAGGGTCCTTTCATGACTGGGTTCTGGAAGGCGAATGTGCCGTTCCTGCAACGCTAAGAACGTTTCCAGAGTTCCACCTGTCGTGCGGGCGGCTCCTCCGCAGGTGAAGGGTAACGCAGCGGTTTCTGGGATGAAAGCGTTCCCGGCGGTTAGGGTTCGGTGTCGCAGGCCAGGTTGGGGAGGCCGTGCGGGAGAATGACGACCCGGTCCGGGTGTTGCGACATCTGATGGTGAGATCATGGTGAGATCGCAGTGCCGGCGCTTATTGTATTGCCGTGGTCAGCAGGCGGGATTCTGGGCGGCGCGGGCTTGCGGCCCGTCCAGTCCTCCTGTTCGTGCTCGGTATGGGCCGGTCTGGAACGTCGGCCTTGACGCGGGTTCTCTCGTTGTGTGGTGGCGAACTCCCAGCTGAGTTGCTAGGTGCCAATCCGGCCAATCCCCGCGGCCTTTGGGAGCCGCGCAAAGCCGTCCAGATCAACAACGCGATCCTGCACCGCCGCGGAAGTGGCTGGCATGACCCGTCCCTCCGGTTACAGACGGAGTGGGTGTTCGACGCTGACGAGGAAGCGGCCTGCATCGCTGAGATCGGGGCGTTTCTGACCACGCTGCCGGCTGCGCCGTTCGTGATCGTCAAGGACTCGAGAATCGCGTTGCTGTCCGGCGTGTGGTTCGAGGCGGCTCGCCAGAACGGATTCGACGTCGCGGTGGTGATTCCGGCGCGCCATCCGCACGAGGTCATCGCGTCGCTCGTGGCACGTGATGGAACCGCGACGGAGCTTGCGAGTGCCCTTTGGCTGAAATACATCCTGCTGTCCGAGAGGTACATGCGCGCCGTGCCCCGCGTGTTCGTCGAGTACGCCAACCTTCTCGACGACTGGCGTCGCGAGATGGCGCGGATTTCCGCGGCGCTCTCAGTCGATCTGAGCGCCCGGGATGAGGGCGCGATCGACGAGTTCCTCACAGCTGATCTTCGGCGTCATCGACACTGCGGCCCGGTGACGGATCCCTTCGGCGCGGACTGGGTGTCGACCGTCTACGAAGTGGTGGGCGCGGCCGCGCGGGGCCAGCCCTGGGATCAGTCCACGCTCGACCGCGTTTTCGAGCAGTATCGGGCGAGCGAACGCGGTTTCCGTCTGGCGTCGGAGAATTGCCGCGCTCACTTCCGTGGCGCGCTCGACCGGTCGTTAGCGCATCGGGTGTACCACCGCGCCGTCGCGATGCGGGCGATCCGTCGCACGTAGTCCAGGAAACATCCCGGTTAATGCGCCCCGGAAAGATTCAAGGTGATGACGCCGGCGACGATCAGTGCGATCCCGGCGACTTTGGTCACCGAGATCGGCGAACCGAGAAACACGACGGCGATCACCACGATGGCGGCCGTGCCGATCGCCGACCATAGTGCGTAGGCGACGTCGGTCTGTAGGCCTCGGGCGATCGCCGCGGCCAGCAGGACGAAGGAGGCGCCGTAACCGGCCAGGCAAATGACCGACGGCCACAGCCGGGTGAAACTCTCGGTGCTTTTGAGCAGGCTGGTCGACAACACCTCGGTGAAGATCGCCCCCAGTAGCAGCGCGTAGGTCAACGACGTCTCCTTTACGGCGGTGGATAAGCTTCTATAGTCAGTGATGGCCCCGCTGGCACAGCGAGTAGGCCCCGGTGGAGGGAGCCGGCGATGAAGACACTCGAAGGACTTCTGGCAGGACACCCGTTCTTCGCCGGGATGGACCAGCGTCATTTGAGGTTGGCGGTCGGGTGCGCGGCCAACGTGCGTTTCGCCGCCGGTGAGTTGATCTTCGGCGAAGGCGTCCCGGCTGACCACTTCTACCTGATTCGGTCCGGCCGGATCTCTCTCGAGACCCACACCCCGGGCCGTGGCGGCCTGACGGTTCAGACGCTCGGCGACGGAGAGATCCTCGGCTGGTCGTGGTTGGTGCCGCCGTACAACGAGCGGTTCGATGCGCGCGCGGCCGAGACGACGCGGGCCATCGTTTTCGATGGCAAGTGTCTGCGGGGCAAGTGCGAGGTCGATCACGAACTCGGCTATGTGTTGCAGAAGCGGGTGATCGCGGTCCTCGGGGAGTATCTCGACGCGACCAGGTTCAGGCTTCTGGACGTGTACGCCGACGCCATCGAATGACGCGGGCCGTCAGGCGCCGAACGCCGGACCGTCGAAGCGATCGCGGGTGACGAATTCGGCGACGGGGCGTCGGCGCAGCCTGGTCAGCTGCCGGACCGGTTTGCCCAGTGGAACGACAGCAGCGACCGCGTGCGTTGCGGGAATCCTCAGCAGCTCACGAACCTGGTCCTCGGCGGCGATGGCCATGGTCGTGATGGTGCCGCCGAAGCCCTCGCTGCGGGCGGCCAGCAGGATGTTCCAGACCAGCGGGTAGACCGACGCTCCGCCGGCGAGTCCGACGCGGTCGAGGTCTTGGTCGAGCGCGGCAACCACGCCGAGGTCGACCGAGACGACGAGCACGACCGGCGCCGTGGCGATCGGTGCGACGAACGTGTCGGGGATGTCGGTGCCGTCGATGACGTCCTGCGACAGACCGCTGGGATGAACGGAGTTCCAGGGGTTTTCCCCCGCCAATAGTTGGGCGAAGTAGCGGCGGGCGGCGGGTGCGCCTATTTCAGCGAGTCTGCGGCGGTCGTCCGCGTCGCGGATCACGGTGATGTGGGCGCCCTGCCGGTTGCCGCCGCTGGGCGCGAATCTGGCGTTGTCGAGGATGCGCGCTAACACCTCGTCGGGCAGCGGGTCGTCGGTGAACTCGCGGGCGGCGAACGCCGTCCGCATGACGTCATACAGATCCATGGCCGTCTCCCGACGCTTCGTCCCAGCGTCTTTGCAAGGCCCGCTCCGCTGCGGTGGGGACGAGACCGGATGGCGCGAACCGCCTCGAGAGCACCGGCGCGTCCTCGGTAAGCGGGCGGCCGCCGCCGTTAATCGCCCGATAGCACGCGGTGGTGCCGGACAACACAACGATGATGACGATCGTCGCGAAAAGGACCGACAGGCTGCCCTGGACGACGGTGTTCCGGACGATGTCATGGATTTGGTGAGCGTTCTTGGCCGAGCCGAACACCGTCTTGCCCGCGCGTTCAGCAGCCGTGTACCGAGCGTGCTGGGTCCAGTAACCGACGGCCGGATCGCCGGAGAAGATCTTCTGCCACGACGCCGTCAACGTCACCGTCAGGTCCCACACGAGTGGCACGCCGGGTATCCATGCCCACCGCAACAGGCCCTTCTTGACGACCACCACGGTGACGATCGTCAGGGCGATGGCCGCCAGCAGCTGGTTGGCGATGCCGAACAGCGGGAACAGGGTGTTGATGCCGCCCAGCGGGTCGGTCACGCCCATCAGCAGGACGCCGCCCCACGCCGCGACGACGGCCAGCCCGCACAGCCACGCCCCGACGCGGGAATCGGGATCGCGCAGCCGATCCAGCGGACGGCCCAGGTTACCCAGCGCATCGGCGAGCATGAAGCGGGCGACGCGGGTGCCGGCGTCGACGGCGGTGAGGATGAACAGGGCCTCGAACATGACGGCGAAGTGATACCAGAAGGCCTTCAGGCCAGGTCCGCCGAACGAACGGTGCAGCACCTCGGACATGCCGATCGCCAGGGTCGGCGCGCCTCCGGTGCGCGACACGATCGACGTCTCCCCGATATCGCGGGCGGCTGCGGTGATCTGGTCGGCGGTCGCGGGTGCGCCCGACAATCCGAGCCCGTTGACGTAGTGCGCGGCGGAGGCCGCGGTGCTGCCGGTCTGCGCGGCGGGGGCGTTGAGCGCGAAGTACAGGTGCTGGTCCAGGATCGCCGCGGCGATCAGTGCCACGACCGCCACGAAGGACTCGGTCAGCATTCCTCCGTAGCCGATGAGCCGCATTTGGCTTTCCTTCTCCAGCATCTTCGGCGTCGTCCCGGAGGAGATCAGCGCATGGAAGCCGGAGAGCGCGCCGCAGGCGATGGTGATGAACAGAAACGGGAACAGCGAACCGGCGAAGACCGGTCCGTTGCCGGCGCTGGCGAACCGGGAGACCGCTGGTGCCGCGAGGAGCGGCCGCGACAGGCAGATGCCGGCCGCCAACAGAGCGACGGCGCCGACCTTCATGAAGGTCGACAGGTAGTCGCGCGGTGCCAGCAGCAACCACACCGGCAGAACCGACGCCGCGAAGCCGTAGCCGATGATGAGCCAGCTCACCGTCACCGGTGACAGGGTGAACCACGATGCGCCCCAACGTGTCTGGCTCACCCAGCCGCCCCCGGCGACGGCGAGCAATAACAGCGCGACCCCTATGATCGATACCTCCGCCACCCGACCGGGACGCAGAAATCGCAGGTAGCAGCCCATCAACACGGCGATGGGGATGGTCATGGCGATGGAGAAGGCCCCCCAGGGGCTCTGCGCCAGCGCCCGCACCACAACCAGCGCCAGCACCGCGATGAGGATCAGCATGATCACCAGGGCACCGATCAGTGCGGCCGCACCGCCGACGGCGCCGAGTTCATCGCGCGCCATCTGCCCCAGGGAGCGGCCGCGGCGGCGCGCGGACAGCCACAGCACCAGGTAGTCCTGCACCCCGCCCGCGAACACTGCACCGAGCACGATCCAGATGGTGGACGGCAGGTAGCCCATCTGGATGGCCAGCACCGGGCCGACGAGCGGCCCCGCGCCGGCGATGGCCGCGAAGTGGTGGCCGAACACCACGCGGCGGTCGGTCGGCAGGTAATCGGTACCGTCATCGAGGACCTCGGCCGGGGTGGCGTGGTCATCGCGCGGGCGCACGATTCTCCTCTCGATCAGCCGCGCGTAGAACCGGAACCCGATCACGTAGGTGCAGAGCGCAGCGACCACCAGCCACACCGCGTTGACGGTCTCGCCGCGGGCGAACGCGATCATCGCCCATGCGGCGGCCCCGATCACGGCGATGGCCCCGAACACGACCCTGTGCCGGGTGGTGATCGGGGAGCGGTCGACGATCGCGACCGGCGGCAGGCTGTCGTCGGTGCTGACGTAGATGATGTCTGCGAGGTCCCCCACCGGTCGCTCCTCCCTCTGCGTGCCGACGTAACGTTACAGATCGCACGGATTCTGACAAGCTGAGAAGGAGAGGTCCGGATGGAGATCAACGGGAAGAAGGCCGTCGTCATCGGCGGGGCGTCGGGCATGGGCCGCGCCACCGCCGAACTGCTCGCCGAGCGCGGCGCGCACGTCGCGGTCCTGGACCGGGAGAACTCCGACGGCAAGAACGTCGCGCAGGGGCTCGGCGGCGAGTTCTACCCGGTGGACGTGACCGACTTCGCGGGCACCGAGCAGACCCTGCAGGCGGCGGTCGACAAGCTGGGCGGCCTCCACGTCGTGGTGACCACCGCCGGCGGGGGCATCGCCATGCGCACGCTGACCAAGACAGGCCCGCACGACCTCGACGCGTTCCGGTCGGTAGTCGATCTCAACCTCATCGCCACCTTCAACATCAGCCGGTTGGCGGCCGCCCACATGGCCAAGAACGAACCCGAGGACCCTGAGACGGGCGAGCGGGGCGTCATCATCAACACCGCGTCGATCGCCGCCTTCGAAGGTCAGATCGGGCAGGTCGCCTACACCGCCGCCAAGGCCGCGATCGCCGGCATGTGCCTCACCATGGCCCGTGACCTGGGGTCGGTGGGCATCCGGGTGCTCGCCATCGCGCCGAGCCTGTTCCTGACCGGGATCACCGCCATGGTCCCCGACGAGATGGCGGCCGCGCTGGTGAGGGACGCCGCCTTCCCGAAGCGGATGGGCCGGCCCATCGAGTACGCGAAGCTGGCGGCGGCCATCGTCGACAACCCGATGCTCAACGGGCAGTGCATCCGACTGGACGCCGGGCAGCGGTTCGCGCCGAAGTAGGGACCGCGCGGGCGCAACGCCGGCATTCAGTACAGTCGCAACCAAGGCACGCACGACTTATCCGCGCCAAGTTAGCCACGCCAAGTT
>Ga0164297_10001859_pt1 | contig 21659 bp, 25 predicted proteins | sample GEODES058metaG_FD_113539 | JGI IMG/M metagenome (GOLD analysis project Ga0164297, IMG submission 113539) | Dystrophic lake water microbial communities from Trout Bog Lake, Wisconsin, USA - GEODES058 metaG | ecosystem: Environmental > Aquatic > Freshwater > Lake | place: USA: Trout Bog Lake... | reverse complement strand
TCATAGATTAGTTTCATGAATCTAATCTGATGAGCTTCAGTTCTGGATAGATTCTGAGCAACTTTAAATGCAGTACGAGATACATGAACATGAATACCGCAAGTGCTAGCGTTCCACGAACGGAAGTTATAATCTTTAAGTTGCTTTAATGCATTCCAAGGGAAGTTGTCTTGCATTTCTTTAAGTGTATGTTAATGAGTAACAATCTCAAACCCATATCGTAATGATCCATCATGCTTAAGATAACCACGATTACCTAATGCATTGTATATTAACTCAGCACCTTGTTCGTAATCATCTTCATCTCCATGACGTTGCTCTACTTCTAACTCAAGACCAAGATAATACTTGTGTTCTAGATTAGGCCAGAAGACAGGGCGTGGTTTGAAACTATAGCTGTGAATGTATTGTGCGCCTGGTTCTTCGCTGTTGTTATCGCAATCATGATCTGGCATGTTGACAAGATAATCTTCATAGCCACAATCATTGCAATCAAAGTATCTATTTTCATTGCAGTAACTACATACATCATCATCTAGCCAATCACTATATACACTATCGTTAGTAGCAACAGTTGTGCCACAACCTGTGCAATCTACATGGTCATCACCAATATATTCAAACCATACATCACTACATTCTTTGCAATATAATTCACGATTGATATCGCAAGCGTAACGTCTAGTCTTTCTTTCTTCACATTGATAACAAACAACAGTACATGCTTCATGATACATTTGTGGTTCATCATTAACTATGATTGTTGTTAGCAACCATATCCCACCTGAACGTACGTGATGAGTAAGATAATATTCATTATAGTCTAGCCAGTTAATATCAGCAGGCCATATTTTATTGTCACATCCTTGACATGTGCCTAACTCTATTGGCACGGGTGAAGCATTGGTAGGTTCTGTTAACGCTACCTCTTGTACATCTGGCATAACTTCCTCCTAAAGTTAGTACCAGCCATGAGTTCTCTCATGACTCCAAGCGATTGATGGTTTGCCATAGCGTTCTGCTATGTAAGCCAGCCCCCGCTCAACTTGTTGCGGGGCTGGCGTTCGTGGATCCAGTGCTAAGATCTGTGGAATACCACCGGCATGGCTACCATCAGTCGGGTCGCCGACTGCATCATTGTAGGCTCGAGCATTCCAATGTGATTCTGCTGTCCATAATTTGTTAAGAGCTTTGTATTCCGTACGTCCCCAACCATACTGCTCAAGCATTGTGTCACGGGCGAAAGCTTTAATACGTGTGATACTCCAGTACTTGTATGGAATATTGCACTTACTAAACGTATGACTAATAAATGCTTGCGCTTTAGTAGGCATAACGATTGACCACAATGTCAGGTATGCAGTACTAAGAAAGGTTAACGACTTACGATACTTCATCTCATTACTCTCCATGTCTGCCTATGCATAGGCTTTCCAGTTCGTACGTTACTAAGTAGTATAGTATTAGTATAGAACGCATCAGTCTCTTGACTAATGTGTTGTGTGTAATACTTGTACGCAGATTCATAACTTTGAAAGTATCGAACCTGCCTTGGATCGGGGAAGTGATCCAAGTACATAGTCACTTTGAATTGACTGGTCTTTTCTAGGTGATCAGTTAGGTACATAAACTTGCTCTTCGTCCCACGTCGGCCACGTTCCATCATCAATGGATACATGTTCTTGGAACTTGTGATCAGCTAGCGCACCGTTAGTACGCAGCCAGTATTCTTGCTGCGCTGTACTGTATGTGTGCCAGTCATCAGGCAACGGATCAACTACAATGTACTTGTAGTCTACTGTCCACGTACGATACAATGTAATCTTACGTGGCGTAAGATTATTACCCATTGCTGACTGCCTTACGTGGTCGTCCGACTGGACGCTTAACGATAGTTGCTTTAGCTACCTTTGTATACTTACCTGACTTAACGTACTTACGCTTAGCTTTTGGTTTAGCTTTAAGTTGCTCGGCTAGTAGTTCTTTAAGAACTTCGCGGGTCAACTGCTCGATTGATTTATTTGCCATTTGTTTTCTCCTTATTGTTGTTGGTTGTATCTTCTATACCTGCATGATATCCATCCCACCATGAGACACGACGGGTAAAGAACCATACTGTAAATCCTAGTATTGTATCTATTAACAGATTGAATCCATTGTAAAACATTGTTCCTCGTTTCTGGTTTTGGTTGCGTCGTTAAGCCATCGGTACTGAATCTGGGGCTGGCAAAAAAAGAGAGGCGAGTGAGCCGAAGCCCACCCGCCTGTCTGTACTTACTTAACGATTACTTCCTTGACTTCGATCTGTGTGAACGGCTTGGCACGCAGAGAGTTATCGATACCCGGACGACGATCGAACCGAGTTACTAAACGACCGATGATCTCGACGTTAGTCTCAGGCTCAAGACCTAGTACTGAGTCACCATTGCCAACCCATACGAGCGGCATAGTTGTGATGCACTTACCATCCTCACCACGTTGAGTTAGGTTAGCAGTTACGATTGAGCCAGTGTTACCGCGTGCTGTGATGTTCTTGACTGTACCGCTGAGTGTTACTGTGTTGTTTTGTGACATGATTTTCTCCTTGATTAGTTGGTTGGTTAGGCGTGCTGCCCTGCCGTAAGGCACAGGGCAGTCGCCTGTTACATGATTGTTATGCATCTGCCTGTTCGCAGTTGACACAGACAGGAGCCTTGATACTGAAGGCTAGGTTGCACCAGTTACATACCTTTTCGTTAGTTTGCAATTCCAGTTCACGATTATCCATACGATCTGTGAGGTCGGTCACAGGTTCGAGGTATTCACGACGGATGGCGAAGTCTGGACGGCGAGTCTCAGATGCAACCCATTCGTGGGCAGAGATCTGGTCGTTATCCTTGAGCCACTGTTTGAAGTACTGCATGTTACCTTCGTCAATTAGTTCGTGAGCTTTGATGGTTTGGTTAGTATCGAAAGCTTCTTGGCAATCAGGGCAACGTTCCTCAAGAATGATACATGTGTTGCATTGGGTAACGATGTTGATACCGATTGATGCTTCGTTCATTTTCTTCTCCTTGATTAATGACTGACTGACTGTCAGTTCCCGAGACGAGAAGCATGGGATGTCAACGACCGAGCCCAGCGCTTGCGCTGGCTGCGTGTGAGGCTGCTTGCAGCCGAGCGAGGGAGCTTGGCCTGAGGCGCTTGCGCCGACGGCTTGACGCCCGTGCTACGATGACGAGGACTGACAGAGATAGATAGGAACTGTCCCGCGTCAGCCTTTGCCAAGGGCAAAGAATATTTTTTAATTAGGGACACGTGCTATACAGGGTCACTGTGGCCCTGCTGTGAGGACTGTTGCTTCAGGGACACACTGCTTCATACAGCCCTCAGTCCTGACTGTCTGGACTGTTTGACCCAGTGGTTATTAAATAACCCTGTATGTCTAATCTGAATCTCTACCTATAATTTTCTGGTGTCATAGTGACACCCCAGTTTGTCCGTATTTGTCCTGATTCTGAAAGACACAGTAGCAAAGGAAACTAAAAAATGTTTCCTCTGAAACGTTCGTTTCAGCTGTTTGAACGGATTAATACTGTATAGAGCAGTAAGTTATTCGCAGGCTTTTATATAGCCTGCTCATACTGTTACAGACAGTACAGTATAGACAGACAGTTTGTAGACGGGAAACGTCTGTCAAGGGGGCGGCGACATGGCAGGTAAAGGATTTGGCACGGGTGAGGAACACTTCAAGGTCAAGGCGCTAGCCGAGGCAAAGGCAAAGGTTCTCGAACTCGTCAAGAACGGAGCGACCACCCATCAAGCGATGGTGGCGGTCAACAAGAAGCCGGATACAATCAGGCAGTGGTTACTGCGTGACTCGGACTTTGCAACAGCGTTAGCGGAAGCAAAGGAGCGAGGCGAGGCAAGCTCATTGTCGAGCATAGGTAAAGACAAGCAAGATCTTTCCTTCTCAGAATTTTCTAAGATATTTCTAGACCAGCACGTCTTTCCTCACCATCAGGATTGGATCGACTTGCTTGAAGGCAACGAACCTTCTTGGCTACATCCATCGATGATCTACGAGCCGGGGGAGCGTTCACGTCTTCTCCTTAACGTTCCACCTGAGCATGCTAAGTCCACCGTCATTACGGTGAACTATTCGACGTACCGCATCGCTCTAGACCCTAACGTTCGAATCATCGTTGTTTCGAAGACCCTCGTCAAAGCACGTGAATTCGTGTACGCAATCAAGCAGCGCTTGTCGCACCCTAGATGGTTAAAGCTCCAGAATGCATATGGACCTGAAGGTGGCTGGAAACAAGACGCGGATACTTGGCGAACTGACACGGTATACCTTGGGGGCGATGCGCGTAACTCAAGCGAAAAGGATCCTACGATCCAAGCGCTAGGTATGGGCGGACAGATCTACGGCGCCCGTGCCGACCTCATCATTCTTGACGACGTGATTACCACTGCCAATGCCCATGAATGGGAAAAGCAGATCAACTGGCTACAGAAGGAAGTTATCACCCGTCTGGGTAAGAACGGTAAACTTTTAGTAGTCGGGACTCGAATTGCTGCGAACGATCTTTATAAAGAGCTTAGAAATCCTAAACATTGGTCTGGCGGCCATTCTCCTTTTAGCTATATGGGTATGCCAGCTGTTCTGGAATTTGATCAGGATCCTTCTAACTGGGCTACTCTGTGGCCTGTATCTGATACTCCTTGGGATGGGGATGAAGACATTCCGCCTAACGCGGACGGCTTCTACCCGAAGTGGGACGGCAAAGCGCTCGCTAAGCGTAGGGCAGAAGTCACACCTAGCACATGGGCTCTCGTCTATCAACAAGAAGACATCCAAGAAGATTCAGTCTTCCCGCCAGCCCTTGTACAAGGATCTGTTAACGGGGCTCGGAGAGTGGGACCACTTAGACCCGGAGCTGTAGGACATCCACGCAGCGTTGAGGGTTACACCATTGTAGGTATGGACCCAGCTATTGCTGGTAAGTCTGCACTCGTTGCACTGACTTACAACAAAGCCGATGGCAAGATTTATATCCTTGACTGCCTCAACATGGCAGAAGGTAACTACCAAAAGATTAGAGCGGCGATTGAAGCCTATGTCGAGAAGTACAAACCACAAGAAGTCCGAATCGAAATCAACGCTTTCCAAAAAGCCTACGAAATGGACGACGACCTTCGCAACTGGCTCGCAGGCCGTGGAGTCAGACTCAACTCGCATTTCACCGGTAAGAATAAATGGGATACGTCATTCGGCGTTGCCAGCATGTCATCCCTCTTTGGTAGCTTGCGCGATGGCACGCACCAAGATAATAACCTCATTGAGCTCCCATCATCCGATGGATCAGAGGGAATCAAAGCATTAGTACAACAGTTGATCACATGGAAGCCGGACACTAAAGGTCCTACCGACTGTGTGATGGCTATGTGGTTCGCTGTAATCCGTGCGCGAGAACTGATTCAGAAGAACACAAACGTTTCTCCATATCTCACCAATCGTTGGGCAACCAAAGCACAGATGGAGCAGCGTCACGCGATTAACCTTGATGATGCATTCGCATCTCAATGGCAAGACAACTTCGGATAGGAACTAACATGGCAGGCGTACCAACACCTAACGTTCGTCAGAGCGCACCACTCAGCCAAGCAGGACACCTCGGTGGTCAGCATGCTGGGTCTCATTCAGATAACGGCGCAAACATTGCTAAGAAGCCAACAGATGGCAAGTGGGGCCAACGCTCTGCTATGAAACAAAAAGGTTTGACAGATATGCAGCGCTCAGCAGAAGCTGACAAGATGTTTGAACAAGAGATGAATGCGGGCAAGATCAAGAATCTTAATGCTACGCAGGAAGCTATTGCTAAGAAAACAGGCGCATGGCCTAACGGTTACACTAACTAATTTTAAGGACTTAATGTGCTAACACTACCTCAAGTATTTTCGCGTGTGCAGGCGCTGCGTTATCGCAGCACCTCCCGTGATATGCGTAATGGTGACGTCCAGATGGTACGTCAGGGAAAGATCTCACAGGTCTACCCTAACTTCTTTCCAGATGGAATTGACCAAAACGTAGTAGCGAACTTCATTGACGTAGTTGCACGTGATTTTGCAGAACTGATGGCACCACTGCCAGCAATCAATTGCTCAGCAGTTAACCAAACATCAGACCGTGCTCGTACGTTTGCAGACAAGCGTACCCGTATTGCTGCTAACTACTTCCGTCATTCAGACATGGAAGTACAGATGTACAACGGTGCAGATATGTACATCACCTATGGATTCCTGCCATTCATTATAGAATTGGACGAGGAAGCAAAGCTGCCACGCATCCGCCTAGAAAATCCTATCGGAGCTTATCCAGAGTTTGACCGCTACGGACGATGCATAGCCTTTGTCAAGCGTTACCAGTTAACGCTAGGAGAACTGATTGCTCAGTTCCCAGAACAAGAACGCGCCATCCTTGGACCGGAAGGTTACAAGCAAGATCTCAACGGTATGATCGAATTGATTCGATACTACGACAAAGATCAAAGCGTTCTTTATTTGCCATCACGCTCTAACTATCTTCTCTCACAGGCTCCAAACCCTATGGGCAAGATGATGGTTATCATCGCTAAGCGACCAAGCGTTGACGGTGAACTTCGTGGACAGTTCGACGACGTGCTCGGCATTCAATTGCTACGCAACCGATTCGCTCTCATGGCTATGGAAGCTGCAGAGAAATCCGTTCAAGCACCAATCGTTCTACCTAACGATGTTCAGGAACTACAACTTGGTGGAGATGCTGTTATTCGTACAGCTAACCCACAAGGTGTGCGCCGTGTAGGACTAGAAATCCCAGCAGGTGCATTCAATGAGCAACAACTTCTGAATGATGAATTGCGAGTGGGCGCTCGTTACCCAGAATCTCGTACCGGAAACGTAAAGGCATCTATCGTTACAGGTGCTGGTGTTGAAGCATTGCAAGGTGCATTTGATTCACAGATCAAAGCAACCCAAGCAATCTTTACAACTGCTCTTCGTGATGTTATTTCCCTTTGCTTTGAAGTAGATGAGAAGTTATTCAATGTCGAGAAAACTATACGTGGTACCGATGCAGGTTCTCCTTATTCCATCACCTATCTCCCATCGAAAGATATTAAGGGCGATTACTCCGCTGATGTCAGATACGGCATGCTGGCTGGTCTCAACCCTGCCCAAGGATTAATCTTTATGCTACAAGCCCTTGGAGGCAAGTTAATCTCTAAGGATATGGCTATGCGTGAGCTGCCATTCAATGTAAACGTGACGTTAGAACAAGAGAAGATTGAGACTGAAGATCTACGCACCTCACTCATGGGTGCTCTTCAGGCTTACACACAGGCTATCCCGCAGTTAGCAGCTTCTGGCGGAGATCCTACTGACATCATCCGCAAGGTAGCCACGGTTATCCGTGAGCGTCAGAAGGGTAAAGTGCTTGAGGATGTTATTGAGGAAGTCTTTGAACCTCAGAATCCTCCTGCTGGAACTCAACCACAGGTTGAGCAACCCGTCCCGTCTGCTCCCGGAGCTCCAGTAGGAGGCTCTTCACCGCAAGGTGGAATGGGCGGACCGCAAGAACAACTCGGTGGAGCACAGAACCCAGAAGAAGAACCTCTGCGTGGTTCGGGAATCTCTACCGGTCGTCCAGAATTACAGAGCATTCTTGCTAGTTTGAATGCCACAGGCAAGACAAATAGCAGCGTAAGAACAATCACTCGTCGCACAGTTCAATAGGAGTAGAACATGGCAGCTCAACGCAAGCCTCGCGCTAAAAAAGTAGAGACGGTTGAAACTGCAGAATACTCCAAGCTTGAAATGTACTGCATCTGGCTTCATGAATACTATGAAGCGTTAAAGACTGCAGGCTTTGATGATGATATTGCTATCGGTCTTATAGTAGACAAAGACTCTTATCCTGATTGGGTTATCCCAGTAAACCCAAGCATTGAAGAGATCAGAAAACATTTAGAGGAAGAGGATGAATAATGGCAGGACAGCAGGGCGGTTATCGTCAGCCATCTAATCCAGCACCAGTTTCAGGACCCGGTGCTCTTTCTCGCCGTACAGATGGCGGACCAGTAGACGGCGTACAGCCACAGGCACCTAAGTACATGCCCGGTTTGGGCTACGGAAAAGGTGGAGAGAACATGGCTAACCAACAAGCAGCACCGTTAGCCGGTGCTCCTGCAGTTCCACCTGCAGTTCCTTTGTCTGTTCCTACACAACGTCCTAACGAACCTGTCACTGCTGGCATTGATCGTGGTCCCGGACCGGGGTCTGAAGCGATGCAGTTTCCAAATGCTGTTCAATCTCCTTCACATACCATTCGCACTATTGCACAAAATGATCCAACAGGTGCAGCAGAGCTTATCTATCAATCATTTGTTAATAGAGGTTTGTAATGGCGGATACGCAAAACCCCGCCGTTAATGGACCGCAGAACCCTGCGACCATGTTTGGTAACACACCATCGGTTAGTCCAGTACTTGCCCCTGCTGTCGGTGCTCATAACTACATTGACCCAAAGGTTGCAGACTTAGATCCTAGCGTTTATGCAGCTGCTGCTGTGTCACCTTTGAACCAACAACAAGCAAACCAGCTAAATCAAATTGCTGGAACCATGAACATGTACAAGAAGCTTAGTGCTTTGCCTGAACAACAAGCTAAAGAACAATACAAAAAGCTTGCACCTGAAGCACAAGACATGATTAAAAGCGTTTATGGTGCTGTACCTTTTACCAATACAGATAACCTTTTTATGCAGGTTGTAAAAAATGTTGGCAAGGTAGCATTAAGCACTGCTAACCCATTGGTTGCTTTATTCAAAACTGGTACTGTTTACAACAAAGCATTAAACTTTGCTCCCAATGTAGAACAAGATGTCCTTCTTGGTAAAGATTCTGTTTTTAATACCAACACATATAAGAAAGCATGGGACGGTACTGCGTTGTTTGACAACGCACAGTACAAAGATCTTGTAACAAAGTACGGTGCTGCTAATGCAGCCGTTGCAGTTGGTACTCTTAAAGGTGAAACACCGGGCCAGATCCTTGATTCATACGGCAAAGTTGACGACAACATCCTTGGTGCTGTTGCAAGCCTGCTAGGCAACACACCACAGTTTGATGCCATGATAACTGAGTTCCATAATGCTCAACTTTCACCGGGACGTGATCTTGCTCGTAACGTTATGGGTAACAATCCCATGGATCAACACCTTGGTGTTGGTAATAACAAATTTGGTATTGCTGCTAGACAGTTTGAAACACAACGAAAGGCTGAAGGAGCCCCTAGTGGTTCAGAATTTAGCGCATTTTCTGGAACAGTAGATGCTTTCTATCAACTACTTCATGATCCACTAACATATTTGTCTGGTGGTCTTGACCATATTGCACCTGCTGCCGGAGAGTTGGCAGATAAAGTTATGCCAAATGGTGCGCGTCTAGCACAAAAACTTTATGCTGATGCAGAAACCCGTAGCGGTAACGTTGATGCAATCTTTGCTCGTCCTGAAATACAAAGCACTTGGAATGATAAATACGGTCCTTTGATCAGGAAGGTAGCGGAAGCAGACAAAGCCCGTGATCCTGAAGCAAAAGCCGCTGCTATGAAGCAGATCGAGATCAATGCTCCGGATATCAATAACCGTAGCCTTATCAAACTGCTATCACAAGCAGAAGTATTTGATGCCCCTAGTGCTGCACGTTTTACTAAGACACTTAAAGGCGCACAGGAGATGGTTTACGGTCTAGTAGACGGCTCTACATTTAGCCGTGAAGGTATTCCGCTAGCACGCAAGTCTCGTTTTGTTACAGCAGGATTAAACCGTGTGCTTGGTGATGTATTCAATGGGGATATCCCAGAAGAGATTGCAGCTCAAATTGGCGGCAAAGGTATTGGCAAAGCTGGTATTGATGCACTAGAAGCTATTGGTCGCAACGCAGACCCAGTTGAAGGACAGATCCCTAAATCTGAATTGCTAGATGAACTGCGCGGACACATGGCATTGCGTAATCGTATTGCACGATTGGCACAAACACATCCGGGTTATGACGTTATCAACGTAATGGACGACAACGTTGATAAGACTATCCCTGTATTAAAGCGTAACCTACGACTTATCTACCCACGTTGGGCAGCAGAACCTATTGCTGAAGCATTTACATACGCTACCCCTGCAGATAGAATCAACATCTTGCGTGGTTTGTATACACAAATCATGCAGTCTATGAACGTACCAGAAGATACTATCCGTGCAGTACTAGAAGATAAGTTTGCTGATACTACTAAGTTTTCTGTAGGCAAAGACATCATGATCCCGCCTCAGCACCTAGGCAATACGGTGCCTTTGGATATCCTTGAACATCAGTCTGAGGAAGAAAAAGGTGGGCTATTTAAGACTGTTATTAACGGTCCTATCCACCCATTTCAAAGCAAACCTTTCATTGGTTCTATCCCTTGGAATGATCCAACCCTTATTAGCAAAGGTCTTAAAGGCCAAGAGAAAGTTGGGCTTGCCCGTTCTATCCATGATGGAGTAGGCGGAATAAGCAGGTCTTTTGCAGTACGCAGAATGACTAACGTATGGGCTACAGGTTCCATCTTCCCACGTATGGGTATGCGCGGTACCATTGAGCAGGCTACATTTCACATACTTACAGCACCATTAGACAACATTATCTACTGGTCTAAAGGGCGTAAGCTTAACAAACTAACCATTGCTTTTACAGGTGCAGAAGAAAACATTCCTTTCTTCCAGCGTCAATTAAGAAATGTCTTTGATATTAATCCTGCTAAATGGATCCCAGAGAAAAGCGTATACGACCAAGGCGGAGAACTTGTAAAGCAAGGACGCTTTAACAAGACTGGTATTGTTAATGGTCAAGAGATCTGGCAAGCGGCACAACCATTAGACGTTATCTATGCCCTTGACAAAAAGATCAAAGCATTATTCCCTGATGAAGTTGACCAAGAGATTGCTAAGAGCGCTTTGCGCCATCCATCTGGGCAGCTTTATGCAGAGCATAACTCTGTTATTGCACGTTCTGCCATGGCACAGGGCATCAAAGGTGGAGTACTAGACGAGCAGATCCTTAGCAAACAAGGTGTAGCACGTATGCTTAAAGCCTTGGATTACAAGGCAACAAGTGCTATGCGTCTAGTAAAGCCAGATGATTTGCTTTCTCTTTATGGAGAGCAAGCATTATCTGCAGCACACTACCGTTTCTGGTTCCCACGTTTCCGTGCTAACTACCTAGCAGATGGAACTAACGTAGGTGCAGTCTTTATTCGCAACAATGCACTGCGTACAGGTGAAGATTTTGCCAATGCTCGGGACACTATTCTCTCTCATATTGGTGTAGATCCAGAGACTAAGAAGGTAACTGACGCTGCAAAGCTCAAGCAATACCTAGATGATTCTATGCAATCTGCTGTAGATACTAAGGTTAAAGGCTGGTCTGAAGTAGACAGCGCTATCAACCGTATCCAACATAGCCTTTGGGATATGTATGAATCTTTTCATGGTGGACCTCTAGCGTTTAACGATACCCTTTACAACCACATCCGTGATGTTGCTATGCAATACAAAGATGTCAGCAAAATGGGTACCAATAAAGCTATTGGTAAAGCACTTGACACTATCGAATACGATAACTTTGAGGAACTTACACGTCAGTTCCGCCCTACCCGTGAGTTCAAAACAGATTTAGATCTTGACAATCCAAACATTAAATCTGTTACACAAGCTTTAACTAGCGGTGATGTTGCTCCGTTTCTGGCAGCAATGAAACGTTTTGGTGAAGGTGGAATCCAGAACAAGATGTTGCACTGGATGGATACCCAGATCAACCAGATGTTTAACCAACCAGCATTCCGTGTTGCCTATGTAACAATACGTAAACAAGTAATGCCATGGCAACGTGAAATGGCAGAAAGACTTATCAATTCAGGTTGGAATAAAGATACTGCTGAAGCTGTAGCAGACCGTCATTTCCATGAGTATGCAGAGAAGCAAGCGTCTGAATCTGTTGTTAAGTTCATTGACTCAGCTACTAAACAGTCTAATCTTGCATGGTCTTTGCGTACAGCAGGACGTTTCTTCCGTGCTCAAGAGCAGTTCTTACGCCGTGTATGGCGCTTGAAGGACTATATGCCACGTGCTTTGTACCGTGCTCGTTTGGTTAACCTAGGTTTAGATAACCTTGGTTTTATTCATAAAGATGCACAAGGCAATGCGTACTTTACTATGCCGGGTGACAGCATCCTATACCATGCAATCAATGGCACATTGAACAAACTGCTTGGTCGTAATGATATTGTTACCGAACCAATGTTCTCTGACTTCAACATGAACATCATTCAGTCTAGCCCATCGCTAGGACCTGATGCTGGTGTACCAAGTTTATCTGGTCCGTTCTTGTCTATCCCTATCTTGGGATTAAAACAACTGTTTAAGAACCTACCATGGGCATGGAGTCAAGAAGCTTCTACCAAAATTGATACGATGATGTTGGGTAACAACAGTGCTAACCTAACACCAAGTAAGCTATTGCCTACAGTAGTACAGCGTGCATTAGATGCACTCCCTAAGTCAGAACAAGATCATCAGCTTGCCTCTGCTGCTATGATGGCAATCTCTTATAATGCTGCTAACAATGCAGGCTTAACTCCAGAAGAAGCAAAGATTCTTAATGCTGGATCTCCGGCAACTGGTATGTCTGTTGCATATCTTGCAGCTGCTGATAAATACATAAAGAACATTAAGGTTACTGCAAACAATGTGCTTTTCTTGCGAGCACTTATAGGCATGGTAAGCCCTATCTCACCTACTATGGTGGAAGATAAAGGCGTATCTGACTTCCTTAAGAACGAGGGAATCAGCAGCCTTAGCCAAGAGTTTGCAGATCTTTTAGGTGGAGTACTGCGTAACGATCAAGGAGTACAAGATCCTTACGAGGTAGCGCTTGCTGCATTTACCCGTGACTATCCCGGACGTTCAGTCTTTGCTGTAAGCCGTAACGATAAGAGCACTCAGCTTCTTGCTAGTTATACAGATCAAACACAACAGTGGATGCTTGCTAATAACAAATGGTTGAACAGCAGTACCCCGGGTGTTGGTACAGCGGCTATGGTATTTGCTCCTAACGTAGGACAGTACGATCCTAACGTTTATGTATGGATGCAATCGCAAGGGTTGATAAAGCAAAAGCAACTAGGACAGTATTTACAAGATGTAGTAACAGCACAAGATGTGCAGTATTACCATTCACAAAAGGCACTGCAAACCTATGCAGTTACTCACCCTAATGAAATGATTGGCAACCTTACACCACAACAGGTTATCCAAAATTCAACAGCAAACATGGCAGCTATTAAGTTGTCTAACCCAATGGTTACACTTGAACTAGAAGATAGTTCTACTGCTATCCAGAATCAAAAGACAGCACTTGCCGGTCTTGGATATTTGGTAAACAACAAAGACTTCCCTATGTCTGCTGGTGTTAGAGACAAGATGTCTGTTGCTTATAACTTAGTAAACAATGCAGTTAACGCTATGAGTGCAGATACTGCTGCTAATGGACAGATCAATTCAGGTCTTAACAAAGCAAACCTTAAGCAACAGGTTTTGGATGCGCTTGAAGAATTAGGTGGAGGAACAGGGGAAGGCAATACTGCAGCAGATGCTCAGATTGCAGAAGCTACTCGCTCTATCTTTGCACCATTGCTAGATAACCTTTCAAATACAACTGTTAAACCGGGGAGTGTGATTACTAAATAATGCCTCTAGTTAGCCCTCTTCCTGAAGATCCAACAGCAGGACTTGGTTCAGTCCAACCTGCTGGAGGTGGACTGGTATCCAACCCAACTGGTACTACTGGTGGTTCGCAATCATCTGTAATTGTAGGTGGACGTATTAATGCAGTTAATACTGGTGGAGCAAAATCCACTACCAGTACAGGTACTGCAACTACTACAACTACCACTGCTCCCGCATTAGCACCGGGTGCTACTATCAACCCAGTAACAGGACAGCCTTATACTTATGCAGATGTATCATCTCAATATGATGCTACAACTAAAACAACTACTACTGTAGTTAATGGTCCTACTGGTGCAGTTCAAGCATGGTTACTACCTACAACCGGTGGTCAGTATCAAGTCTATACAGACGAAACCAAAGCTTATGAATCACAAGTACAGTCACTTGTTTCCCGTTATGGAAGTATCACCAATGTAAAGAAATTCTTATGGCAAACTAAACAATACGGATCAACAAGTACCAAGACTCAGGCATCTATTGCTGCTGGTAATGCACAGGATCCTACCTTCCAAGCTGCAGTTCAAAGACTTATGTCTGCTGCTTCTTTGGAAAACTTAGCTAACAATGGTACAGATCTTAATGACGTAGGCGCATACATCAATGGTCGCCCTAACTACGCTGGTACCAAGAACACAGTTACGATCGATAAGACTAACTTTGTTACTGCTGCTAACTTAATGAGCCAAGTAACAGAAGAGTATCTTAACGAACCTGCTACTGCTGATCAGATCAAGCAATTTCAAACTGCACTTAATACCCTTGAAGAAGAGAACCCAACAAAAGCAACAGTAACTTTGGATGAGTTGGGTATCGAGAAGAACCGTAACCAAACCGAAGGTATTACTACCCAAGACCAACAAGTTCTTGCTATCTCTATTATTACTAATCAGCTTATGGCAAAGGGTGTTGACCCTGCTACATCTTCAGATCCAATCATGAAACGTGGCGGTGAGCTTGCTAGAAACCTTAGCCAAGTAAATACTTGGGCTACTCAGTACGGCGTAACAGATACATTTAGTCCTTCTCTTGCTATTAAAAGCGCATTGAATGCTATGCAGCCCGGCAACACTATTGATAACCAGAAACCAACCATTATCAACATGGCGCAAAACCAATACAAAACTCTTTCTCCTTTGATTAATGACAGCGTTACTACACAAGACGTTACATCTCAATACACAAGTTTGCTTAACAGCGTACTAGAACGTGCTACACCTAGCACTGTTAACGATCCTTTGGTGCAGAAAATGTTAAGCGGTGGTGACGGTGGCAAACCTATGAGCACTGATGAAGCAACACGATTCTTGCAATCACAACCAGAGTGGCAAACAACGGAGAATGCTAAAGGTAAGGCAGCAGATCTTCTTGTGAACCTTGGACAACGGATGGGATTCCTTGCATAATGGCAACAGGAAAAGACACAGTAGTATTAGACTACACACCTGGTTCTTTTATGGATACTGCTGGTTACAATGCAGGTCAAGCACCTGTAGCAACAAGCAGTCCTGTAGCAACAAACAGTGTTAACTCTGCACAAAGTAGTATTACTTCTGCTCAAAATGCATTAAGCAACTTAGCACCGATCCCATCGGCAGCTGACATCAATGCAGCAGTTAATGCTGCCAATGATACAAGTTCTTCTACTGGTTACATGGGTTTGTCTTTTTCTGCAAACAATGCAGAGCTTGTAGCATCTGGTGGAGTTCCATTAAGCATTGATCAGTTTAATAAAATGACTGGCAGTAGCTTAACTTCAGGTACTTATCTTGGTTTTGGTACGCCAGTTGCAACAACCACTTCAAACACTTCACAAGATGCTAGTGCAATGATTAGGGCTGAACTGCAAAATTGGTTTGGTGGAAACCAAACATGGATTGCTGAAGCAACTCAATGGCTAACTCAAGAGTTGACAACAACTAGCAACACTTCACAGATTTATCTTGACATGACGCAGCAACCTTTTTACCAATCTCGTTTTGCTGGTAACTATACACGTCAAGCCAATGGTCTTAACATGTTGTCAGAAGCAGATTATATTTCCCTTGAAAATCAGTATGCTAATACATTTACACAGTATGGTGTAAGCAATCTTTCTACTCAGTCAGAGTTTGCAAATCTTATTGGCAATGATATCTCTGCTACTGAGTTGAACAGCCGTGTTCAGTTAGCGGTACAGAACGTACAGTATGCAGACCCTACGGTTCTTGCTACATTGCAGACTTACTACCCGGGTGTTAGCCAAGCTAACCTAGTCAGTTACTTCCTGAACCCAGCAGCAACACTACCTCAACTCACACAACAGGTAGCCAATGCTGACATAGGTGCTGCTGCTACACAACAAGGATTGACAGCCAGCCTTACAGGTAATGCCAACACCCTTGGCTCACAGGCACTTGGACTATACGGTGTTACTTATTCACAGGCTCAACAAGGATACGGCAAAGTTGCCCAAGTTCTTCCACAGGCTGAGCGTCTATCTGCTATCTATGGTGGACAGACTGGCATCAACTACAACCAGATCACTGGTGAACAACAGTACCTAGAGAACAGTGGCGCAGCCACACTCCAGCAACAGAAGCTGACCCAATACGAAGAGGCTCAATTTGCTGGTAAGTCTGGTATCAACCAAGCAGATACTGTCTTGCGGAAATCAATGCAAGGCAAGTTCTAAACAGAATCCCAACCGAACAGACCAGCGTCGGATTGGCGTAACAAGACTGGTAGTGAGAACCGTTTACCTTTCCCCAGAGGTTGACGCGGCTTGCGATACACATAACAGAATGGGAGAACGGTTGCTATGGCAACAAACGATTGGGACGATGACGACTTCGACGATAACGATGACGTCCAAACACAGGCACCTGCTACAGATAGCGAACTTGTAAAGCGACTACGCAAGCAATTGCGTCAGCGTGAAAAGGAACACAAAGAGCTAGCTGAGAAGTATGAGTCTGTATCAAAGGCAGAACGCGAACGTACAGTCAAGGAAGTCCTAAATCAAAAGGGTGTCAATCCTAAAGCTGCTCGTCTGATCCTGAAAGACCTTGAGACTGTCAATGAAGAGTCAGTGTCACACTGGCTTGATGACAACGGAGATCTATTTGGATTTGAGAAGCAAGTGGAACAAGACCCTCAACAACAAATTGATCGTGCTGCTTTGCGTCAGCAGGACATTGTTTCGCAGGGTGCTATTTCACCCGACCGTAACGGAGACATCATGACCCGCATTAACAACGCAAGTGAAGCGGAGCTCATTGAGATGATCCAAAGCGGAAACTTTTAATAACAACCCAACTCTAACCTTATAGGAGGTGCAACATGGCCAACGCGTATACCTCGACTGGAACCTCCAGTCTCGGCGGTACCGTAGGTGGTGCTGGTCTCGTACAAAAGGCGTATGACCGCCTTATCGAATTCCAGCTTCGTGCTCAACCTCTTATCCGCATGATTGCAGATAAGACACCAGCACGTCAAAGCATCCCGGGTTCATCTGTTGTATTGCAACGTTACGTTGACTTGACACAGCAGACCAACTCTCTCACAGAGACAGTTGATCCGGATGCAGTAGCTCTTGCTACACCAACATACACAACCATTACCCTTGCTGAATACGGCAACGCAGTGCTTGTCACTCGCGCATTGGAACTCTACTCACTTGCTGACGTAGATCCAGCAGTCGCTAACATCATCGCATGGAACATGGCTGACTCAATCGATACAGTAGCACAGAACGTTCTTGCCGCTGGTACTAACCAGCTCTACGGCGGAACAGCTACATCGCTAAGCGGTATCTCATCTAGCTCTGTATTTACTTCTGCTCTTGCACGTAAGACAACAGCTAAGCTACGCACAAACAAGGCTATCCCACGTAAGGGATCTTTGTATGCTGCATACATTCACCCTGAGGTTGCTCTTGATCTTCGCGCTGAAACAGGCGTGGGATCTTGGCGTCAGCCACACGAATACCAACAGGTTGACAACATCTGGGCTGGCGAGCTTGGTTCATACGAAGGTGCTTTCTATGTAGAGTCACCACGTATGTTCTCAAACAAGACCGGTGCAGCACAGTCAACTTGGACAACCACAACTTCAACAGCTGCTGCTTCAGGCGCAACCACAATCTCAGTAACTGCTGCGACTTCTGGTGCTCTATCTTTGAACATCGGCGATCAAGTTTCTGGTACAGGTATTCCATCGAACACAACAGTTACTGCTGTTGATTCAACAGGTCTTATCTGGACACTCTCAGCTGCAGTCACATCAGCTGGTGTTACATCAGGTGCAACCATCACCGTTACCCCAATCACAAAGGTGTTTAACACCTACTTCGCTGGACAACAGGCATTGGCTGAAGCCGTGGCTGAAGAGTTCCACGTTGTGATCGGTCCGGTCGTTGATAAGTTGATGCGTCAGCGTCCACTTGGTTGGTACGGAGTTGGCGGTTGGGCTCTATACCGTCAAGAAGCTTTGTATCAAGTCAACACTTCTTCATCTATCGACTACTTCTAACCAATAGTTGGCAGACGGCAGCGCAGGGGTTTATGCCCCTGCTCTGCAGTAAGTCAACTGTTAAGGAGCAACATGGCTAACTACTACTTCACAGGACCCACGACCTCTGAAGGTCCTGCTGGTGGTGGACGTTTGTTTATCCGCTTCCGTTTGGATCGCGGTATCACGTTGCTACGACAGAACAATGTCTGGACTGAAATTCGTTATCCAACTGAAGATCAGACCGGTGCTGCTGACTACGTTCTATGGGGCGGATACAAGAACGTTATTAACCAAGAGATTGCAGATCAGTTAACGGAGGCAGGCTATGGCGCCTATATCATCCCAGAGGATGAGTGGCCGTACAGAACATGATTGTGTTCCCAAGATATTAACTTGGAAGTACGAGCTAGTAAACGGAAACGTTAAAGAAACACCAGACCTTTACGGTTGTACCAAATGCGATGCAACTTTTACAGAGTTACCTAAAGAAGAAGAGATCCCTTCAGAGCACAGTAGTCATACAGAATATGTTAAAGATTGTTTTGGATGCAAAGTAGAAACACTGCAGCTTAACGCAGGGGATGCAAAAAGTTCCATCATTGAAAGTGGAACTACCCAGAAAAAATGGGATAAAGAATTGGATGCCTACCGATCTGCTAGGAAGCAAGGTATCCAACCTAAGTCAACCAAGATGAAAGATATTAAAGAAGCGGTTGACGTTAGCAACAAAGTAGGCAAAGCATACGACGCAAGCTCGCCCACCGGTGGGCTTCTTTGAAAGGTAAATAACTATGTGCATGACATGCGGATGTGGGAACCCTATGGGTGGCCCAATGATTAACCCAAATGTACCGCCAGTAATCAAGGCACCAGTAAGAGTTGCCCCCGGCCAAGATGCTTCAATCATCGCTGGCTTTGATCAACCAACACCATATGGAAAAGGAACACAACAATGACATCAGACATGATGAACCCATCTCAGCGCAGCGCAGCGACTGACATGTCTCACGTTAATCCAATTAACAAAGACAAGCCAGCACCAGCTGAAGTCCACTACACAGCACCACGTGACGGTTCAGGTATGACACCTAACGGACCATCACAGGTTGTTGAAGGCATCTACGTACAACCTGAAGCAGGTCGTGCTCACTAATGGCTAACGTCGAGACAGCGGAAATGATGGCTGCTCGTACACAAGCTGGAGACAACTCCAACGTTAACAGTAACTACGGTTCTGTAGGTACAGGTAACGTCAAACTACGAGCACCTAAACCAGTGCGACAGACAAGAGGAAAACTAAATGGCTAAAGGAATGGGCTTCTCGAAAGCACAAGCATCAATCGCCAAGAAGCAAGGCATCTCTTCTGACAAGGCAGGAGCAATCCTAGCAGGAGCTACCCGTAAGGCTAGCCCAGCTGCTAAGGCTGCTAACCCTAACCTCAAGAAAGTGCTAATGCCAAAGAAGCGCGGCGGTAAGTAATTATGGAACCTGATCCACGCCTCAAGCGAGCCGGAGTATCTGGCTTTAATAAACCTAAGCGTACACCTAATCACCCTACCAAGTCCCACATCGTCGTGGCCAAAGAGGGAGACAAGATCAAGACTATTAGGTTTGGTCAACAAGGCGTGGTCGGGGACCACGAACCAACAGCAAGACAGAAAGCATTCAAAGCTCGACATGCAGCGAACATTGCCAAAGGCAAGATGAGCGCTGCTTACTGGGCAGATAAGGTGAAGTGGTAATGGCAACAATTAAGATCCAAGGTCAAGTACACAATGTAACAAAACAAGAAGAATCCTGTTAAGAAAGGTAAGTAATGTCTTACGGTACCACCGTCCTCAACGGAACAACTTATACACTTTATGGATTCCCCGGTTCTACTGCGATTGATGAATTCAATCGTCTTGCTAACGGTGGTGGATCTTATCCAAGCAAGGCTGCTTATCTTGATGAGCAGGGTGCATGTAACAAATGGACTGGTGCTGCATATGGCACAGGTATCCAAGCATCACTCAACCACAAAGTAAATTCCTCTACTCCACCCGTCAAATATCTAGGCATCAACGCAGCAGCCAATGCTATTGCTGGTATCACAGACCCGCATAAGTATGTTGAACTCGTTACTGCATTAAGGATCATTGCTTCCTGATGACAACACTAGGCAACTTAATCGACGAGACACAACTTAAACTTCAAGGTTTTACCTATCGTCAAGACCGGGCTACTTGGTTAACCCAAGCTTGCACCTCTGGCGATCTACTTCTTTATGTAGCTGACACTAACAACATTGGTCAAGGTATCATTGAAATTGGAGACGAGATTATGTGGGTAGATTCCTACGACCGTCAAGCAAACACAATTACCATTGCTCCATATGGACGTGGCTACAACAGTACAACAGCGAGCGCACACGCCGTCAATACAAAGGTGACTATCACTCCTACATACCCACGGTATGCAGTCGAACAGTCAATCAACGATACAGTCAATGCTGTATACCCAAAGGTATTTGGTGTTGGTTACTATGACTTTAGTTTCCTAGCATCACGTACCACATACCAGCTTCCATCAGAAGCACTACAAATTTTACACATGGCATGGCAGACAGTCGGACCAACCCATGAATGGCTACCACTTCGTCAATGGCGTTGGGATCCAGTTGCAGACAATGCATACTGGGGTGTCGAAGCACCCGATGGTATTGTCCCGGGTTACTCAAAGACAGTCTCTGTTTATGACAACGTACTACCCGGTCGTACTATCCACGTTGTTTATGCCAAGCAACCAACCATGATGGTCAACGAGTCTGATGACTTTGTTGCTACAACTGGACTACCTATTACTATGAAAGATGTCATCATCCTTGGTGCATCATTCCGTTTGTCATCGTTCCAAGATCCAGCACGTATCTCTCTTACCTCTGCATCAGCAGATGAGTATGACTCTAAGAAGCCATACGGCACAGGTGCTAACGTAACGAAGACACTTCAATCACTTTACTCTCAACGCCTCGAAGAAGAGTCGTTGAAGCAGAAGCTTCAGTTCCCAACCCGCGTACACTACTCACGATAAGGTAGCAGATGACAACTCAAGTAACCCGTAAGTATTCATCACGGTCGCAACAGACTACCCTGACTGCAGCCTGTACCTCTGGTGACAGCACTTTCTCTGTTGTTGCTGCTACTACTTTGCTTGGTGGTATCACCATCGGGTCAGGTCAGACATTTACAGTTGTCATTGATCCAGATACAGCACTTGAAGAAATTGTAGATGTAACCTCGGTTAGCTCTAACATACTTACTGTAACCCGTGGAGTAGATA
>Ga0164297_10001857_pt1 | contig 21665 bp, 19 predicted proteins | sample GEODES058metaG_FD_113539 | JGI IMG/M metagenome (GOLD analysis project Ga0164297, IMG submission 113539) | Dystrophic lake water microbial communities from Trout Bog Lake, Wisconsin, USA - GEODES058 metaG | ecosystem: Environmental > Aquatic > Freshwater > Lake | place: USA: Trout Bog Lake... | reverse complement strand
GTGGCAGCCTCCTCGGCCGCGAGACGCTCGGCAGGATCTTTCGTCAGCCTGTCAGGGCCGCGCTTCACCAGGCGCAGGCTCACTAACGACGGGTGGCAGTCGAGGTGCAGCTCCGCCACCCAGCGCGCGATGAACTCGTCCACAGTACTCGCTGCTCCAACCAAAAAGCTTGCCGTGTACCTCGCAGTTGGGACGTCCGTGCGCTTGACCCACAGCATAAGGCCGCCAACCTGGGCACGAAAAAGCAACACAGACAAACTGTCAACACACACCAGGCTGCCAGGGCACGCAACAAGCGGCACACCTGGGGTGTCTCCGTCGTGGTCATCACGGCCTCGCATCAACAGGAACGTAAAACAGGTAGTACACGCAGCGGGCGAGTCACAAGGGAACGTGCTAGTGCTTCGGCCTGATCGTGTCCTGTCCTGCAGTGCTTGCGCGCTGCGCAGAGGCGTGCGACACCTCCACAAACCGGACAGCTAAGACGAGAGGACGTGGTATGGCGGAGGCAGGTTATTTGTCCAGACTCACATGTACCGCCGTAAAGTGTAGACCTCAACTGGAGTATGCTGACTGCAGGTTTTGTCTACGTGTCGTCTTCTCACACGCTCGCATCCCTCCGCCAGACGGGTCGCTGCATGTATGTGTCTCCGCATTCTTGTCAAGGACCGGCTGAGCGCGCATGCTCAGCCGCTTCGCACCTTACAGCAGTTCTTCTGAACTCTTCCTGTTACTTGACGCCTCGCTTCCGCAGTTTGCATGCTTCCTGCGCCTGTCGATTCGTCAGCTTTCTACGCGCGCACTTGCGCAACTGCTTCTCGGCCTCAGTATCGAGAACCTAGGTGGTTCGACAACCAGGCAGAGGCCTTCGAGCGCGCTGACAAGAGCGCTTCTGACGGCCTCTTCTTTTGGTCGAGCGAGGAGCCAACCACTCGACGTCGCCGCTTTGCGTCAGAGACGCTGCGTGACTTCTGGGAGTGGTACAAGAGAGAGCCCCCACATGAGCGTCACTGCTATGAGCTCTTGCGCGAGGGACGGCCGAGCCACCTCTACCTGGACATCGAATACTGCCGTCCTGCCAACCCTGGTGTCGCCGGCGACGAGCTCGTGCACACATTGGTTGCAGCACTCAAGTCCAGCACACGCTCTCGCCTCGGCGTCGACGTGTCGCAGGTGGTGGAACTCGATAGCACTACAGACGTCAAGTTCAGCCGTCATATTATCCTTCGGCTAGCAAACAACGCTGCATTTGCCAGCAATTTAGCTGCCGGAGCCTTCCTTCACAGTGTTTGGGAGACAGAGGTGAATCACACTGCCTTGCTTGTGCGCAAGCCTGATGGCGACGGAGAGACCCCGATCTTCGATGCGGCTGTATATTCCCGTAACCGGGCGTTCCGGCTGTACTTGAGCACAAAAGCTGGCAAAGCAGCCCGGTTGTTGCCCACTGCAACATCTTGGCTTCTCTTGAGGGGCACGCAGCCCCGCCCTGGCGAGCTGGTTGACATCCCACACTGGTGGCTGTTCCTTGCATCACTGGCGTGCAATGTTTCGTCTGACGCGACACTGTTTGGCGAGGTCCAGCCCGAGAGGAACTTGGTACCCGTTCGTCGTGCACTGACAAGTGCACACGCAGAAGGCGCCTCCAGCGCTGCGCTCTCTGCCTTTCCGCACACCACTGCACTTGTCAGCAGATGGGGAGCTGCACGGGATTGCAGTGCAGCCGCCGTGCGGACATGTCAAGCGCACAAGTCCAGAGGCCTTCTGCTTCTTGGCCTGTCTGGAACGCGATTCTGCGGCAACGTGCAGCGTCAGCATCGCTCTAACGGTGTCTATGTCGTGGTTGACTTTCGCGAAAACTGCTTCTATCAGAAATGCCACGACCCCGACTGCCGCGGATACCGCTCACCCCCAGAGGCGTTGACAGAAGAGGCTTGGAAAGAGGGAGGAGCCCTGCAGGATGCGGCCATGGTGGAAACTGCTGCCTCATTCGATGCGTGGCTGCTCAATTTGACACCGACAGAGCTAGAGCAGATGGATGCAAGCATCGGGTGAATGTACATTCTGCGCTCCTTCGCCACATCCACTTCCAATGCACCGTCCTCCCTGAGATGGCGCTTTGCGCACCGTCTCGGATCCCGTGTCTGCTGCGTCGCGCCGTGCGTGCAGCGCAGTATGCTACTCAACGCTTCTCGACCTCGGTGCTTCTGCGCGATTTCATCCAGGAGGCGCTGTATAGCAAGCAGAGCGGCTACTTCGTTGCCGGGGGCTCTGTGGTTGGCAAGCTACCCAAGCCGTTGCAGTTCCGAACGCTCCTTGATCGCAGTGATTACAACGCAGCTATTACCTCTGCGTACTCCTCGGCGAAGGGTGCTTGGTATACGCCGAGCGAGCTGTTCCAGCCTCTCTACAGCATAGGCCTCGTTCGGCACATACTGCGAACACACGCAAGCGCTGAGCCACTGGTCGTGTTCGAGCTTGGCGGAGGAACTGGCACCAACGCGGTGTGCTTCCTTGACGCTCTGAAACGCATTGCGCCTGCAGTGTACGCCAATACACGGTACATCAACGTTGAGATTTCTGCGACACTAGCTGAAGCGCAGAGAGAGACCACTGTAGCTCATCGACGTGCGCACGACGTCATGCATGCCGACGCCGCATCAGCCTCCACCTGGGCTCCATTGGTATCTGCGTCGCCATGCTATGTCATTGCCCTTGAGCTGCTTGACAATTTGCCGCACGACCGCGTTTGTTTGTCAGATGATGGCACCTGGAGTGAAACGCGCGTCTATTTTGCGCATAGCAAGTGGCAAGAGCAACTGCAGCCTGTCGCTGACCCCCTCATTAAGCGCTGCTTGGACATATATACGCAGCATAGCGGTTGGCGCGGCGGTAACTGGCTCGAACGCTTCCTCTTGCGGGACCCGTCACAAAGCGGGACAGTCTTTCTCCCAACGACGTGCTTACAGCTGCTTGAGTCAATCACTGCAGCGCGGCCGCAGCACTGTCTCCTCTTATCTGACTTTGACGCTCTGCCTGGCGTGACCATTGAAGGCGTCAACGCTCCGCTGGTTGCATCCCGAAGTGGCCACGATTACGGCTCCTACCTCGCTGCGGCAGATGGGAGCGCAGACATCATGTTTCCCACCTCGTTTAGTCTCCTAGCCGCCATGATTGCTGACACGCGTCGGCGCTACAAAGCCAAGTCATGTGGCTCTGTCCGTGTACTCAGCAGTGCTGACTTTTACGCCTCATCTTTAGAAGCGCACGAACTAAGCGAAGCATCCACCGCCAGTGGCTGGAATCCGCTGTTGCATGACTTCCCGAACACGCGCGTTCTGATGTCATCGGGGAAGAACGAGCAGCACAGTTGACACTGCTTCTCTGCTAGACGCGCGATGATATGAACATGTGAATGCTATGACAGTCAATCCGTGGCGCCACTTTGTGCGCTTACTACCACCCATCTTTCTGGCTACATGGCGAAGGCGGCGATGGCGGCGGCAGCAAGGCCAGTAACGGTGGGGAGAAGAATGCGGGGCCCAAAGGCATCGCTGCGCTGAGGCTCATTCGCATCCATCATGGGCGAGGGCGCGGGCGCCGAGGCAGCCTGCAGTCCAAGCAGCGTATTCAGATCGAGTCCGGCAGCGCTGAGGGCGGTGGTGATGAACTGGCCAGGGTTAGGCGAAGAAGCAGCGGCAGTGAGCACAGCCTGCACGGCAGGGTCAGCCAGCATGTTCTTGATGTTGCTAGGCAGCGCCGTGTTGGCAGCCAGGTTGCCGCCGATGAGTGAGTTCAGGGCAGCGGGGTTGGAGAGGATGGCCATGACGTCGGCAGAAGTCAAAGTGCCACTGGGCTGTATTTGCAAACAAAGGCACGCGCGCATGTTAGCTTGTCATCAGCGCTTAACAACCACACCAACGTAGCGTACCTGCATGGTCATTGGCGGCGGGACGGTTGCAGTCATCGGCGGCGGCATCTTTGCCATCTGCACGGTTGCGGGTGCTGGGGCCGCAGAAACCTGAGCCGGCGGAACGCCTGCACGTGGGCATCGCACCAAGCTGCATGTCATGGCGGACATGCATATTGCAAAGAGTGGGCTGCCGGCGCAACAGTCGATGTCAGTGCACGCACCCTGGGAGGGCGGCCCGCTCAGTGCGTTCACCTCCACCATGTCCATCGCTGGGCTTGGCGCTGGCGCGTGCGCCTTCGTGCGCGCTGGCGCAGGAGCGGGGGCCAGGGTGGTGGTGGGATGTCCCTCCAGAGAGGCGCGGATGCGGCTGAGCAGGCTGGGAGGCGGCGGAGAGGACACCTTTGAGCCCGGCGCGCGGCGCGGTCCAGGCGCGGGCGCCTTGGCCTTTGCTGGCGGACCAGCCAGCGCGTTGACATTCATGGCGCTCGGCACAGGGGTGGCAGCCGCGAGGCCGCCCTTGGGGTGAAGCTGGAAGAAGGACAGCACATTCTGGGCGAACTGCGCCGTGAACGTGGTGTCCGACACATCGTGGTGAAGGCCCTTGATGCTCCACAGGGTGACGCCAGCGCCTCCGTTGCAGCTCGGGAAGTTGAGGACAGCGGTTTCGGGGCCGTTTGTGAGAGGGCCATGGCGCATCAGCTCAAGAGGCGTGCCATCCATCGGTGATGCGCAACCGTTGTGTGCAGCCCATGCAGAGGCAGATGCCAGCGCCCCCGGGACAGTTTTGCCTTGGAACAAGCCGCCAGAGTAAGGGACCACAGTGTCCTGCAGCCCATGCACCTCGAGAACGGATACCGGAGTCGAGCCGCTGAAGGCACCGCACTGAGACATGTCGTTGTACATGGCGCCGTTAAGGGACATCACCGCTGCGGGCAAGAGCACGGCATCGTGGACGTAAGTGGGTGATGCGAGTGGGCAGCTCCAGAGCACTGGTGCGTCGCACCAGCGATTTTATCGGGGTACGCGCAGGCCATATGGTAAGCCATGAATCCGCTGCGAGATGCGTGAACGAGTCAGAGTGGCAACCACAGGGCAGCATGGTGTCTCGCTTTTGAGTGTGTGCATCAAACCCCGCTCGATTTGGCCGGTTTTGCCGCCTGGCCAACAGCATGCTAGTCTATTATCGCTGAAAGCAGGCGCAAGAAGAAGGCACGCACCCGGCATCAAGGCCGGCAACGTAGACGCGGTTGCTGTCGATGGTGAACTTGGAGCTGACGGCGGTGATGACGGACTCCAGGTACGCGCCGTCGTCGACGCTGGTGCTCGCACTGGCTGCAGCAGGGGAGCAGCACGCGGGGGTGGCGTTCCAGGCGCGGCAGTTCAGGTTGGCGAGCACACCGCCTGGGCAGGTGCCACACTCCCCCGATGCGGCGCCAGCCTCAGGCACCACCATTACGAAGCCGAACTGCAGGATTGGTGGAAATGAAGGCGTCAGGTGGGTGGCGTGAGTGGCGCCTCTCATCGCGTTTGCCAGCGACAGCCTGCCTCGGTCGCCTCACGCTGCTCCGGGCTTTGATGCAACTGCTGCCGCGAGATGCCACCCACGCGCGCGACCCACCAGTTCGTTGCATGCGACGCACCGTGTCTACAATGCTGGTGAAATGGAAGATGGAGTCGATGCTGAGGACGCCCTGGCAGCGGGACTGCAGGACCATCACCAGTGGCAGAGTCGTGTTCTTGCTCGCGCCGCTGCTTGGCGCAAGAACCATGACAGGAGCGCGGCCCGCAGGGACGGCGCCTGTGATGCTGATCGTGGTGCCGGTCCACGCCGCCGACGGAGCGGCGCAAAGAGCGATGGCAGCGAGGGCAAGCAGTGCAGACGCGCTGAATCGGGTCATGACGGTGGATAGAGCGCGCATGCTGATTCGCCTCCGGCAGTCGAGGCAACTGGCAAGCCCACTTGCGGGGGCGGTGAAGACTGGCGTGTCTGGGCACGCCGTTCGGAACACCCACCAGTGCTGCCTCGAGAACAGTTGTGTGGTCAACACGATCGTGACATTGTTGTTGCAACGAGGCGGCGCTCTCGAGGCGCTCACAGCTTGCCTTGGAAAAGATTGGTGGTCCACTGCGTGAGGCCTGACCACCAAGCCTCCACTGAACGAGAGGCTTCGAACATGACGTTATCGATGCCGCAGAACACCATCATCGCACGGCGGTCAGAGGCTGAACTATCAGCTGCGACCATCACTTCCGATTGACGTGAGCTTGAGCGCCGACGCCGTTGATCCTGCATTGATGTCTGCGTTGCAAATTCTTTGGAAGCGCCCTGCACCTGGCTCTGCGGCATGAGGACCACTTCCACGTCTGTTTTAGCGCGCACACTGCGGGCAGTGGCGTGATAGTGGGTTAGAAGCGGGCTCAACTACATGTCAAGGCAGAGATAAATTGCGCACCTGAAATTTCGAGAACCACCCATCGGGGTGCGTGCGCGGCCATTAGCTCTGGCCGGCACGGGCGTCCTTGAGCCACCGTTGCGTGCGGCGCTGCTGACACCATTGCTGGATGGCTCCTGGCCTTCGTCCTCGTCGTCTTCACGCACGCTGTCCAGGTCGCCCTGTGCGCTCGGCGCCACATCCCTGCCCACGAAGTCGCCCTCGCATGCTGTGCCTATGCGAGTGAGAGTGCCGCCGCCAGAAGGATCTCCCAGAATGTCGCACTCGCCTGCGCGGATGAGGTACACGCCATCAAGGCGCTCTCCAGGACGCACCAGGTACTCCCCCGCACGGAAGCGGCGCATTGGCAGGCGTGAGGATTCCGCGAAACTTCGCAGCTTTTGTGGAACTGTCGGCAGCTGCGCCGGCGCCATGGCCTCCTTGCCGGTCGGGCGGCTGAACCAGCGGTGAGCCAGGGCTTTCCTTGCCGTCAGGCGGCGCTGCACGTCCACGCACATCAGGTTGCGCACCAGGTCCTTCGCGTCTTCGGAAACACCATCCCACTCGTGACCATCCAGCGAGTATGCGCCGGCAGAGATTCGGTCAAAAAGTTCACGCATATCAGCGCCTGGCTTGTCTGTCCAGTAGAACGGCACGACGCCAGAGAGAAGAATGTACAAGCACACGCCTGCTGCCCAGCAGTCAACCGCAGCCGTGTATTTCTGCCCGGAGATGATCTCGGGAGCAAGATAGGAGGGGGTGCCACAGACTGCACCGCCAGAGCGATCAGCCATTCCTTCTGACCTTGACGCCTTTGCGAGCCCGAAGTCTGCGATCTTGACGGAAGACAAGTCGTCTGTGTCTGCGAGCAGCAGGTTCTCGAGCTTCAGGTCACGGTGTGTGACGCCCTTATTGTGGAGGTACGCCAATCCCTGCAGCACTGGTCGCATGATAGTCATCGCATCCGCCTCGCTGTAGTTGCCCCGTGCCAGCAGTGCGTCAAGCAGCTCGCCGCCCTCGAGCAGCTCCGTGATGAGATACACCTTGTCTCCGTGCTCCGACATGTAGTGCTCATAAAGGCGTAGCACCGAAGGATGGTTCAGCGCCTTCAGGATTTCAATCTCGTTGGCAATGTCTTCCAGCGTCAGGTCGCTCTTGCTGACGCCGCCAGAGTAGAAGCGCTCGCTGTCACGCGGGTTCTTAGGCCGGGCACTGCTGCTCGCGTCAACGCGCTCCGGCAGTTTCAGCACTTTGATGGCCACACGCTCGCCGGTCTCGAGGTGTGTAGCCGCCTTGACGACGGCGTAACCGCCCGTTCCTGCAAGCAACGGACGAATTGTCAGCGCCATCGGGTGTTGAGCTTGTGGGGACAAGCATTTGCGGAAGGACGCTGCCAGGACTTGGGACCCGGCCGATGCAACCAAGCAAGCCGGACAGTGTACAGCAGCCAAGCTGAGTGGAGCCGCTGTGTGGGTCGCCAGGTGGGGAGTTGGGCCCGTGCAAGCACAATTCTGGCCTCCCCCACGAGCTACCCCAAGTGGAAGGGGCACGCACCAAGCGTTCGCCCAAACTTGTACACGTCGGCCACGCGACCTGGCGCAGCGCTGCGTTGCAGGGCCGAGCGGAGCTTGTTCTTCATTCGAGGCGCAGGCTGCAGCGGCGCTGGAGTTTCTACGTCCGTCACATACTTAACTGCACGCGCCTCGCCGCCATTGCGAACGTCTACTTCAGCCTCCATGGGTGCGCCACAGGCGCCGGCTCTCAAGCAGGTGGCCATGGTGTGGCTGCACTGAGACTGGAGCGCCAAAGCACAAGGTGAAAGCTGCTGCGGGGCGCCCGCAGAATTGCAGCACTGGAGCACAGGCGCGTGAGTGTTTCACAGCGCCAGTATGAATGCGGAGGACCTTCGAGCGGGTGGAGGAGCCTCCTCCCTCAGGGACCCTAGAAGTTGAGTCCTCCGCAGGAGGCAAGGTCGCGGGCAAGGTCGCGAGTAGCTGTTTCTGCACCGCGCCTGTAGGCGCATCTGAGCCGGGGCAAGAGTCATGCACACCCTCACGACGAGCATGGAGCCTGTCTCACGTTGTACATGGCGCGCACAGCGTCGCAGATTCCGCGGCAACTGTCGCTGCCTGGCACAGCAACCCAAAGGCTACTTCAGCGAGGTGGATCCGAGTGAAGGCTTGAAACCGCTCTGGGGACAGCGTAGTAAGGAGGCACGACTGCACGACTTTGTGCTTCCCGATCCACGTCTGACACGAAGCATGCACGCTTGCGCAGGAAGAGGCGGGCGAGCTGCTCTGGTGTGGACGCCGCGTGACGCACGACACGCCGCTTGTGTTGTGACTCACTACAAGCGTTAAGTCGTCTAACGCCTCCACCCCGGTGCTGCAGGAACGTTGACTGGGAGAGCTCGCTGGACAAGGAGCTGCGAGACTTGAAGCAGAAAGCTGGCGGAGGTGAAGCGAAGGCGGCTACGCGGAGGCCTGGGAGCACAGCTGAGGGTAGCCGCGGCTTCCTGTCGCTCAGTCGCTCGCTTGCTCTCGACGATCCCGGCACGGAGCTTGACTCGCCTGTGTTGCGCAGCAGCTTAGACGAGGTCACGCAGCCGCCGTCGCGGGGAACGAAGATATCCATTGCAGAGGGTCTTGCACCTCTGCAGAAGGCGTTCAAGAAGAGCTCCTCCAACTATGCGCCCACGCGAGGCGAGCGCAAGCAGTGGCAGGGCAATAGCAAATTCACGCGGTCATCCAGCGAGCAGGCACTGGCCGAAGCGAGCGAGGGGGATGCCCTGCGAGAGGCTGCACGACAGGCAGACTTGGAGCGCTACACTCAGCTCAAGCAAGAGCTGACCTTGCTCACCGCCGGCATGGCTGTGGCTGTGACAGCATTGCTCGAAGCCGCATATGATACAGAAACTGCGGTGTCGTATGCATGCGGAGCTGCGGGGAGCATGCTTTATCTGCGCCTCCTTAGCCGCAGCGTGGACGCCACCAAGCCGGGTGGCGCCGCTGGCATCGGCGATGTCGTTGAGGGCACAGTTGGTGGACAGCGGCTGCTGGTGCCTGCCATCCTTGTGGCTGGTTGGAATCGTTGGAACGCCCTGGCTGCTCCGGTTACTGGCGTCCACCTGCAGGTGCTGCCCATCCTTGTCGGCTTCTTCACGTACAAGGGCGCCACCGTGATTCAGCTGTTTCGAGACCTCTTAGGCAGCTTCTCAGTGCGTGACACTGGCAAAGACGACGCAAACACACTCTAGCACCTGTTCGGTCGCATGTTGACTGCACTGCACTGCTAGAGCTCTATGCATGATCGATAGAGTGGGGTCGAATCCATCTAATAACATTCACGCTGCTTGAATGACGTCATCACTGATTTGAAGAGAAGCGCCCCGCTGCAAGCATGCGCAGCAGGCGATGCGAACGCTGACGCCATGGCTGTCGCGCAGCTGATGCGGGCGCACAGATGCGTGCAATCTCCAGCCAGTTGCCTGCTGCTGCGCTCTGGCTCTTGCTACTCATAGTGACTTCCCGTGGTGGCGGCGCCAAGTCCCACACACCACCTCCATGCACAGCGCGCATCGGTGATGGACACTGGCTCGCGTCAGGTGAAGCCCCTCAGTCCGGTGCAGTTGTTGCTGTCAGTGGGGCAAGCCCAGGGTGCGCACGGTGTGTCTTGCCACAACCTACTATGTCTCAAGCAGTTGTGTCTGCGCCTCTTGCAGGTCAGAGGCACCTGACACCTGGGCTTGGAGCCCTGCTGCAGTGTCCACTTGCAGTGTTGCTCCTCTGTCGCGGCGAGCGCTGTCGCTGCTCCTGCATAACAAGTGGGTCGCTGTGCTTGGCGACAGCGTTGCTCGCCTCTTCTGTGCGGCGCTGCTGCGTTTGGGGGGCGAGCACAGTGTAGAGCAGCCTGTGTTGGACCGACATCGGAGCTTCGAGTATCGGCTTGCTGCCCGCGGTAGCCACCTCAGCTTTGTGTGGGCGCCGTACGCGGAGAATATCACTGCAGCACTGGCATCATGGCGGCAAGATGGCCACGTTCCTGACGTGATTGTCATGGGCTCCTCATTGTGGCACATGCTTCACGTGCGCAACGTCACGCACTACGCCGCATCGCTTGCCGGCATTCGTGTGACACTGGATGCTCTGCTGGCGTCGGAGCGGCGAATGCCTATTGCCCCGTTCTGGATGACCACCACTGCTCTGGTTGGCCACAAGCTGAACACGCCGGAGAAGCAAGCGCACTTGACACCTGGCCATGTGGACGCCTATGACGCTGCTGCTGCTGCTCTCCTCGCGCCCGCTGCAGGAGGGCCATGCATCGTCCTCGATGTTCACCAAGTGACTGCAGGTACACCACATTCGTATGTATTCCGGGCTCAGATACTTGGAACTGACTCGTTATACTCTGTGACATGTCAGCATGTGGCGAGTCATGCACAGATGACGGCATGCACTTTCACAACGCCACCTTCGATTTGCTTGTCCAGCAATGGGCAAATGAGTTGCGTTTCCACCGCCGCACAGCGCTGTGCTCGATGCCGCGGCGCGCTGCAGTGAATGAGTCCCTGGTAGCGCAGATTTGCGCCGACCTCGTAATGCCTGAATGACACTCCTTGTGCGTCCAACGTGTGAGTCACGTCACGCACCCTGCGGGCAGGGTGACCCGGGGGTGGTGGGTAAGCGCCCCCGCACCCACCCACCCCTGTCTGCCGCATGCGAGGCGGGCTCGAGGCACCCACCCTGGCCCGCTCCATGGAGCATCCACTTCAAATTGCATTCGGTGCCAAATCCAGCGCTCGACGCGTCATTCAGTGCTCGGGCGGCTTGCGCAGCATTATCTGCATATGCAGACAGCCGGCGGCAACCGCAGCAAGGCGCATAGCGCCGGACAATGGCCGAAATCATTGGACGGCAATCTGGCCATTTTTCCACCCACCCACCCCCCCCCGTCATCCCGGCCCACGTGCACGACTGCATACTAGCTGACCCAACCACCCACCCGCATCCCCTAAGCCACCCACCCCCGGGTCACCCTGCCCGCAGGGTGCGTGACGTGACTCACGTGTGAGACCTGTTGTTCACCCCCTTCGGGGGACCACTGCGCACTGTCGCCGGGCGTGGTGCGTCAGGGGCACAGCGGCAGGACAGGCTCGCTGTTACCCCCGCTTCCCGTGCCGTGCGCAACGCTGTCCCGCTGTCGAAGAGACCGCCCGCGGTGGAGTTCCTTCCTGCAGCTGGCCCCTCAAAGACCCCACCAAAGCTCCTCCCACGGAATGGCTGCACCAGCACTCGGCAAAAGGCCAGCTGCGGACGTTGCAAACGACGCAACGTTTAGCGAGTTGCAAGCAGACTGGTGGGAGCGCCTGACGTTCTCCTGGCTCGGCCCCAGCCTTGACAACGCGGCCCACTCCGTGTTGCGCGTCGAGAGTCTACCTGTGACGCTTCCCGACGACGGCGCGACGCTCGTCACCTCGCGGCTGAGGCGCGCGTGGACTGCTGAGGTGGCACGCGCGCTGAAGAGACAGAACGGGAGGCCGCAGCTTTTCAGGGCTCTAGTGTGCGCGTTCGGCCACGACTGGCTCCGCGCGGGCCTGCCCCTGAAAACGCTGTGGCTGGGCTTCGTCCTGGCGCAGGTGTTCGCTGTGCGTGGCCTGGTGAGGTGCTTAGAGAACTTGGAGGCGCACGTGCGCAGAGGAGGGTTGCGCGACGACCGGGACATCATATGGGCCTGCCTCCTGGTCGCCTCCGTGCAGGGCGTGTCTCTGTGCCAGCACCACATCTTCGCGCAGTCGCAGCGTGTGGCCATGCGTGTGCGCACGGCGCTGTGCGGCTGCGTCTATGACTCGGTGCTGCGGCTGAGTGCAGCTGAGCTGGGGACCTCCGGCCTGACTTCTGGTAGCCTCAACAACATGCTCCTCTCCGACGCGCGCCGCGTGGAGGAGGCCATCGTGTACAGCCATTTCACGTGGCATGCGGCTGTGGAGCTGGTCGTCATCATCGGCTTGGCCTTCAATGCCGCCGGCGTGGCCGCCTTGGGAGGAGCGGCTGCCGTCTTCGCTCTCGTCTGCATCACGCAATCTCTCGCCAAAGCAGTCGGCACACGGCGAAAAGTTGCTATCGCGGCCACGGATGTGCGCGTGCGACTCACCAAGGAGGTGTTGACTCACGCGCGAGCGGTCAAGTTGAATGGCTGGGTGCCGCCCTTCGCACGCCGCCTGGCAGACGCACGAGCCACGGAGATGCGACCACTGTGTGGCGCCGCCCAGTTCAGGGCTGCGAGCAGCACCGTGCGAGACAGCGCCGCCCCTGCTGCCGCCCTCGCAACCTTTGCGACACTGGCCGCGTTGAGGGGCCGCCGGGGGCTCTTCCCGTCGAGAGTGTTCACCGTCATGGCTCTCTTTAACGCCGTCATCCGCATTCTCGCCATCGCGCCCATGGGCTTGCAGGCCGTCGCGGAAGCCGCGTCAGGCATGCAGCGTCTGCGGGATGTGCTCGCTCTGCGGCCGAGTAACGCCGACGACGATGTTGAAGATGAAGATGACGATGAGCCATCTGTTGTGAAAGGCAAAGCTGCTGCTGATGTGCCGCTGAAAGCGAGTGGCGCGCGCGCTTCGCGTGGCATCCCGGCGCAAGATGCGCATGCCTTCCCTGTGCAGCTACACGGCACGTTCCAGTGGTGCGCACCGCCACCTGCATCGCGCACGGGGCAAACAAGCGCTGCTAATATCCCTGGCAGCAGAGTTGCGGACATCGAAGCTGGCGGCAGGGATGCTCACTGTGTTCCTGGCTCTCTGCGGCATGTGACTCTGCGCTTCCCTGCGGGTAGCCTCACTGCAGTGGTTGGCCCTGTTGGCGCTGGAAAGAGCAGCCTGTTGCTTGCGCTCCTTGGCGAGTTGCACGCCAGCGCGGACACGGACACAGAGGCCGGCTCCCATGCCATCCTGCCGCGCAATGTGGCGTATGCACCACAAGAGGCTTGGGTCCTTAATGCCAGTGTGCGGGACAACATCCTGCTTGGCCGTCCGCTGGATCCGTGCCGCTACGACGCTGTCATAGCCGCTTGCGCTCTTGATAAGGACTTGGCCAGCTTTCCTGCTGGTGATGCGACCGAGGTTGGCGAGCGGGGCGTCACTCTGTCTGGTGGCCAGTGTGCCCGCTTGTCACTTGCACGATGCGTGTACGGCGTTGCAGATGCGTACCTTATCGATGATCCAATCAGCGCGCTGGACTCCTCAACGGCACGGCATGTGATGCACCATTGCCTCTGCCGAACCGGCCACGGCAGCCTCCTCGGCGGAGCTACTCGCCTGCTAGTCACACATGCCGTCGCGTGGTTGCCTGCGTGCGACGCAGTCGTCGTGTTGGATGCCGGCCATGTTGTCTACCATGGACCTCCCAGTGGCATCGCTGGTTCTGAAACGCTGCTGCGTCGAATCAGCGCAGATTTAGACAGAAAGCCAGACGAGGATACTACGGGTACTGGTGACGCTGTACAGCCTGGTAGTGCTCTGCCACGTATTGCGACAGATGCCTCCACTGGCTCCAGGACCAGTGCTGGCAGTCCTTCAAAAGCTGATGTGCCGCACGCGCTGGTGGCTGCTGAGGACCGCGCTGTGGGGCAGATCTCTGGCAACACGTATATAGCCTACGCTCGCGCTGGTGGAGGAGCATTGCACTGGTTGCTCATCCTGTTCCTCTACGCCTGCCAAGCCGGCGCTTACGTTGCCACCTTCCTGTGGCTCGCCTTCTGGGCGGACGGCCGCTTCCCGCAGCTCTCCATGAATGGACACATCGCCGTGTACGCAGGCATCACAGCAGGTGCTGCTTCACTCAGCCTGGCACGTGCTCAGACCCTCACATCAGCGGCGCTGCGAGCAGCGACCAGGCTCCACGACGTGGTGCTCGCACACGTACTCCGTGCTCCTGTAGCTTTCTTCGATGCGAATCCCGTGGGCCGCATCCTGAACCGCTTCACCAAAGACATGTCCACCCTGGATGCTGAGCTGCCGGTCGCTCTGCAAGCCGTCGGCGAGCTGTTCGCTCAAGGCCTGGCTGCTGTCGTCACGGTCAGTGCACTCCTGCCGTTCTTCACCGTCGTTATTCCGCCGGTGCTGTTCTTTTCCCGGCTCGCCTACAGGCGCTACGTCAAGCTCAGTCGTGAAGTGAAGCGGCTGGACGGCATCACTCGCTCACCAGTGGTGTCCCACTTCGGAGTGACACTCGCAGGCGCGCCATGCGTGCGTGCGTTTGCGGCGCAGGAGAGGTTCAGCGTGGAGTTCCACATGCTGTTGAATCGCAACAACGTGGCCCACTGGACGTTCGTCGCTTCTGGTCGCTGGCTGGGCATCCGCATGGACGCGCTCGCATCCCTAGCTGCTGGTGTCGCGAGCGCGTGCGTCCTGGGCGCGCACGTGAACGGCGGTGATTTAGCGGGCACGTTTGTCGCACCTGGCCTTGCAGGCATGGCCCTTGTGGCAAGCCTCACGTTTGCGGGGACGCTGCAGTACGCGACAAGGCAGCTGTCAGAGCTTGAGAATGCAATGACGAGTGTGGAGCGGCTCATCGCGTACGCGGAGTTGGACACGGAGGCGGTGGATGGCACAGCTGCACACCTGCTGCCTGCGCAATGGCCTTCGGCCGGCCGGGTGGACTTTCAATCCGTCACAGTGCGCTATGCGCCGCATTTGCCGCCGACGCTGGACAGCATCACATTCACGGTAGCGCCGCGCGCAAAGATAGGCGTTGTTGGACGCACGGGAGCAGGCAAAAGCACGCTTGTGTGCTCCCTGTTCCGCTTGGTTGAGAATCCCGGATGTACGGGACGCATCGTCATCGATGGCATCGACATTTCTACACTTCGCCTGGATGACTTGTGGCGATGTATCAGCTTGATTCCCCAGCAGCCGGTGTTGTTCCAGGGCACGCTGCGTGACAACCTGGACCCCTTCCACGCATGCAGTGACCTCGCCATCGCAGCACTATTACCGCGTTTAGGCTTACACATCCGCGCCGGCGCAGCTGGCTTGGCGTGCCCTGTGTCAGAAGCAGGCGACAACTGGTCCGCCGGTGAGCGCCAACTCGTGTGTCTCGGCCGTGCACTTCTCCGAGCCAGCCGACTGCTCGTGTGTGACGAGGCTACTGCAAACGTAGATGCTGCTGCAGATGCGCGCATCCAGGCGGCCATCCGCACCGATTTCGCGGAATGCAGTGTGATCACTGTGGCTCACCGGTTAGATACAGTCGTCAGCTGTGATGCTCTTGCGGTGCTGGTGCCTGGCGGACGACTTGCGCAGTACGGGGAGCCGCACGCGCTGCTGAATGCTGGCGACGACTCCGTGTTTGCGGCCATGGTGGACGCGACTGGACCTGAGTCCTCTGTGACACTGCGGCGAATTGCAGCGGATGCGGCGGCTGCGCGCGCGGCTGCCGCTGTTGCTGCAGATCCGAACGGAGCAGGCGGAAGATGCCGAATGTGAACACTTGATGTTTGATTGCGTAAGAGCTTATCTAGTGTCACTCTATCGTTGCGCTGCCTCTTGCTGTGCAGCCAGGTGTGCATTTATCTGCCCCAGCATGTTCACGAAGACAGCCTGCTCCTGCGCCGCCGGCAAGAGCGCCGACGCGCAGTAGAGGAGCGACACAATGTCGGTGGTGATCCCCCCCGCCATAGCGACGCCACTACATCTGGCTTGCGCTAAGTACGCTGCCAAGCGGCCGCGTGATGCAGTGCTCAGTCCCGGATGACTTGCCACAGACGCGACGGCGGCTGCATACGCGGACTCCCACATCCGACTGCTGTGGTCAGGAGCGGTGGCCTTGCCACTCTCCACCAGCAGCTTCAGCATGTGCGTCAGCTGGATGGCCGCCTCAGCTGCAAATGCAGCGCCACGTGTGAGAGGCTCCGGCAAGCTGCTCGGCGCGAGGCAGGAGAGAAGCTCCGAGCAACATGGCAAGCTGTTGCCACTCTGATCACACGCCACGGTCGTGATCCACTGCCGCGCAGCCGCGATTTGAGACAACAGCTCCTTCCGCGCAGCTGGCGGCACAGGCATCATGGTCAGCATGACCGCGTTCGGATCCTGGGCACTGGGCACAGCAGGAGGCACCACACTTGTCAAGTGGCTACTCGGAGCGACGGGCACCGACTGTTGAGATGGTGCCTCACTCCCATGCACTTCATCCTCGCGAGGCGCTTTGACGCCGCTGCCAGTCTGCATCTCTCTTTTCAGCGCATCACTTAACAGGAATAAGCCAGGGCTCTGAGTCGCTTTGCGCAACGCCGCAGCAGATGCAGGCCGGTCGCCATGCATGTTCCCCGATGACCAGCCTTGGTTGCTCTGATTCGCTTTTGCACTTAACGCGCGCTTCGGCCACCTCGTGATTCCGTGGCTCCGGCACACACGCTTCAAGGTCGTGCGGCACACGCCCAGCGCCTTGGCGGCGCTCACTAAGTTGTGTCCAAAGTACGCCTGCAGCACCTCGTACGGGATGGCGAACCGCTTGCTACTGCCAGCCTTGGCATCGGCAGTGGCGCCGTTGGACAGCGCACTGCTTGGACGGCTGCCGCCAAGCGCGCCGTCAACAGGGGACACGACGCGGCGTCTTTGCGAGCTACGCGTGGCGAGCAGCGTGGGTGGACAAGAAGCAGCTCGCACACCGCCTGGAGCGTGGCCAGTCTGCTGCGCGGGAGCGTCTCCATCATCGTCCTCGCCGCTCTCTTCCTCCCCGAAATCGTCATCGTCGTCCTCCTCTTCTGCGTCCTCATCGCCACTATCACGGGGATGAGCTGCTGCTGCTGCTGCCGCGTGTGTGGGCTCTGGGGGCTTCACATCAGCTTGCTGCTGTGCGCCAACAGACGGCGCGGCGGCTGGTGTGTTTACCCCTGTCGCACTCGCAGGAATAAACAAGTGCGCCGGCGCATGTGCGCTGGAAGAGGGAGGCGGTAGCAGGGAGGCCAGCTGCACTGCTGCAGCCTCGTAGCCTGTAGCGCTCTGAGGCACCGGTGCACCCGCCATCTGGTGGAGCGGCATGTGCGGCATCTGGGGCATGAATCCCGGCATGTGTGGGTGCCAGGCGTTATTCGGATACGCCTGGGGCCCTCCTTGCGCGGCCATCATGAAGTAGGCCATCATGGTGCTCATCGCGCCTTCTGGCCCCCCTGGCGCAGTGCCGCCACCGCCGGGAGGCATCTGCTGCGCAAGCGTACCAGACCGATACGCGTGTGCAGCGGCAGCAGCTGCAGCAGCCGATATCTGTTGATGGTGGCTTTGAGCGGCCAGGACGTCGTACATGTGCGGCATCTGAGGCATGGCATGCCCGTACCCGACGCCTTGCCATTGGCCACTCATGGTGGGCATGCACCCCCAGAACGGGGTGTTTGGTGCCATCTGATGCGGCATCTGAGGTACCATCTGGCCAGGCCACATGGACAGCCCCGCGCCTCGGGGCGCGCCTTTGTCACCGTCTCCGCCACCCCCTGGGTACACTTGCGTATCTCCCGTTGGGACTGCATGGCGGGGGCGGCTGCCACTCTTCTGCGCACCTCGCGCAGCCATGGCCTCTCTGTCCGATTTGGGCATCTGATTCGGCCGAACCGCGTAGGGCACCTCCGCATCTTGCGTGTCTTCATCCTCATCACGGAAGCGAGCCGGCGTTACGATCGCGCGCCGGCGAGATCCTGGAGCGGCACCAGCGTCAGGTGCACTACGCCCACTTGCCGCCATCGGTCCACGGGCAAGCTTGGCACGCATAGCGCCAGGCGGCTGCGTCGGCGCCACAGCACTAGCAGCAATATCGTGCTGTGCGTGTGCGTCCCCGACGTCATGCATCCCTGCGCCAGCGGGGGCAGCGTCAAGGGCACCCCGTGCAGCACCGCCAAGAGCGCCGCCTCCCACCGCCTGCGTCGCCCCTCTTATGCCAGGCAGAGCACCAGCTGCAGCTGCGGCGTTCAGTCGGGCTTTGCGGCCTGTGTACGGCGGCTCTCCGCACGTACATTTGGGCAAACCGGTGTGTGGGCGAATGCGATGCAGACGGTCCCACATTTTGAACAGCTGCTTGCCGCCACGCACAGTCATGTGCTTGCCCAGCAGCGGTCGCCAGGTGGCGGCATCATCGAAGGCGCGGGACCAGTGCACGATGCCCTGCTCGTCTCGTGCAGCGCGCACAAACTGGTGGATCGCATCCTGCTCCCGCTCTGTGGCTCGGTTGCGGGCGCCAATCTCACAGCCGTGTTTGGTGAGGCCGCGGAACTGGGGAGTCGGGCGCGGCACTGCAGCTGCCCCAGGTAGCGACTTTTCTTTGCCTGCACTGGTTGCGGCTTCTTCATTCCCGCTACTTCGGCCACCTGCACCTGCACGACGTCGCCCAGTAGCAGCAGCAGCGGCGGACTCAGCACGCTTCTGGCCTGATGCCAGGATCAGCAGCGCATCCATGCCACCACCATTGTTCGCGCCAGCAGCAGCTGCGCCAGAGACGGGTGCTCGTTGTTGCCCATCCCCATCCCCATCCTCGTCCTCATCCTCCTCGTCGTCCAACTCGTCGTCCTCCAACTCTTCTTCGTCTTCTACCCTGTGTACTCAAGCACGAGAGGGGTACGAAAGCAGCGACAACAACAAGAGTGAGTGCATGTGCCGAACCAGGCGTGAATGTCAGTGGCGGCTCCGTGTGGCGCGGCTTCCGGTCGAAGCAACCAGCGTGCAGTAGGGACCCTGAAAGGCCCCGCGCACGCGCAGTGCTTCTTACGCTCGGGCTGCGCGTCGCACAGCATACCCACGCACGCCAACCTCGCGGGAGTGGCTCCCACGTGCGTGAAAGCTGTGCGAGCAGTTGGCAAGAGGCGCGTTGCTAACGCGGGCCCCTTTGGCTTGTACCGCCCCAAGGCGACAGCCCCGCACCCTCGCAGCTGCGCAGTGGCGTAGGGGCAGCCATTGCGCGACAGCAGCAGAGGGGCTGTGCGTGGCGGTGGACGGGCGCGTATGTCGCCCGCAATTTGGAACCAAGGACAAGTGCCCTCCCCCAGGGACTGGTCTCTGGTCCCGTTCGGCGCCCGGACTTGACGCACCATTCGTTTTCCTCGCTGGGTTCTCCCAGTTGGCCCCGTCGAGCGCCGGGCGCGCTCGCCTGTTGCGCAAACACCAGTTCCAGCGCGTCAGTGACTCTGTTGTTGTCTTTCACCCAGCCGCCCTTGGCCCGGGTAGCGGCGCACGGCACCCCTACTGCTTAACTCCAGGCTCGCAGCACACCAACGCGAGGTCGGGACACAAAGCACCAACGGAGCAGAGGGCCAAGACACACCGGAGGACCAGGAGCAGAGCGGGTGCCCATCACCTGCCGAGATGGAGATCGAGAACACGACGGCGGCGCACTCGCCGCCCCTGTAGACACACCCGCAGGAGCCGCTGTAGTCGAGAGGGTCCTTTGGGGTGAGCGCTCGCGGCACAGAAGCGTTGCGCAACTGGCTTTGGAGAAGCGAAAGCCGTCACGTGACACCCTTTCGGAAACCTCCCCTTGAGGGTGTCGGAGCCTACCCTCCCGGACAATTGCTATGCGTGATAGGCGCTGCATTCACCTCGGATAGGTCACTCATATGCGAGAACCCCAGGAGGGATGCGCTGTCCATCATCCAGCCACCTAGATCTGGCCTCGGGAGAACAAACTGCTCTGGAATGCTCGCTCCTGCCTCGACTCCACACCAGACGCGCCTCCGCCAGCCCCAGGGCTGCATGCGCTGCATCAGCAACCGCGCGTGAGCGGCATGGGGGCCTGCACATCTGCGGTGGAGGATAACCCATCACATTCACCCACAGACGGAGAGTACAGCGCTATACTAGCTAGCGCTAGCGCGCATCAAAACGAGGCTGGCCTCGGTGATGAGCACCGATATTTCGATGCGGCAACGACGTTTCGTTACGACACCTCCGCCGCACTCCTTCGCCACGGCCCTGGCGGTGTGCTGTTCCCATCAGCATTGCTGGACGCTGCTGGCTGGACAGGCGAGACTGCACCCCAGGGCGCGGGACTGAGCCCCAGAGCAGATGGCACAGTGGAGCTAGCACGTCGCCTGTCAGTACTCAGTGACGATCTGGCGACAGCGCGGTCAGGGGCTCGTGTGCGTGGCCTTGCTGGCCAGGCACAGCGTATGCTTACTGCAATGCGCAGCTTGATGTCGCTGAAGAGTATGGATCTGGGAAGCTTCACGAGCGGGCCAATCTCCATGTACATGCCTGCCAGCACAGTGGAAATGCTCACATGGCATAGCCACACTTCCGGGCGTGCACCACCACTGGCGCGCCTTGCGCTGCGCATGCGCATCGAAGCAGCGGCGATGGCAGCGGATGTGAAGCATCTAGCGCCTCCGGCGGAGCTGCGAGAGCTATTTGCCGCGCTGCGATGCCAGCTCAGTTCACTGGACCTGCCAGCGCCGATGCTGGTTGCGCCACTGGACAGCGTGCAGAACGAGAGCAGCCGGGTGGTGCGCGTCCCTGTCTCGTTGTCATCCCGCTTTACCACTCACGCGCACGTGCGTGCTCCCGCACACACAGTGCGTGTACACAGACGCTGATTCATCGCCTGTGGATTGCGTGGCGGAGTGCGTGGATGCAGCCCCGTCAAGGCGCACCATCGCGTATGCAGCGACCGACCCCTGCCGCCCAGGATGTGCGGCGTCAGGCTTTGTAAGCTGCGTGCCTCGGCTACAGTGCGCCCGCATTGTAATCGCCATGCAAGGCTGCCTGAGGTTGCAGCTTGGTCATGAGCACGCAGGCTTCGGTTGCACAGTGCCCAGCGTGAATGTGCATCTCTTGCCTGCGCTGCGCACTGAGTTTGTGGGCACATGGCATCTGTGGTGTACAGCTACTGGACTGGTGGTCGAGATCAATCACGCCTCTTGCACCGTAGTGAGCCGCCTTACCGGAAACGGAAGTAACAGTGTCATCCAAGGCCGCGTGCTGTACTATGCCGATAAAGACAGCATGCCAGTGCATGCATGGACGGCGCAGCACGCAGCGAACCAGGCACACATAGCACGGCAGTCTGCAGCTGAGTTTAATACAGGCGCTGCGCAGCTGCTGGGCACGTTGGATGGCTCGCTGGACGGCGCGGTATACTTCCGCGCTGCGTCACCATCACCACCCCATTACATATCCTCCCAAACCAGCATCACAGTCTGGAATGCGAAGGACATCTTGCAAGCCGAAACAGCCGCTGGCTTGCCGCACGCTATCGTGGATGACACCGCGGCTGAAGACAAGCTTCCCGCTCAGCAGGTGTGGGGCCACACAGCCAGTGCACTGCGTCGCTGCCGCTGGGACGATGCGCGAGGCT